>ENA-ORUF01000324-ORUF01000324.1-human-gut-metagenome-genome-assembly--contig:-NODE-324-length-71355-cov-3.951809_pt1 | contig 71355 bp, 68 predicted proteins | sample MGYA00242077_ERZ509203 | MGnify/ENA primary metagenome ERZ509203 (study PRJEB26280, sample SAMEA2338834) | human gut metagenome | biome: human gut; feature: human-associated habitat; material: faeces... | reverse complement strand
GGTGCCGATACCAATGCCTCCATCCGCAAGGGAGGTGCCCATGGAAAGTGCATAGATCAGCCACATGACCAGGGCAAAGATGGGCAGTGCCAGCACCCGGTGGGTCACGATACGATCCACCTTATCCGAGATGGTCATATGCTGCGCCCGGGGCTTTTTGCACACCGAGCGGGATACGACGGATTGGATATAGGCATACCGCTGGTTGGTAATGATGCTTTCGGCATCGTCCTCCATCTCTTGCTCACAGTCCTGGATATGCTGGTCGATATGGGCCATTTGGTCTGCGGGCAGGGACAGCTCTTGCTGCACCTTCTCATCCCGTTCAAACAGCTTGACCGCATACCAGCGCAGAAAGCGAGGTTCTACTTGATCCTGGATGGACTCTTCGATATGCGCCAAAGCGTGCTCTACACTGCCGGTGAATACATGGGGATGCTGGCCGGGCTGTTCTTCCCGCGCGGCTTTCGCGGCCAGCTGTGCAGCCTCCATGCCGCCCTCCCCTTTCAGGGCGCTGACGGCCACCGCTTTGCAGCCCAGAGCCCGGCCCAGTTTTTCCAGGTCGATCTGGTCACCGCTGCGGCGTACCAGGTCCATCATGTTCACAGCCAGCACCACCGGGATACCCAGCTCCAGCAGCTGGGTGGTCAGGTAGAGGTTGCGTTCGATGTTGGTTCCGTCCAGGATGTTCAGGATGGCGTCCGGCTTTTCATTGACCAGATAATTGCGGGAGACGACTTCTTCCAGCGTGTAGGGCGAGAGAGAATAGATGCCGGGCAGATCCTGGATCAAAACATCCTCTGCCCCTTTTAGCTTGCCCTCTTTTTTTTCCACCGTAACGCCGGGCCAGTTGCCCACATATTGGTTGGAACCTGTGAGGGCATTAAACAGGGTGGTTTTTCCGCAGTTGGGATTGCCGGCCAGAGCGATACGCATCGGGCGGCTGTCGTGGGCACTATGATCATAGGGACGCTCGTGCTGCTCCAGTTCGTGGACGTGGTCCTGAAGCTGTTTGCGGGTCCGCTCTGGATCGGTGCGGCGGGAGGACGTTTCACGATTGGTGGGGCGGCGAGGTGCGCCAATTTGGATTTGGGCGGCATCGTCCTTCCGCAGGGACAGTTCATAGCCGCGAAGGGAGACCTCCAGCGGGTCGCCTAAGGGAGCGACCTTGGTCACTTTCACTGTGGTTCCCGGGGTCAGACCCATATCCACCAGCCGGTGCTTGACCGCCCCTGACTGATTGCCTACAGACAGGATCATGCCGCTCTGTCCGGGGGCGAGATCCTGGAGGGTGCGGGGGGAATTGGACTGTTGTTGTTCCATGATGCTCCTTCTTTCCGATCCCGCGGTTGGCCCAGGGATCGATTGGCTTTATTTTAACGAAAAAAATGGGAATTTTCAAGACGAAGGAGAAACTTTGGAGAAGGTGGAAAAAAGATAGGGGCGGACTGGCACACCGAAAGCAAATATGGTAAAATAACAGATAAACTTTTTCAGAGAGATCACAGTTCAGAAAGGAACGGATGAGAATGAAACGCTTGATTGCGATCCTGGCGGCAGCGATGATGCTGTTGACCGCCTGTACCTCCGGAGGCGGGAGTGCCTCCGTCCCTGCGGCCTCCGCTGGAGCGGAGCAAAGCGCCCAGGGGACCTGTGCCTTTACCGACAGCCTGGGGAATCACATAGAACTGGAGCAGCCTCCCAAGCGGGTAGCGGCTCTGCTGGGCAGCTATGCCGAGACCTGGCTGCTGGCTGGAGGAGAGGTAGTTGCGGTCACTCAGGACGCCTATGACGAGCGGGGGCTGGAACTTCCGAAGGAAACTGTGAATCTGGGAGCAAACCAACAGCCTGATCTGGAGTCCCTGTTTGCCGCCGAGCCAGACTTGGTTCTGCTCACCCCGGATTTGGATGGACAGATGGCGCTGAAAGATAGTCTGGAGGCCGCCGGGATCCCTGCTGCCTGGTTTAAGGTGGAGACCTTTGCTGACTATTTGAATATGCTGAAGATCTGTACGGATTTGACTGGACGGTCCGATCTGTATCAGAAAAATGGGCTGGATATCCAGAGTGACATCGATGCAGCGATCGCATCCGTACCGGAAGGGGACGGCCCCTCTGTGCTGCTGCTGCGAGCCTATTCCAGCGGGGTGCGGGCTAAAAACAGTGACAACATCGCTGGGGCGATCCTGAAAGATCTGGGGGCGAAGAATATCGCCGACAGCGACAGCAGGCTGCTGGAGGACCTTCAGATGGAGGCTATCTTGGCTGCTGACCCGGAGTTCATCTTCGTCACTACCATGGGTGCCAGTCAGGAGGCTGCCCTCAAGAGTTTGGACGAGCTTCTCCACAGCGACCCAGCCTGGCAGACCCTCACCGCGGTGAAAGAGGGCCGTGTGGATGTGCTGCCCAAGGATCTGTTCCACTACAAGCCAAACGCCCGCTGGGGCGAGAGTTATCAGATGTTGGCGGAGCTGATGTATGGAAACGGCGAGACGGCATAAGGGCCTTCTGATGGTGGTTCTCCTGGCCGGGACTGCCGCTGCTGCCCTATTGAGCCTGTGTATGGGTTCGGTCAGTCTCTCGTTGGGAGAGGTGACCGCTGCCCTGCTGGGGCGGGGCCAGGGGGTGAGCAGCTCCATTGTGCTGTATGCCCGCCTGCCCCGGATGCTGGCTGCCCTGGTGTGCGGCTGCGCTCTGGCGGTGGGGGGCGTTATCATCCAGGGAGTGCTGGGCAATCCCCTGGCGGGACCTAATATTATTGGGGTCAACGCCGGAGCGGGGTTGGGCGCTATCCTGTGCTCCGCCATGCTGCCTGCCTCTATGACGGCAGTTCCGGCGGCAGCCTTTGTGGGGGCGCTATGTGCCTGTGTACTGGTCTATACCCTGGCCCGGCGGACGGGGGCCAGCCGGATCACCCTGGTGCTGGCCGGTGTGGCCATCAGCAGCATCTTGTCTGCCGCCATCGATGCGGTTTCCATCCTCTTCCCAGAAGCTGCGCTTGGGGCCAATGCCTTCATGGTGGGCCGGCTGGCTGGCGTGACACTGGAGATACTGAAGCTGCCTGCCCTGCTCACTGTTCTGGCGTCCGGTGCGGCATTGGCCCTGAGCTATGAACTGGATCTGCTCTCCTTAGGGGATGAGGTGGCTCAGTCGGTGGGGCTGTCTACCCGTCTGGCCCGGAGCATCTTGCTCACCCTGGCGGCGGTGCTGTGCGGCGCGGCGGTGAGCTTTGCTGGGCTGGTTGGCTTTGTGGGGCTGCTGGTCCCTCATGCTGCCCGGTTTCTGGTGGGGACCCGGCACCGGGATCTGATTTTAGCTTCCATGCTGCTGGGGGCGCTTCTGGTGACCGTGTGCGATCTGCTTGGCCGGGTGCTCTTTGCGCCCTTTGAGCTCCCGGTGGGCATCTTGCTGTCCCTGCTGGGTGGGCCCTTCTTCTTGTGGCTTCTATTCCGACAGAGAGGGGGGCGGCGGCTGTGATGGAATTGAGAGAGGTGACCGCAGGCTATGGCGGGGCCGATGTGGTAAAGGGAATCTCCCTGTGCTTTCGGCCGGGGGAGGTCACAGTACTGGCTGGCCCAAACGGCTGCGGCAAGTCTACCCTGCTCCGGGCTGCGGCCCGGCTGCTCCCCCTGCGGAAGGGGCAGGTCCTGGTGGACGGTGTGGACACCGCCGGCTGGAGCAGCCGGGCATTTGCCAAGCAGGCAGCCTTGCTGCCCCAGTCCCGGCCTGTTCCTGAAATCACCGTGGAGGCCTTGGTACTCCACGGTCGGTTCCCATACCTGGGGTATCCCCGGCGCTATGGCCCGGCGGACCGGGCTGCGGCCCGCTCTGCCATGGAACGGGCGGGGGTACTGGAGCTGGCGGAGCGGAATGTATCCCGCCTGTCCGGCGGCCAGCGTCAGAAGGTCTATCTGGCGATGGCTCTTGCCCAGGATACTCCTGTGCTCCTATTGGACGAACCTACCACATTCCTGGACATCGGCTGTCAGCTGGAGCTGGCTCGCCTGATGCGGGAGACGGCGGCTGCGGGTAAGGCAGTGGTCATGGTGCTCCATGACCTGAACTTGGCTCTGGGCTGCGCCAACCGGGTGGCAGTGATGGAGGAGGGCCGGATCCGGGCTTGGGGGACACCGGCAGAGATTTATGCCAATGGTGCGCTGGAGCAGGTCTTTGGCGTGAAGGTCCACCGAACAGAATTGTCGGATGGGACAGAGCAGTATCTGTTCACCCACAAAGGGCCATGAGCCCGAAAGAACGCCACAACAGCGGCAGGAGGATGAGAAATGAAACAAGCCTTGCTGGCAGTTAGCTTTGGGACCACTGTAGAGGAAGCTCGGGCCCTGGATCTGGCGGGGGTGGAGCGGGCTCTGCGCCGTGCTGCCCCGGAACTCCCCTTTGCCCGGGCATATACCAGCCCAACGGTGCGGCGGATCTTGACGCGGAGAGGGGAGAAGATCCAAGGATTGGAAGAGGCGCTGGAAGCCCAGGCAGCGGCTGGCATAGAGGAGCTATATGTGGTGCCTACCCATGTTCTCCCCGGTGCAGAATATGACCGTATAACGGAGATGACATCCAGGTTCCGTTCCTGCTTTTCGGCGCTGCACTTGGGCAGACCTCTGCTGTGTGATACAGCGGGGGTGAGGGCCTTGGCCCAGGTGCTGGATAGTCTCTGGCCTGCGGGGCCTGGAACAGCAGCAGTTCTGGTAGGCCATGGGAGTGAGCATCCGGGCAACCTGGTGTATCCCGCACTACAAGGGGCACTGGATCTGATGGGTCGTTCAGATTTGGTGGTCGGGACTGTGGAGGGCTGGCCCGACCAGGCGGCGGTGCTGAAGCGGCTGGAGTCCCTGGGAGCGGAGCGGGTCATCCTGCTGCCCCTGCTGCTGGCGGCGGGGGTCCACGCCAGGGAGGACATGGCCGGCCCCCAGCCGGACAGCTGGAAGAGCATTCTGGAGGCCGCTGGATTTCAGACTTGGGTGCGGCTGGAGGGGATGGGGCGTCTGCCCCAGATACAGGCTCTGTATCAGGCGGGGCTGGAGCGGCTGCGGGAGGGGGCGGCGGACGGTGTCCTTTGAACACTATGTGACTGCTGGAGGAAAGCGGCTGCGTTGCGGATATACCACCGGGACCTGTGCCGCTCTGGCGGCTGCTGCGGCAGCTAGATTGCTGCTTACCGGCCGTGCCCCAGAAACAGTGTCTCTGCGCACTCCAAAAGGATGGAACGTGGAAGTTCCGGTAGAGACACCCTGTTTGGAGGGCGGGACGGCCTGCTGCTGTGTGACAAAGGATGGCGGCGATGACGTGGATGCGACTCATGGGCTTCCTATTTGTGCCAGGGTGGAGGCGATAGCGGGAGAAGAGATCCGCCTCCAGGGAGGCCCAGGGGTTGGTCGGGTCACCCGCCCCGGACTGGACCAGCCGGTGGGGGAGTGGGCCATCAATCATATTCCGCGGCAGATGATCCGGGAGGCGGTGGATGCTGTCCGGCGGGAACTGGACGAGCCCGGCGGGCTGTGTGTGACCATCTTTGTCCCGGGAGGTGAGGAGGCTGCCCGCAAGACCTTCAACCCGCACCTTGGGATAGAGGGAGGGATCTCCATTCTGGGCACATCTGGAATTGTGGAGCCCATGAGTGTCCAAGCCATCGTGGAGACTACGGCTTTGGAACTGAGGCAGGCTGCTGCCAGTGGGGCCAGGCAGCTGGTGCTTACCCCAGGGAACTATGGTATGGAGTTCCTGGCCCGGGGGGGTGTGTCCCTGCCCCGTGAGATTCCAGTGGTTCGCTGCTCCAACTTTATTGGTGAGGCATTGGACGGCGCCGGAACAGAGGGGTTCTCCTCTGTTCTGCTGGTGGGCCACATAGGAAAGCTGGTGAAGCTGGCTGGAGGGATTATGAATACGCACTCCAGATGGGCGGATGGACGGGCAGAGCTGTTCTGCGCCCACGCCGCCCTGTGCGGGGCGGACCGAACCACCGCCCGGGCACTGATGAACAGTGCTACCGCCGACCAGTGTCTCGCAGTGCTGGACCGTGTAGGGCTCCGTGAGCCGGTACTGAATTCCCTGCTGGAGGCGGCCCAGAATCATTTGGACCGGCGGGCGGCAGAGCAGTTCGTTGTGGGTGCAGTGCTGTTCAGTAATCAATATGGCCTTTTGGGGATGACCCGGGGCGCAAAGGAGATCTTGAAACTATGGCAGACAAGTTAGGAACCTTTTACGGTGTGGGGGTGGGCCCCGGAGACCCGGAACTTCTGACCCTGAAGGCAGTGTGGGTGTTGGAGTCCTGCCCGGTGCTGGCTGCGCCCCAGATGGCCTCTGGAGAGATGACCGCCCTGAATATCGCACGGCAGACGGTTCAACTGGAGGGCAAGACTCTCCTTCCCCTGCGCTTCACCATGTCGCGGGACCGGGAGGAGCAAGCGGAGGGACACCGGCGGGCGGCGGACGCGGTTCGTCCCTATCTGGAGGCCGGTCAGGATGTGGCTATGGCGATTCTGGGAGATGTATCCATCTATTCTACCTACTGCTATGTGATGGAGCTTCTGAAGGCGGAGGGCTTTCCCTGTGTGATGGTGCCCGGCGTGCCCAGCTTCTGTGCAGTGGCTGCCCGGCTGGGCCGGAGCCTGACAGAGCCGGATCGGCCGCTCCATATTCTTCCCGGTGGCCCCGGGCTGGGCGAGACCCTGGATCTGCCCGGGAGCAAGGTGCTGATGAAGGCAGGCAGAAACCACAGGAAGCTGTTGGAGGCGCTGGAGGTTCGGGGACTGCTGGACCGTGCGGCCATGGTGGAGAACTGCGGCCTGCCTGAGGAGCGATCTTTTGAAGATCTTTCGGGAAAACCTGATTCCAATGGGTATTTTACGACAATTATAATACCATAAACAATGAAAATAGGTGGAGCGTGGCTGGACTGATCCTTTGATCGGGGCATATTGGAGTGCCTTTTAGCCAGGAGACAAGGAGAACAGATATGGTGCATTTTGTGGGGGCTGGGCCTGGCGGTCCAGATCTGATCACCCTTCGGGGAGCGGAACTGCTGGGTCGGGCAGACTGTGTGGTGTATGCTGGAAGTTTGGTGAATCCAGCTCTGCTGGGAATGGTTCGGGAGGGTATCCCGGTATATAACAGTGCCCAGATGACTTTGGAGCAGGTGCTGGAGGTGCTGGAGGAGACCCACCGCCGGGGGGGCGATACCGTCCGCCTCCACACTGGGGATCCCTGCCTATACGGAGCTATCCGGGAGCAGATGGATGCCCTGGATGCCCGGGGTATCCCATGGGATGTGACGCCGGGAGTATCTTCCTTCTGCGGGGCGGCGGCGGCAGCAGGGGAGGAGTACACTCTGCCGGGAGTGAGCCAGTCAGTGATCATTACCCGGATGGCCGGGCGTACCCCGGTGCCTGAGGGGGAGGATATTGCCTCCCTGGCCGCCCACGGAGCGACCATGGTGATCTTCCTGTCTGCCGGGATGTTGGAGGCGCTGTCGGAGGAACTGCAAAAGGGGGCCTATACGGCGGATACCCCGGCAGCGCTGGTGTATAAGGCCACCTGGCCGGAAGAGAAGGTGGTTCGCTGTACGGTGGGCACCCTCGCCCAGGCGGGTCGTGAGCACCGGATCTCTAAGACTGCCCTGGTGCTGGTGGGGGATTTTCTGGCCCACAGCTATCGGCGCAGTCTGCTGTACCATCCAGGATTTTCTACGGAGTACCGCCAGGGGGATGGCTCGGCGGAGTCAGGCCGGCCATGAGAGTGGAGCTTATCGCCTTCACAGCCCGGGGGAATGCCTTGGCGGAGCGGCTGGCGAAGGCACTGACTGGAGCGGGCTGTCCGGCCGCCTGCACTCGGGATGGCCTCCGGGTGGAGGAGTGGGCGGCCCGGGCATTCGGCCGGTCAGAGGCGCTGGTCTTTGTGGGGGCGGCGGGCATTGCCGTCCGGGCCATAGCCCCCTGCCTGCACCACAAGAGTACTGACCCGGCGGTGGTGGTGGTAGATGAGGCGGGACGGTACGCAGTGCCCATCCTGTCCGGCCATCTGGGAGGTGCCAATGACCTGGCCCGACGGATTGCCGGCCTGACTGGGGCGGAGGCTGTGGTCACCACTGCCACTGACGTCAATGGTGTCTTTGCGGCAGACCAATGGGCGCGGCGTCAGGGACTGCTGGTTCCCTGGCCAGATCGAATTTTGGGGGTGTCCTCTCGCCTGTTGGCAGGGGAGGCGGTGTCCCTCTGGTCTCGGTGGCCGGTGTCTGGACCCCGGCCTGCTGGACTGCTCTGGGAGGAGCGGGACCGGGCAGATATTGTGGTGGACTGGATACCGCCCCGCCCGGAGGTCCTGTGGCTGTGCCCGTGTACCCTACGCGCAGGCGTGGGGTGCAGGCGCGGGACATCAGAAAAGGTCATTCGCACCCTGTTTGACCAAACGATGGAGGGCTTGGGCCTGCCAGCCAGGGCGGTGGGGGCGGTGTGCTCCATCGATCTGAAGGCGGATGAGCCGGGGCTGCTGGCATTTTCCAGGTCTTTGGGGCTGCCCCTGACGGTCTATCCAGCCGGGCAGCTGGCACGGGTGGAGGGCAGCGTTTCCCCCTCGCACTTTGTGGCTCAGGTCACCGGGGTGGACAATGTGTGCGAGCGGGCTGCCCTGGCGGAGGGCGGTGTGCTGCTGAAGAGCAAGACTGTCCAGGATGGGGTGACCCTGGCCCTGGCGGGTACGGAACCGAATTTGGATTGGAGGGAGCAGGTATGAAGCGGCTGTATGTGATTGGAATGGGCCCCGGCGGGGCGGAACAGCTGACACCCCAGGCGCTGCGAGCCCTGGAAGATAGTCAGGTGGTGTGCGGCTATACCACTTATATGGATCTGGCGCAGGCATTTCTAAAGGACAAAGAATTGGTGACTACCCCTATGACCCGGGAGCTGGAACGCTGCCGCATTGCTCTGGAGCGGGCAGCGGCAGGAGAGACCACCGCAATGATCTGCAGCGGGGATGCCGGGGTGTACGGCATGGCCGGACCGATCCTCCAGATGGCAGAGGAGTTCCCGGAAGTGGAGATCGAGGTGGTTCCGGGAATCACGGCGGCCCTGTCCGGCGCAGCTGTGCTGGGGGCGCCGCTGATGCATGACTTTGCGGTGATCTCGCTGTCCGATCTGCTTACTCCATGGGAAGTGATTGAAAAGCGGCTGGACTGCGCTGGCGCAGGGGACTTTGTGATCTGTCTCTATAACCCCATGAGCCGCCGGCGGCAGGACCGCCTGGCCCGGGCCTGTGCTATTCTGAGGAAGTACCGGATGGGGACGACGGTGTGCGGTTGGGTGAAGAATATCGGACGAACGGGGGAGGAGCGCCGTCTGCTGACCCTGGAAGAGCTGGAGGCAGAGCAGGTGGATATGTTTACCACTGTGTTCATCGGAGCATCCTCCACCCAGCTTCTGTCTGGGCGGATGGTCACCCCCAGAGGGTACGAGGCCAAGGTATGAGTATCCTGATTTTCGGCGGCACCACCGAGGGCCGCCTGCTGGCCCAGGAATTGTCCCGTCATGGTCTTTCTGCCTGGGTCAGCGTAGCCACCCCGCTGGGGGCGGAGGAACTAACCGGCCTGCCGGGAATTACCCCTCTGGTGGGGCGGAAAACGGAGGGGGAGATGGCGAAGCTGCTCCGGGGCTTTTCTCGGTGCGTAGATGCTACACATCCCTATGCGACAGAGGTCTCTGCCAACATCCGGGATGCCTGTGCCGAAACAGGGGTGCCGCTGCGGCGGCTGCTGCGGGATCCGGGCGGCAGTTTTACAGGGATCCGAGTGGACAGCCCGGAGGAAGCTGCATCCTTCTTAGCGAAACAGATGGGCAATATTCTATTGGCAATCGGAGCCAAAGGACTGCCTGCGTTTTCCGGACTGGACTCTGTACGCCTCTATCCCCGGGTGCTGCCTGTGGAAGAGAGCCTGGCGGCTTGCCGCCGTGCGGGGATCCCAACCCGAAACATCATCGCCATGCACGGGCCATTTTCACGGGCACTGAATGCGGCCATCTTAGAGCAGTACCGCATCCGGTGGATGGTCACCAAAGACGGAGGCGCAGCGGGGGGCTTTGGAGAAAAGCTGGCCGCTGCCCGGGACGCTGGGGCGGAACTGGTGGTTATCGGCCGCCCAGAGGAGATGGGAGATGGCCTGGAGAATGTATTGGCGTGGCTGTTGGAGACTGAAGATCGGAAGGAGGTATCGGCATGGAAGTGACCCTCATTGGTATGGGACCAGGTGATCCCTCCAACTTGACCAGCAGTGCGCTGGCGGCCTTGGAGCGAGCGGACGTCCTCATTGGCTCCCGCCGTCTGGTGGAGGGCTGCGCCCTGTCGCCGGAGGCCAAGCGTTTTTCTTCCACAAAATCTGCTGAGATTGTGGAAATCCTGGCCAGCAGTCCGTGGGAATGTCCATGTGTGCTGTACAGCGGGGATACAGGATTTCATTCCGGGACCCGGACTCTGCTCCCCCTGCTGGAGGAGCGTGGGATCAGATGGAGGGTGCTCCCGGGTGTGTCCAGTATGCAGTATTTTGCCGCTCAGCTGGGTCGTCCCTGGCAGGAGTGGCAGGTGGTCTCCGCTCACGGGCTGGCCTGCGATCCAGTAGGGGAGGTGCTGGCTGCCCATGGACGGCCTGTGTTCTTTCTCACCGGCGGAGCTGGCGGGGCGGCGGCCCTGTGCCGCCGTCTGGCTCAGGCTGGATTGGGCAGTTTGCCTGCCGCGGTGGGGGAGGCGCTGTCCTACCCGGAGGAGCGGATCGTGGAGGCCCAGGTCTGGGAACTGGCGGAGCAGGAGTTTTCCACATTGTCCGTCCTGCTTGTGGACGGAGCGGCTCCCGTCTGGCCGGTGCGCTCCCAGGGGATCGACGATGGGGCCTTTCTACGGGGGGAGGTCCCCATGACCAAGCAGGAGGTGCGGGCCGCCGCCCTGGCCAAGCTGGAGGTACGGGACGGGGCGGTCTACTGGGATGTGGGAGCCGGAACGGGCTCAGTGTCTGTGGAGTTGGCTCTGCTGGCCCCAAGAAGTCCGGTATATGCTGTGGAATATAAGGGGGAGGCCTGTGCCCTGATCCGAGCCAACCGGGAGCGGTTCGGGGCATATAACCTGGTGTTGGCTGAGGGACGCGCACCAGCGGCCTTAGCGGATCTCCCTGCCCCGGATGGGGTGTTCATTGGAGGCTCTGAGGGGGAACTGATCCCGATTCTGGAGGCGGCCTTGAGCCGGAATCCGGCGGTCCGCTTCTGTGTGACCGCCATTGCGGTGGAAACTCTTGGGGTGGCAGTGGCCGCTTTTACCCAGCTGGGGATGAGCCCCCAAATTACCCAGATCACTGTGGCCCGCAGCCGCCGGGCAGGGGAACGGAACCTGATGCTGGGTCAGAACCCGGTATGGATCATAACAGGACAAAAGGAGGCGCTGCTGTGAAGCTGGAGCACGGAACCCCCAGGAAAATCGAGGGGGAGAGCATGCGGATCATTGGTCAGGAGTTGGAGGCGATGGGAATCATCTTGCCTGCTGACTGCGAAGCGGTGGTAAAGCGGGCCATTCACACCACAGCGGACTTCGACTATGCACAGAACCTGCAATTTACTCCTGGGGCAGTAGAGGCGGGAGTGGCTGCGCTCCGGGCTGGGACTGCCCTGGTGACGGATACCAATATGGCCCTGTCCGGGGTGAACCGTGGGGCTTGTGAGCAGTTGAACGTGGAGCGCTTCTGCTATATGGCAGATCCTCAGGTGGCGGAGCGGGCCCAGGCGGAGCACACCACCCGGGCGGCGGCCGCGGTGGACCGCTGGGCGGCGGAGCATCCGAAGGGAATTTTTGCTGTGGGCAATGCCCCTACCGCTTTGCTCCGTTTGGCAGAGTGGATGGAGACAGGTAAAATGCGCCCAGCCTTGGTCATTGGAGCTCCAGTAGGTTTCGTTAACGTGGTGGAGAGCAAGGAACGTATCTGGTCCGTGTGCCAAGACGTGGGGGTTCCGGCCATTGTGTCCATGGGCCGTAAGGGAGGCTCTACAGTGGCGGCGGCTGTGTGCAACGCCCTGCTGTATCAGGCCGCAGGTCTGCGATAGAAAAAACAGCGCCTAAGTCTGCGAGAGATGCAGATTCGGGCGCTGTTTTTTTATTGGTCTATTCTCGATTAGAAGGGGAGTGCGATGATGGCAGGTACCAGAAATGGGACGGATAGGGAGAGGACCGCGCCAGAGGTGAAGGCATAAAGAGCCATCCGGTCACTGGTGGCGCTGACCACCACGGGAAGAACGGTGTCCATGGCGGTGGCGCCGGGGAGGGCCACTGCTTCGATGTATCCGATCCGCTGGGCCACCATCGGGACTGCCATAATGGAGAGAAGTTCATGCATGATATTAGACAAAAAGGCGGTGGCAGAGACGCTCAGGGAGTAGGGGGCCAGCAGGGTGGGAGCCAGGGAGTACCAGCCGAAGCCGGCAGCTGCGGCAGCGCAGTCCTTGACACCCATGGGGAGAAAGAAGCCGACCAGTGCGGTGAGAGTCAGTGTACCTACCGCTGTGGCTATGGGGACCAGAAATACACGGAAGCCGGCAGCCCGGATGTCCTGGAGCATATTCCCCTGGCGTCCCATGTCCAGCCCAACCAAGAAGAGAAGAAGATAGAGCCCTAAGTTGATCACTGCTCCGCAGTGGGCGGTGACTTCGGGGGGCAGGAGGAAGTGACCTGCCAGCATCCCAAGAACCACGGTCACCACGATCAGGATGGTGAGGGTGTGATCTACATGGACTTGATCCTTTTCCTGGGCAGTTTCCTCCTGGGTGGCCTCATTCCGGGCGCGTCCCTGGGCATCCAGCTTCAGAAGATACTTTCGCAGGATATGGACGGCCAGCAGGCTGCCGATCATGGAGGTGAGGGTGATGATGAGGGCGTTGAGGCCGATGGTGGCCAGGGATGTCACAATTTCATCGTTTGCCCCCAACTCTGCTCCCAGTGTAACAATGAGGAGCAAAAGGGCTGCGGTCTGAAACCGTCCAAGCCAGGGCATGGGGCGGGACTGGACAGCGGGGCGGGAGCCAAGGAAGGCACCCAGAACGACAAGAGCAAGGTAGACGACAAGATTCAGAAGGGTGCTGGACAACTGCTGCAAGTTTATCAACTCTCTTTCTGAAAAATAGAAAACACCGGACGGCGCAGGTGCAGTGATACGATGGGATCACGGTGCGTCCAGTCCAGAGGCGGGGCGCGCCCCGCGCTACCTGATAGACAGCGCGGGGCACGGTTTGCTTGGGTTTACTTGATGGCCTGGGTGCGGACCTCTTCGCCCAGAAGCTGGGCGAAGGCATCAAGACTCATAGCGCCCAGATCCTCACCGGAGCGGTGACGGACAGAGACAGTTCCGTTTTCCATGTCTCGGTCGCCCACCACCAACATATAGGGGATCTTCTCCATCGTGGCTTCGCGGATCTTTTTGCCGATCTTCTCGTTCCGGTGGTCAACCTCTACACGGAAGCCCAGTTGATCCAGAGACTTGGAGACCTGGTCAGCGTAGTCGGAAGCACGGTCAGTGACGGGGAGCACCTTTACCTGGACGGGACTGAGCCAGGCGGGGAAAGCGCCGGCAAAGTGCTCGGTGATGACGCCGATGAACCGCTCGATGGAGCCCAGCACCACGCGGTGGATCATGACAGGACGGTGCTTCTGGCCATCCTCACCGGTGTACTCCAGCTCGAAGCGCTCCGGCAGCTGGCTGTCCAGCTGGATGGTGCCGCACTGCCAGGTGCGTCCCAGGGAGTCGGCCAGATGGAAGTCCAGCTTGGGACCATAGAATGCGCCGTCTCCTTCGTTGATGACAAAATCCTTGCCCATAGCGGTAATGGCATTTTTCAGAATGTCCTGGTTACGCTCCCACTCCTCTACACTGCCGATATGATCCTCAGGCATAGTGGACAGCTCGATGGTGTAGCTCAGACCAAAGACAGAGTAGACTTCGTCAAACAGGCGGACGGTCTCCTGGATCACATCCTGCATCTGATCCCGGGTCATAAAGACATGGGCGTCGTCCTGGTTGAAGCAGCGGACGCGGAACAGGCCGTGAAGGGCACCGGAGAGCTCATGACGGTGGACCAGGCCAATCTCGCCAACCCGCAAAGGCAACTCCTTATAGGAGTGGGGCTGGCTGGCGTAGACCAGCATTCCACCGGGGCAGTTCATGGGCTTGACGGCGAAGTCCACATCGTCGATGACGGTGGTGTACATATTATTCTTGTAGTGGTCCCAGTGGCCGGAACGCTCCCACAGCTGACGATTGAGCATGATGGGGGTGGAGATCTCTACATAGCCGTATTTCTTATGAACCTGGCGCCAGTAGTCCAACAGAGTGTTTTTCAGGGTCATGCCCTTGGGGAGGAAGAAGGGGAAGCCGGGGCCCTCGTCCCGAAGCATAAACAGCCCCAGTTCCTTGCCCAATTTCCGGTGATCCCGCTTCTTGGCCTCTTCGATTCTGGCCAGATAGGCGTCCAGCTCATCCTTTTTGGGGAAAGCGATGCCGTAGATCCGCTGAAGGGTCTCGCGGTTGGAGTCGCCCCGCCAATAGGCGGCGTTGCAGGCAGTAAGTTTCAGGGCATTGCCTTTGATGCGGCCGGTGGAGTCCAGATGGGGACCGGCACACAGGTCGGTGAACTCACCCTGCTTATAGAAGGAGATATGAGCGTCCTCAGGAAGATCCTGAATCAACTCCACCTTGAAGGGCTCCTCCTTCTCCTCCATGAACTGGATGGCCTCGGCCCGGGGCAGCTCGAACCGCTCCAGCTTCAGCTTCTCCTTGCAGATCTTCCGCATCTCGGCCTCGATCTGCTCCAGGTGCTCCGGAGTGAAGGCGAAGGGGGCATCCATGTCGTAGTACCAGCCCTCATCGATGGAGGGGCCGATGGCCAGCTTTACCTCGGGCCACAGACGCTTGACCGCTTGGGCCATCACATGGGAACAGGTGTGCCAGTAGGTCTGGCGGTACTCGGGATTTTCAAAGGTAAACTCATTTTTGACTTCTTCAGACATGACAAAAACTCCTTTCCGATGTTGAGGGGAAAGAACAAAAAACGCTCCACCCCTGAGATGTGTCAGGGGTGAAGCAATTCAGCACTCCACGGTTCCACCCTGCTTGCAAGAAAAGGTGGGGGTATGATACCCGTGAGGGAGACACCCGCGCATGTTCTCTTGCCGCTTGTGACCTTCTATAACGGGAAGGACCCGTCCCGGTCGTCCCGGGCGGCTCGGGAGCGGTACAGCCGCTGCGGGCGGAGGGTGCTCACAGCAATTACACCCCTCTCTGACCGCCGCTTTTGCGGGTTCTTCTCCGTCAAAGCCAGTTTAACAGAAACACTATATCACTCGGGCAGGAAAATGTCAAGGGCGGCGGTCTGAGGGATTGTATGGCTGCGAGGTAGGGGGCTGTTGTGTAACTCCCGCTTGCCGGCAGAGCCTGTTTATGATACACTGAACAAAAACGTCCCGGGGGACTGTGTCCAGCGCCAGATCCGACCAGGGGCAAGGAGGGATCACCTATGGACGCTGCCGCACGCCGCGCCGCTATCTTATCTGTCCTGGAGCGGGCCGACCACCCGGTGAGTGCCGCTGCCCTGGCCCGGAAGTTCTCGGTCAGCCGGCAGATCATTGTGGGGGATGTGGCTTTGCTGCGGGCGGGCGGTCTATCGATCGCTGCGACTCCGAGAGGCTACATGCTCCCGGAGGAACGGAGCGGGCTGATCCGCACTCTGGCCTGCCGCCACCGGGTGGACCAGATGGAGATCGAGCTCAACGCCATTGTGGACCAGGGCTGTACAGTGATCGATGTCATTGTAGAACACCCGATTTACGGCCAGCTCACCGGGCCGCTCCAACTGTCCAGCCGGTACGACGTGGCCCAGTTCGTGGCCCGCTGCCGCCAGGCTGACGCCCTCCCCCTGTCTAACCTTACAGAGGGTATACACCTGCATACCATCTCCTGTCCGGACGAGACCGCCTTACAGCGGGTCCAGACGGCTCTGGAACGGTTGGGTGTCCTGCTGGAGGAGTAGTCCTCTCGGTATCATATCTCGCCCCATATTGGAAGCACTCCCCTCCGCTGACTGGGCGGAGGGGAGTGCTTCAGTGGGAAATAATATTTGGAAAAAGCGGGTTGACAATCAGGTGGGTTTCGTGTATGATGCGGTATACAGGTGTCTTGACACCTGTATACCATTTTATAAAGCAGGTGTACCCAAATGGAAGGATTCAAGGCATTCCTGAAACGGAAAAATATTGAGATCTCAGCCAAGCGCTATGGGATCGACGCCCTGGGCGCCATGGCCCAGGGCCTGTTCTGCTCTCTGCTCATCGGCACCATCATCAAAACCCTGGGGCAGCAGCTGTCCATCCAGTACCTCATAGACATCGGCGCCTATGCCATGTCGGTCTCCGGTCCGGCTATGGCAGTGGCTATTGGCTATGCCCTGAAGGCGGATCCTATGGTTCTCTTCTCTCTCGCCGCTGTAGGATGGGCGGCCAATGCCGAAGGAAAAGCAGGTGGTCCGTTGGCTGTACTGATCATCGCCATCGTAGCTGCGGAGTGTGGTAAGATGGTGAGTAAAGAGACCAAGGTGGACATCTTGGTTACCCCCGGTGTCACCATTTTGATTGGTGTGGCCCTGGCTAAGCTCATTGCCCCGCCTATTGGTACTGCTGCCAGCGCCTTCGGACTGATCATTGACAATGCCACTAAACTCCAGCCCTTCTGGATGGGGATCGCAGTGTCCGTCCTGGTGGGCATTGCCCTTACGCTTCCCATCTCTTCTGCCGCCATCTGCTCTGTGCTGGGCCTGACTGGTCTGGCCGGCGGTGCCGCCGTGGCCGGCTGCTGTGCCCAGATGGTGGGCTTTGCCGTGATGTCCTTCCGGGAGAACCGCTGGGGCGGCCTTGTCTCACAGGGCCTGGGCACTTCCATGCTCCAAATGCCCAATATCGTAAAAAATCCCCGGATCTGGATCCCGGCCATCCTGGCCTCTGCCATCACCGGTCCCATCGCTACCTGTGTGTTTGGCCTGGAGATGAACGGCGCTCCCATCAACTCCGGCATGGGCACCTGCGGCCTGTGCGGACAGATCGGTGTATGGACCGGCTGGCTTGCTCCCAGTGAGGAAGCTATCGCCAGAGGAGCTGCTGCCATCGTCCCAACCGGCTTCGACTGGCTGGGCATGATCCTGATCTGCTTTGTCCTTCCTGCTATCTTGTCCTGGGTGTTCTGCCAGATCCTGCGGAAGATCGGCTGGATCCGGGAGGGGGATCTGACCCTTCCCCAGTGATTGGACTCTCTATAAAATGTGTAAGATAAGGACACATCGGGCAGTCTGCAGCCATTCGTCTGTGTCATTCCCAGATATTCTTTTGAGATTTGTTTTATGACCGCTTGATCGAGGACTACATTAGTCTGGAAGCAGGCGGTATAGAACCAGAAAAAGAGATCCTCTCTATAGCATAGAGAGGATCTCTTTTTTGTAATATTTAAGATCCGTTATCTGCAATCGATCCTTCTTAGACGGCCCACAAGCAGCTGAGCGCACAGGCCGGTGAAAAAGCCGCTGGCAGCACCGGCTACCACCAGATAGGGCAGATAAGCCAATACTGTCCAGCTGCCCAGCAGAGCGGCGGCCACCAACAGCTGTCCAAGGTTGTGGAATATTGCAGAGATAGAACTGCAGAGCCAGATCTGCTTCCAGGTTAGCAGCCGGGACAACGGCAAGAGAATCAGCCAGCACAGAAGCCCGCCCCCCAGGCTGTAAAACAGGGTCGACATCTGGCCGGAGAACACCGCACCCAGAAACACCCGGGTCACCAGGATAAGCAGTGCGCCCCCTGGACCTAGGGAAAAGATGGCATACACCGTGACGATGTTGGCCAGCCCCAATTTGATCCCCGGGATAGGGATGGGGACTGGAATCTGTGCCTCTGCCATAAAAATGGTCAGAGCAATGGCGGTGAGCAAGGCGATCCGGGTGATCCGGCGGGCGCCGTTATCCGGCCGCTGTGTCCGCAAAGCTCTCACCTCCCACAATTTCCACAATCACCTGATTTGGAAGACAGACCACCGGAACGGTGGAGTCGGAGATCCATCCTTGGCGAACACATACCTGGTCGGGGCAGGAGGCAGAGACGATCCGGATCTGTCCCGGCGCTACTTCCACCACATTTTCCGCACCTTTTTCCCCAGTTATCAGGAAGGAGTATGGCTGCTGTACTTGGTCCAGGCGGATCTCTTCCACCAACTCACCTCGTTGATAGACCCTGGCCAGCACCCCGTTTCCGGTGCTGCTGTGCTGCCACCAGATCACACCGGCGCACAGCAGGACCACGGTTCCCAACAGGGCGGCCAACAGTGCTGTTCGTTTGTTCATGCCTCCACCACCGTCACATCCAGGTCCTGATGCTGCGGATTGACCTGATAATTCTTCTCCAGCCCTTCGGTTAGGGCGACAGAGCCGTCCTCTCGGATCCAGATGATCTGGACGCCTAACTCTGAATGGGTGCGCCAGAACTCGACTCCAGCCTCTTCACCCAGTACGAACAGAGCAGTGGCAAGGCCATCACACACCATGCCATCCGGCCCTACCACCGTAACTGAGGCCAGCCCGGTGCGGGCCGGAGCTGCGGTTTCGGGGTCCAGGATGTGCCAGTAGGTCTGTCCGCCCTGCTGAAAATACCGCTGATAGCTGCCGGAGGTGACCACAGCTTGATCCACCACCTGGATGGCCAACAAGTTATCCGCCTGCTCTGAGGTTGGGTTCTGGACTCCCACCGACCAGGGGGAGCCGTCCGGCTTTCCACCAACAGTCTGGACGTTGCCTCCCAGGTTCAGCAGCGCAGAAGTTACCCCCTGGTTCCGCATTTGCTCTGCCAGACGCGCTCCAGCATAGCCCTTAGCTACTGCACCGAGATCTAGCTGCATCCCAGCTGGCAGACGAACCCGGTGAGCATATTGGTCCAACTCCACTTGTGTATAGTCGATCTGCTCTGCCAGGGCGGCCAGTTCCTCCTTACCAGGGATGCGATACTCACCGGTGGTAAAGCCCCAAGCCTTGACGGCGGAGTAGGCAGTGAGATCCAGCGCCCCGCCAGTGAGTCGGCACAGGTCAAGAGCCTGGGAGAGGAGGTCGGTTGTTTCCTCGGAGAGGGTGATCCACTCCCCACTGCTGTGATCTATTGCCCAGATCTCGCTGCTCTCATCAGTGGCCGACCACAGGTCCTCCCATTGGTATAGCTGTTCCACCGCCTGGTTCAGCTGTTCCTGGCTGCCGCCATCCCACAGATCCAGGGACATAATGGTGTCCATCACAAAGACCTGGGTGGTGGCGGTGGGCTCAGTCCGGGTCACACAGCCGGATAGCAGCACCGCACCGCCCAAAGCCAGGGCGGCCAGGGGCAGGCCCTTTGCTCTCTTCATGGGCCGCCCCGCTTACAGAACTTCCCGGTACAGAGCAGAGGCGTCCGCCTTGCCTACGCTGTCCGCTACGGCCAGTACCTCTACTTTTACAGTGCGCTCGCCGAATTTTAGTTCCAGAACGTCGCCTGGCTTCACTTCATAGCTGGCCTTCACGCTGCGGCCGTTGGCCATTACCCGGCCGTTATCGCAGGCCTCGTTGGCTACTGTGCGCCGCTTGATCAGGCGGGATACTTTTAACCACTTGTCCAATCGCATGATTTCTGTTCCTCTCTGTTGCTGATAAAAATAGGGGCGCCGCCCTCCAGTGTGGCGGCGCCCCGGGATCATTTCCGGATCGACCGGTTCTTACTTCGCCACCGCGTCCTTCAGGGCCTTACCAGCCTTGAATACGGGCAGACGGGCCTCGGAGATGGGGATCTCCTTTCCGGTCTTGGGATTGCGGCCCACACGGGCGGCACGGGTCTTGACCTCGAAGGAGCCGAAGCCAACCAGTTGGACTTTTTCACCTTCGATCAGGGCGCCGGTAATGGCCTCCACAGCGGCAGTGATGGCAGCTTCGGCGTCCTTTTTGGACAGATCGGCCTTTTCTGCCACAGCGGCAATCAACTCAGTTTTATTCATGTCGTCTTCCTCCTAGAACATCGACGGCCACACTCGCAGCCTGTCTTTTGAAATATCACTTAAAACTGGGACGAATGCCAGCTTTTAAGTTTGATCTTTTGAATGTACCTTGGCCTGAGCCCAAAGGGACTCCAATTCTTCCAGGGTGCACTCTCCCAGCGGATGTTGGGCCAGTTCCTCTACGGTACGGAAGCGGTGGATGAATTTATCACAAGCCCGTGTGAGGGCCTGCTCGCTGTCCAGCCCAAGAAAACGCCCAGCTTTTACTGCGGCGAATAGAAGGTCTCCCAACTCTTCCTCTGGATCGCCGTCTCCGCAGGCGGCGCGGCGGAACTCGTCCACCTCTTCCGCAAGCTTGTCCAGGGCAGGGCCTTGATCCGGCCAGTCAAAGCCGGCCTTGGCGGCCTTGCTCTGAACTTTTTCTGCACGAATCAGGGCGGGCAGAGAGCGGGCCACTGCCTCCAGCGTATCTGAGGCGGTGCGTTGGGATTTTTCCTCCCGCTTCTGAGCGTCCCACGTGTCCAAGGCTTGGGCGGAGTCCTCTGCCTGTACTTCCCCAAAGACATGAGGGTGGCGGAACACCATTTTCTTTGCCACGCCATCCACCACATCGTGAAAGGTGAACAACCCATCTTCTTCTGCCATACAGGCGTGGAATACCACTTGGAGCAGGACGTCGCCCAGTTCTTCCTTCAAGTGCTCCGGGTCGTCCTCATCGATGGCTTCCACTGCCTCATAAGCTTCTTCCAGCATATTCCGGCGGATGCTCTGATGGGTTTGCTCCTGATCCCAGGGGCAGCCCCCAGGCGCCCGGAGCAGTTCCATGATGCGCAGCAGATCCTCCATACCATAGGAATCCATGTATTGAAAATTTACCACAATCTCGCTCCCTTCGCAAGATATTTTTTGCGTCTTTTCTAGGAAAGATGCAGAATCCGAGCTATTTTTTCCCCTTTTGGCATAAGAGACAGGTCTTCACGGGTAATGGCCCGCAGGGCGATGACTAAAATGCCGTACACAGCCACCGCGACTAGAATGGCACAGGCAACCGCCAGGCCATTGCCCGTTCGGCTCAGCCCCAAAATCTCTTGAGTAGCCTGATCCAGCTCACACAACTTCCCGGCGGCCATCAGCCCCTTGGAAAGCAGTCCGTACACCGCCCAAGCACCCAGACCCATCAGGGCAGAGGCGGCTGCCGGCTTAGCAAACACCTGGAAATAGGAAGGACGCCGGGGAATCACCCGGGCGATGACGACCAAATCCAGTACCATACACAGGGCAAAGCACAGAATATTGCCCATAGGGGCCCCATAGATCCCCATACTGGGTACGACCACAACATGGTAGTTGGTAAAGATCTTCACCACTCCGCCCAGCAGCATGATGGCCACCGGAAGGTTGACAAAGCCGTGGGCTTGCAGGATGGAGTTGCACACCAGCATCATGCATACAAACAGGGTGGCCAGACCCAGGGTGGACAGCAGGGGACCGGCCAGATCTGCGTTCAGGCTTGGGAAAATCAGAGCCATGATGGGTTTCCCCAGCACATACAATCCCACTGCCATAGGACAGGCCACAAGGGCCGTAATCCGCAGAGCAGATCCGGTGATCCGCCCTGCACCCCGGCGGTCCCGACGAGCCAGCGCACCAGAGACAGCGGGGATCACCGCCGCAGTCACCGCAGCCATCAGGGAGGTAGGCAGATTATAGATATTCAGCGCGCCATTATAGTTGCCGTAAAGCGTACGGCTGATGCCTTCCAGCGTGGTGTGTAGGGCTATGGCTGCCTCTGCCTGACCGCCCTGTCCAGCCATGCTATGCTCCAGAAGTGCCATGCTGACCGTTCCGCCCTGAGGAAGAGCGGATTTCCATGCTTTCAGGGCCTGCTCCAGATCGGTGAAGTCCACGATCCCCTGGTACAGGGACCAGGTGTCTGGATTTTCCAGCAGAGCCCGCTGAAGCTGTCCCTGGACCAGGGAACTGTCGATCACTGTAACGATGCCAACCATGGAGGAGCTGATCGTAATGGGCACTGCAATCATCAACAGATTTTTCAGGATTGTGGGAGAATCGTCCGGATGGTCGTCGGACAGGCTTCCCTCACGCCTGCGGGTGATGAGAAAATTCATCAGCATATAGGCCAAGGCCACAATAGTGCCTACCGTTACGCCGGTGATGGCACCGGCAGCGGCATGGCTGGCATCTGCGCCCTTTTTCACCAGCCAGTAGGCAAGTCCCAGCCCTACCGTCAGCTTACATAGGGCTTCTATGATCTGGGATACCGCAGTGGGTGTCATACGGCCATGTCCTTGGGCATAGCCGCGGAAGGCGGACAGACAGCCAACACAGATCACCGCCGGGGCCAGGGCCTTGATGCCCGGGGCCGCCATACTGTCGTGCATCAGGCCGGCCAGTTGGTCGGCACAGAAGAACATGATCAGAAAAGACAGCACGCCAAGGGTCAAAAACAGGGCCATAGCCAGCCGGAAGGTGCGCCGGACCTGATTCTGACGGCCAAGGGCGTTGGCTTCACTGACCAGCTTAGATACCGCCACTGGCAGTCCAGCAGTGGAAATCGTGAGCAGCACGGCATAAATGTTGTAGGCGTTGCCGAAATCGGCAGTTCCTTGCTCGCCGATGATATTGAGCAGCGGGATCTTATAGAACAGACCGATCAGCTTGACCACCAGGATCCCAGCCGCCAGTACGGCGGCGCCGCCGAAGAAAGTATTCTGCTTCGGGCTCTGCGCCACACGGCGCGGGGGATGGCTGTGTTGGGCCATGGGAAACCTCCTTTTCGTTCGGGGTGAGGTGGGCCGATCAGGCTCCGCCGCCCCTCACGCTACCAAAAATCCGGGGCAGGGCATAGCGTTCCACCTCTGTACGGATCTTTTCCAGATCCAAGGTGAAAAACTCTCCCTTTTCATATATGACCCGCCCCCGGGCCATATTCATCACTACATTAAAACCCTGGGCCGAGTAGACCAGATCCTCTTCCACATCGTGGCATGGGAATAAATTCAGGGCATCCAGGTCTACCAAAATCAGGTCAGCAGTTTTGCCAGGGGCGATGACGCCGGTGTTGCGCCCAAGAGCCCGCGCTCCGTTGACGGTAGCCATCTCCAGAGCTTGCCGGGTGGTCACTGCTGTGGGATCCAGGCCGATCCCCTTATGAAGGAGGGCGGCCAGCTTGATCTCCTCAAACAGGTCATGGCTGTTGTTGGAGGCCACCCCGTCAGTGCCCAGGGCCACGTTGACCCCGCGCTCCAGCAGACGTGGCACACGAGCAGCGCCGGAGGCCAGCTTCAAATTGGATACCGGGTTGTGGACGGCAGTGATCCCCCGCCGGGCCATCAGCTCCATATCCTCATCGGTCACCCAGACACAGTGGGCGGCCGTGCCGCCATTGACCCACACACCGTACTGGTCCAGCAGGGCCACTGGGGTTTTACCATACTTTTGGAGGCAGGACTCGTGCTCGGACCGGGTCTCGGACACATGGACGTGCATCCCCAGGCCGTGGTCGGCGGCATAGCCGGCCATCCACTGCCACAGGGGCGGGTTGGAAGTGTACTCTGCATGGATGGAGGCATCCACCTTGATCTGTCCATCTCCAGCGCCGTTCCATTCCTCCGTCAAGGCGATCTGGTTCCGGCAGTCCCCACAGGTATCTGGAGAAAAATCCTCTGGTGTGCCGAAGTATACACCGCCACAGGACAGATTGGCGCTGATCCCGGACTCCAGCACCGTTCGGGCCACCGCACCGGTGTGCATATACATATCTGCGATGCAGGTGGTGCCAGAGGCAATCATTTCCGCCAGTCCCAGGGCAGTTCCAGCGGCTACACATCGGTCATCCAGTTTGGCCTCCGCTGGGAAGATATAGTCGTTCAGCCAGTGCTGAAGATCATGCCCACCGCCATAGCCCCGCAGCAGAGCCATGGGTACATGGGTGTGGCAGTTGACCAGGCCAGGCATCAGGACCTTGCCCTGTCCATCGATCACCCGGTCAAACTCTCCGTGGGGACGATCCTGATCCACAGAGATGATCTGCGTACCTTCCACTGTAATATAGGCATGGTTCAGCACCGGCTGGGCTGGGTCCATGGTCACGGCGGTGGTATTTTGGAACAAAATTTTCATAGAGACCTCACATTTTCTTCAGGCAGGCCCGGATCAGACCGGAGAACTTTTCCCGGGCCGCAGCGGCGGCGTCCAGCACCTCCTGTTCGGACAGGGGCTGGTCCAGGATGCCCGCAGCCATATTGGACAGCAGGGTAAGGCCCAGCACCTCCATGCCGCAGTGGCCGGCCACGATGACCTCTGGGGCAGTGGACATCCCGACCGCATCGCCGCCCAGGATCCGGGCGGCCCGGATCTCCGCCGGGGTCTCATACTGGGGGCCATAGCAGTAGAAATATACGCCCTCCCGCAGGGGAATATCCAACTCTGCCGCCGTTTCTCTTGCCAGTTTCTGCAGACGGGGGGTGTACAGATGGGAGGCATCGGGGAAGCGGACACCAAACTCCGGCAGGTTTTCCCCCCGAAGGGGAGACTCAGAGAACATCTTGATTTGATCGGTAATGAGCATCAGGTCACCGGCCTTCCACTCCAGATTGACACAGCCGGCGGCGTTGGTGACCACCAGGGTGTCACAGCCCAACAGGCGCAGCACCCGGACAGCGTAAGAGACTTCCTCGTAGGAGTAGCCCTCATAGTGGTGCATCCGACCCTGCATGACAGCTACACGCTGGCCCTCCAGCAGGCCGAACACCAAGCGCCCCTTGTGGCCGGGGGCGGTGGAAGCTTTAAAGTGGGGGATATCCCGGTAATCCACTGCGATGGGGGCTTCCACCTCGTCCCCCAGATAGCCCAGGCCGGAGCCCAGAACCATTGCAACCTTGGGAATGAAGCCGCCCAGCCGCTCCCGGAGTGCCTGGGCACTCTCTTGATATTGTTCCATAGTAAAGGTCATCGTTCGCTCCTTTTCACAGTCCGGCGCCGCAGCGGCGGCAGAATTGATCGTCTTTCCCGCATGTTGCGCCGCAGGAGGGGCAGGTTCGGGACTGTCGGAGGGCTGCAATGCGCTCTTTCAGCTCGGAGATCCTGCCGCTGAATTCATCGGCCTGCTCCAGAAGTGCCGACACTTTGTCGCCCTCTTCAGGCTGGCCCCGGTGGGCATCGTACATGACCTGCCCCAGTTGGCGCAGGACGTCATTGAACTCTCCGTTCAGGTCAAATAGCTGCACATTCAGTTTGGCCACATCCACCATCTGGCCGGCTTTCTTCCCAGCCGCCCGGGCAGTTTGATTGGCGGCGTCTGCGGCTCCCGCCGCAGTGTCCCGGATCCGATCCAGCAGTTCCTTCACCTTGTCGTCCATCGTGTGCGCTCCTTTCTGCTCTGTCCAAACAGCTCCCGTGCAGAGCGGTAGCTGTTTTGTCTCATATCCTGCGGCCTCAAGCGGCCCTGCCTCTGGTTCGGGACGGTCTGCCATGCAGGTATGCAAAATTTGGTCTTTATAGTTTACACCAATTCAGTGTAAAAAGCAACGGATACCGCGAGGCACAACTGGCACAATGTGAGCGGAGCGGCCGCACTGGATTGTGATGGGCGTACTGCGCTGCGGAGGATGCCGGAACAGGCAGGACGGCGTAGGAAAAGCAAACGGGCGGAGACTTTCTTCTGCACCGTGGCTGTGGTACAATAAAAGTTATACGGAGCAATGCCCCTGAAACGGGATCACTGGATTCGGGAGTGACTGAACCGTACAAATGGAGAGATGGCAGGGTCGCAGAGAGGGTGCGTCCCGGAAAAGGAGAGAGGATGATGGAACAAACAGAGAGTCGGCTGTGCCGCTGGATGAAACAGGGAATGCTGTTTCTCAAGTGGCTGCTGTACGCGGCAGGAATTGGACTGCTGGTGGGGAGTGTTGCGGCGGCTTTTCACCTTGGAATCGATGGGGCAGCGGAGCTGCGGCTGCGTGAGCCCTGGATTCTGTGGCTGCTTCCTGTTGGAGGGATGGCAATTGTCTTGCTGTACCGCGTGTGCCGGATGGAGAAAGACCAGGGAACCAATCTGGTGCTGGCCGCTGTACGGGAGGCAGAGCCGTTAAAGCTGCGCACCGCACCGCTGATTTTCTTGTCTACGATTGTGACTCACCTGGTGGGTGGTTCCGCTGGGCGGGAGGGGGCGGCGCTCCAATTGGGCGGTTCTATGGCGGCCTGGGTGGGTCGGGAGATCCGTCTGGATGCTAAGGACAGCCGGGTGATGGTGATGTGCGGGATGTCAGCCGCCTTCTCCGCTTTGTTTGGTACTCCGCTGACAGCGGTGTGTTTTTCCATGGAGGTAGTGAGTGTAGGTGTGATGTATTATGCGGCACTGGTGCCCTGTGTGGTGGCCTCCCTGACTGCTCTCCAGGTGGCCCAGGCCTTTGGCCTGCACCAGAGTCCTGGCTATGAGATCGGTCGGGTTTTGGGACTGGGGCCGGTCTCGATGGTACAGACGGCGGTGTTGGGACTTCTGTGTGCGCTGGTATCCATTCTCTTCTGTAAGGTACTCCACACCGCTCCCAAGCTGTATGCAAAATGGATTCCCAATCCTCTCCTGCGAGCAGCGGCCGGAGGTGCGCTGGTGTTGGTACTGACCCTGTTGGTGGGCAGTCAGGATTATAATGGTGCGGGGGATGGGATGATCCGCCGTATGCTGGCGGGAGAGACCATCCCGGAGGCGTTTGTTTTGAAGATCCTGTTTACTGCCCTGACCCTGGGGGCAGGGTTCCGGGGAGGAGAGATCGTACCGGTTCTGTTTACTGGAGCGGCTTTTGGAACTACTGTGGGTCCGCTGCTGGGACTGCCTCATGGTTTTGGCGGGGCTTTGGGTATGGCTGCGGTATTCTGTGGGGCGACTAACTGCCCTATGACGGCGCTGATGCTGGCCTTTGAGCTGTTTGGAGGGGATAGCCTTGCACTGTATGCGGTGTGCTGCGGGGTGGCCTATATGCTCTCAGGATACTATGGCCTGTACAGCGAGCAGAAAATCGTCTATTCTAAATTCCGCACGGAATGGATCGACACAAAAGCCAAATGACTTCAGAGTGTTCTGGAATGAGCAGAGTAGAAGAGTCTGGCGCCGCGGTGTCGCAAGACGGAAAAAACAGAGAATTCTGGGAAAGACAAGAAAAGAGAAGAAAGACTTGACGAATACAGTGAAATTTTATACAATAAACAGAATATGTCTTTGAGGGATAGCCAGACGGCCTGCCTCTGAGGACAGAACGGCGAAAGCCGTTCAAAAAAGTGACTGCATCAGATTGGTGCGGAAAACAAGAAAAGCATAGAGAAGAGAAGGGAACGAAAATCGTGGAAAACAAGAAATTCCAACCTTATGTTCCTGCCGACAAGGTCATGCCGGAGTTTACAGCAGTATCCATTCTGCTGGGTGCTCTGCTGGCCATCATCTTCGGCGGAGCAAACGCGTATCTGGGACTGCGTGTCGGCATGACTGTGTCGGCATCCATTCCTGCGGCAGTCATTTCCATGGGCGTCATCCGCAAGGTTCTGCGGCGTGACTCCATCCTGGAAAACAACATGGTCCAGACCATCGGCTCTGCCGGTGAGTCGGTGGCTGCGGGCGCCATCTTTACCCTGCCCGCCCTGTTCATGTGGGCCAAGGAGGGGATGTGCGATACCCCCTCCATGATCACCATCGGTCTGATTGCCCTGTGCGGCGGTCTGCTGGGTGTTCTGATGATGATCCCTCTGCGCAGCGCACTGATCGTCAAGGAGCATGGTGTGCTGGGCTATCCCGAGGGCCAGGCCTGCGCCGAGGTCCTGATCGCCGGTGAAGAGGGCGGCGCCAAGGCGTCCACTGTGTTCTCCGGCCTGGGTATTGCCGCCATCTATAAGTTTGTTGCGGATGGCCTGAAGATCTTCCCCAGCGAGATCACCTATGACATCCCCGCCTACCGCGGCTCCGGTGTGGGCATTGATGTGCTCCCCGCCCTGGCCGGCGTGGGCTATATCTGCGGACCCAAGGTGTCCTCCTATCTGTTTGCCGGCGGCATCTTGGGCTGGCTGGTCATCATGCCCCTGATGGTGCTGTTTGGCGGTGACACCATTATGTTCCCCGTCACTGATATGACCATCAGCCAGCTGGTTGATGCCCAGGGTGTTTCTGCCCTGTGGGGCAACTACCTGCGTTATATCGGCGCCGGCGCTGTGGCCTGCGGCGGTGTACTCAGCCTGGTGAAGTCTCTGCCCCTGATCGTCCGCACCTTTAAAGAGGCCATGGGCGACTACGGAAAGGGCCGGGAGGCCAGCACTCTGCGCACCGAGCAGGATCTGCCTATGAAGCTTGTCCTGCTGGGCGTGCTTCTCATTGCGGTGGTCATGTGGCTGCTGCCCGCCATCCCCCTGAACTTCTTCACGGCCCTGATCGTGATTGTGTTCGGCTTCTTCTTCGCCACTGTCTCCTCCCGGATGGTGGGCCTGATCGGCTCCTCCAACAACCCGGTGTCCGGCATGGCCATTGCCACCCTGTTGATCTCCACCATGCTGCTGAAGGCTACTGGCAACGATGGCATCCAGGGCATGATCGCAGCCATTGTCATCGGCGGCATCATCTGCGTCATTGCCGCCATCGCCGGCGACACTTCCCAGGATCTGAAAACTGGCTTCCTGGTGGGTGCTACCCCCAGAAAGCAGCAGATGGGTGAGATGATCGGTGTTGCGGTCTCTGCTGTGGTCATCGGTGCCATTCTGTACCTGCTGAGCATGGCTTGGGGCGGTTATGGCTCCGACGATCTGCCGGCTCCTCAGGCGATGCTGATGAAGATGATCGTAGAGGGTGTTATGGGTGGCAACCTGCCCTGGAACCTGGTGTTCACCGGTGTATTCATCGCCATCGTGGTGGAGATCCTGGGCATCCCCGTGCTCCCCTTTGCCATTGGCCTGTATCTTCCCATCTACCTGTCCGTGCCCATGATGCTGGGCGGCGCGCTGCGCTGGTACCTGGAGAAGCGTAAGTGCGGCTCTGAGAAGGAGAAGAACGACGCTGTGCAGTCCGGCGTGCTCTATTCCTCCGGCCTCATCGCCGGCGAGGGCATTGTTGGTATCCTGCTGGCCGTTCTGGCGATCATCCCTGCTGGCTTGGATGCTGCCGGCAAGGAGCTGTACTTCAGCGATAAAATCAACCTCAGCGGTGTGTTCAGCATCGGCAGCATTGGCGGCCTGGTGTGCTTCGCTGGGATCCTGCTGACCATCTACTTCTTCGCAACCAAGGACAGCAAGAAGTCCAACTAAGCGTTGCGTTTCCCACGACCGGGCTGTATACTTTTGTATGCAGCCCGGTTTGGGCCAATATAGGAGAATTTTTATGGCAAAGAAGAAGGAAAACTATCTGGACTTCGTCCCTGTGATCAATGGGCAGAACACTTGGGATCAGGGAGAGGACGGAGTGGTGACCATCCACATGGTAAACCGGGGCTTTTATAATACTTTGGCCCAGAAGCTGTTTCACACGCCCAGAGTGAGCCACATCAAGCTGGATGAGTACGGCAGCTTCCTCTGGATGCGGATCGACGGCATCAAGACAGTGGGGCAACTGGCTCTGGAGTTGAAAGAGGCTTATGGGGAGAAGGCGGAGCCGCTGTATGATCGGCTGGTGAAATATATGCAAATTCTGCACAACAACCGCTTTATCCTGTTTGAGGGAAGGGATCGGGTGAAGGCATGAACTTTGGACAGATCGTGCTGGGGATCCTTTTGTTTGCCCTGGTTACCGCTGTTCTGTATGTCTGGGGATTGAAGAAAAGCATCACACAGGAGGCGGACTTGGAGCGGATCCTGCTGAACAAGTGCGCGGGCGCTGTGGTAAAATATCTCCGAAAGCACGGAAGCATCACCCAAAAGGAAATCCCGCCCCTGATCCAGGGGGTCAGAGCCGGGATGTTCTGGTCAAAAAACCGTATCCGCGTACAGGATCCGGTCGCCGTTGCCCCTAAGCTAGTCCGCTACATGTTGGAACAGCAGCTTTTGGAGGATGCGGGCGGCCTGCGTTATCGATTGAAAGAGTAAGAATTTTGGAGAGGAGTTTCAGAATTATGAACGTATTGGAGCATTTGGAGCCTAAGAGCGTATTTCGCTTTTTCGAGGAGATGTGCGCCATTCCTCACGGCTCCCGGAATACCAAGGCCGTCAGTGACTGGTGCGCAGACTTTGCACGGACCAGGGGCTTGGAGTACCACCAGGATGGAGATAACAATATTATCATCATTAAGGAGGCTACGCCCGGTTATGAGGCTGCTCCGCCGGTGATCCTTCAGGGACACATGGATATGGTCTGCGAGCAGACTGCAGACTGCCAAAAGGACATGAGCCGGGAAGGGCTGGACTTGGCAGTGGATGGAGACTTTGTCTATGCCAAGGACACAACGCTTGGAGGAGATGACGGTATCGCTATCGCTATGGCCCTGGCCCTGCTGGATGCAGAGGACCTGCCCCATCCTCGGCTGGAGGCGGTATTTACGGTGGACGAGGAGATCGGTCTGCTGGGGGCTGCCTCCATCGATGTGGCACCGCTGAAGGGGCGGCAGATGCTGAATTTGGATTCGGAGGCGGAGGGCATCTTTACCGTCAGCTGTGCCGGAGGAAATACCAGTGCCTGTCGGCTTCCCCTGACCCGTGCCCCCTTTGATGGGGCGGGTGTGACCATTGCGGTGGGTGGACTGACCGGAGGACACTCCGGGGCGGAGATCCACAAGGGCCGTGCCAATGCCAATGTACTCATGGGACGTATCCTCCGAGCGGCGGCCCGGCGGACAGAACTGCGGCTAATGCGGGTGGACGGCGGCCTGAAGGACAACGCCATCCCCGTGGCCTGCACAGCTCAGGTTGTGGCGGCAGATCCTCAGGCGGTGTTGGATGCTGTCCGGGAGATGGAGGCTGCGCTGACTAATGAGTACCGCGTCACCGATCCGGCGCTCTGGATCCGGGCGGAGCAGTCTACTGCGGTGGAGCAGCCTATGGACGAGCGTTCGACCCGGCATGTCCTGTGTATGCTGACCTGTTTGCCAAATGGGGTGCAGGCGATGAGTGCGGAGATTCACGGCCTGGTGCAGACCTCTCTGAACTTGGGGATTCTGGTGACAGAGGAGACTTCTCTGCGGGCCTCTTTCTGTGTGCGCAGTTCGGTGGACTCCCAGCGGGAGATGCTTAAGGATCGGCTGGCCTGCCTGATGGAGGAATTGGGCGGAACCGTGGAGTTTGTTGGAGATTATACCGGCTGGCAGTATCGGGAGGAATCTCCGCTGCGGGAACGGATGGCGGATGTGTTCCGGGAGCAGTACGGAAAAGATCCAAAAATCGAGGCCATCCACGCCGGGCTGGAGTGCGGCGTCTTTGCCGGCAAGCTGCCCGAGCTGGACTGTGTTTCCGTTGGCCCGGACCTGTTTGAGATCCACACCCCCCGGGAGCGGTTGAGCATCTCCTCGGTGCAGCGGATCTGGAACTTTGTGGTCGAGGTGCTCAAACGATCCAAGTGACGCCTAGAGGTGCTAGGAACCATATCATAGAATAAAATGATAGACCGGGGAGCGCATCAGCGCTCCCCGGTCTGTTTGAGATTCCTCAATCAGCCCTTCAGCAGGACAACAGCAACGTCATTTACATTGGTACCAGTAGGACCGGTGCGGATTAGGCCGTCTACTTTCCCCAGAGCATGGTAGGCATCATTGTCTGCCAGGACTTGGTGGATGCTCAGGCCGGCCTGGGCCAGCTTGTTCTGGGTCTGACCGTCCACGATGCCGCCGGCGGCGTCTGTTGGGCCATCTGTTCCGTCAGAACCCAAAGAGAAAATCAGGGCGTTATCCATGCCGGAGATTCCTTCAGCGGCAGAAAGAGCCAGTTCCTGATTGCGTCCGCCCAATCCTTTTCCAGTAAGAAGGACCACGGTCTCACCTCCAGCCAGAAAGGCCAGGGAGCGCCCGTCCTGCCCGTGGGTCCGGGCGATGGCTGACAGGAAGGAGCCAGCCTCTCGGGCCTGGCAGCAGAGTTGGTCAGTGAGGATATGGGTCTCATAGCCCAGCCGCTGGCATACAGCGGCGGCGGCGGAGCAGAGCTCACGCACACTTCCGGTGATGATCGTCTCTACATTGTCCAGTTCCTTGGGGGTCTCCTGGTCTAACAGGGCGAGAGCCTGATCGGACAGCGGAAGTTGATATTTCTCTGCGATGGCCCGGGCCTGGACGCTGGTGGAGTGATCTGGATACGCGGGGCCGGAGGCGATCATGTCCAGGGGATCCCCCAGAATGTCGGACAGAACGATGGAATAGACCTGGGCCGGGGCGCACAGCTGAGCGAAGCGGCCACCCTTCACCGCAGACAGGCGCTTGCGAATGGTATTCATCTCCACAATGTCTGCCCCGCAGGCCAGCAGGGCGCTGGTGAGCTGGGCTAACTCCTCTGCGGGGATCAGAGGACTCTCAAACAGGGCAGAGCCGCCGCCGGAGACCAACAGGACTACGGTGTCCTGGGGGTTAAGATCCTGAACCAGTTCCATAGCGGCGCGAGTCCCCTGGAAGGAGCCTTCATCAGGTACTGGATGCCCACCTTCAAAGATCTGGCAGTGTGGGATCTCCCCTTGACTGTGGCCGTGTTTGGTGACTACCACTCCCTGCTCCAGTCTGGAGCCTAGTAGTTCAGCGGCACAATGGGCCATCTGCCAGGCGGCTTTGCCTAGGGCAACTAAAAAGATGCGCCCGGAGCCGAACTCCTTTCCCTCCAGGGCACGGCGTACCGCCTGATCGGGCAGGCAGGCCTCCAGTGCGCCGTGAATGATTTCTTGGGCATCGGTATAAATGGACATAGCGGCTCCTCCTTTAATTATCATACATGTCTCTCCTGGTCAGCCGCCTTCTTCCCGGGGAGAGGACAGACAGGCCAGATACAGTAGGACGGATCCCCGTGGGTCCCGGATGCTGTATCCGGTGAGCGCCTGGATCCGTTGTAAATGGTAATGTACGGTGTTTTTGTGGACATACAGAGTATCAGCCATCTGCTTGACATCCCCGTGGCATTGAAAATAGAGCAGGACGGTACTGCGGATGCTCTCTCGCTCTTCTGGAGTGCAGCTGGAAAAAACCAGAGATACCAGATCCCGCCGAATATCCGGGGCAATACTGTCGGCGAGAAATTCCAGTGAGACCTCGTCGTAACGCAGGACACGCCTGCCGCCGTCTGTGCGGGCTGTCTGACTGGCGGTCCGCGCTTCCTGATAGCAGCGGCGGATCTCCAGCCCGCGTCGGCCATCCGCGCTCATGCCGCCGCACACTGCGGCTTGATAGGCTCCCTCCAGTTCACTGCGGATCTGGTTGACACAGGCTAGAACCTCGTAGCGGTTTCGGTCGGGGAACAATAACAGGATCCTCTGATTGATCACCGCACACAAACTATTGGGGTGAGAACTCAGATAGGGGCGGATGTGTTTCAGAAAGAGGGCGTTGCGCATCTCTTGGGGGGATGCACCGGCCTGTCCGGGGCTGAGAGGCTCCAGTACCTCCAGGATCACTACGGTCCAGCGGGAGGTAATGTCGATCCCCAGCATATTGCCGCGCAGCTCCAATTCTGCCTGATCGGAATCCTCGGAGAAGAGCCACCGCTCGATGAAACACTGGCGGGCGCTGTCTAACAGGTCCTCCTGGGCCTGGCGCCGGGCGTCCCGCACCATGATCTCTGTCATGCGTTTGAGGATGGCCCCCAGAGCGCCCACCTCATCTGGATTGCCAGTGATTCCGATGACACCGACCGTTTCTCCATCCAGCTGGATAGGAAGGTTGACACCTGGACGGATGCCGCCGGGGTGACAGTCCTCCTGAACGGTCAGCCGGGATAAATTTCGGGATAGGACCTGACAGGCCCCCTCATGCCGCTGCCCAACACGGTCCGGGTCTGTGCTGGCAAAGATAGTTCCCGTGCCGTCCATAATGTTGATGTCGTGACCTGTGATTTCCTTCATCTCGCGGACGATGGAAGAGGCTGCTGCTTCTGAAATAAACATACCGCACCACCATTTGTATGATAGACAAAAATATTAAAATAAATTTAGATTTTGTACAAGACAGATTCCGTTATCATGTAGTATAAGCAAAAAAAACTGGGCTGTAAAGTGATTTTTTAGAGAACCAGCGGCCCAGGGACAAAAAGCAAAATTAGAACAAAGAACAAAGAACACCATATAAAATAAGGAGGCTGCTGCAATGAAAATCGTAGTGCTGGATGGTTATACAGAAAATCCTGGCGACCTGAGCTGGGATCAGCTGAGTTCTATGGGGGAACTGACGGTCTATGACCGGACCTCCTATGTGGAGGACCCCATCATCGCGGAGCGGATCGGTGACGCAGAGGTGGTCGTCACTAACAAGACCCCCATTTCCAAGGAGACCATGGACAAGTGCCCCAATTTGAAGCTGATTGCCTTCTTGGCCACCGGCTACAATGTGGCCGACTACAACTACGCCAAGGAGAAGGAAATCCTGGTGTGCAACGTGCCTACCTATGGCACTGCCTGTGTGGGCCAGTATGCCATTGCTTTGCTGCTTGAGGTGTGCCACCACATCGGCCATCACGACAAGACTGTCCATGAGGGCAAATGGGCCAATCACATCGACTGGTGCTACTGGGATCACCCCCTCATTGAGCTGGACGGCAAGACTGCTGGCATCATTGGCTTTGGCCGCATCGGCCAGACCACTGGCCGTATCGCCAAGGCTCTGGGCATGAAGGTGCTGGCCTATGACTTGTATCCCAACGATTCCGGTAAGGCGATTGCTGAGTATGTGGATCTGGATACCCTGCTGGCCAAGTCTGATGTAGTATTCCTCCACTGCAACCTGACCCCCGAAAACGAAAAGATGATCAACAAGGCCAACATCGCCAAGATGAAGGATGGGGCCATCCTGATCAACAACTCCCGCGGCCAGCTCATTGACGAGCAGGACGTGACCGATGCACTGAAGTCCGGCAAGCTGGCGGCTGCCGGCCTGGATGTGGTATATACCGAGCCGATCCGTGCGGATAACCCCCTGCTGACCGCTCCCAACTGTATCATCACTCCCCATATGTCCTGGGGCGCCAAAGAGGCACGCCAGCGCATCATGGACTGCACGGCGGATAACATCCGTGCCTATCTGGACGGTGCACCCATCCATGTCGTGAACTCCTGATCAAATGAATCAGAAAATATGAAACGGCCCCTGGCTCCGTATAATTCGGAGCCAGGGGCCGTTTTGTGGTTTGACTTTGAGGGGGAGAGGAGACGTTTGTCCGGGGTATATGGACTAGCATAGGCAGAATACAGTGGGACAGGAGGTGGCGCATCATGTTTTCTCCAGTGATTTACCTGATGATGCATAGTTTGTTTTTTACGCTGAGGTTGTCAGGCGGAGGGGGATCCTTCCCACGGCCGCTGAAGCGAGAAGAGGAAAAGCAGTATCTAGAGCGGTGTGCGGCGGGCGACTTGGAGGCCCGGAACATTTTGGTGGAGCATAACCTGCGGTTGGTGGCCCATATCGTGAAAAAGTACTACGCACAGACCGGAGATCAGGACGATCTGATCTCCATTGGAACCATCGGCCTGATCAAGGGAATCTCTACATTTAAAGCGGATAAAAATGTACGCTTGGCAACCTATGCCAGTCGGTGCATTGAAAATGAGATTCTGATGCATTTCAGGTCTCAGCGAAAACTCCAGGGCGAGGTCTCGCTGACCGAGACACTGGAGAGTGGTGGAGATGGAAACTCCCTGTCGCTGATGGATGTGCTTGCGGTGGATGATGACCTGCTGGAGGAGTTGGATACACGGGATGCCTGCCGCAAAGTTCGTCAATGTGTCCAAACTTGTCTGACCCCAAGAGAGCGGATGGTTGTCACAATGCGATATGGGCTGGATGACCGTCCACCACGCACGCAGCGGGAGATTGCGGGCCGTTGCGGGATCAGCCGCTCCTATGTATCGCGAATCGAAAAGCGGGCACTGGAAAAACTGGGAAAAGAGATGGAGGGATGGGAGCCATAGAGGAATCTTTTGAGTGAATAAAAATGCAAGAAGCATTGCATATAAAGTGAAGAAAAAGTAAAAACCGTTAAAATACTAACGATTTTTTGCATTATAAATGAGATTGTGCAAAATATATGCTTTTGAGAAAAAGAACCTTGCATTTTTGGGGTAAATATACTATAATAAGCCTGCAAGTACAGTAAGCCTGCAAGTACAGTTCCCCAGCAAATCACATTTTTGAATTGGAGGAATCAGTAATGATGAAGAAGAAGCTTGCTCTTGTCTTGGCGATGGCCATGACCGCCAGCCTGGCACTAACTGGCTGCGGTGGCGGCAATGATGCCGGTTCCGGCTCTGGCTCTGGTGCTGTGTCGGGTTCCGGCTCCGGCTCCAGCGCTCCCGTGTCTGCGGACAAGAGCACCCAGGTTCTGGCAACTGGTGGCACCACCGGCACTTACTACGGTGTTGGCTCTGCCATGATGAACGTCCTGAACCCTCTGCTGACCCTGACTGAGTTGAACGTGACCTCTACCGGCGCGTCCAAGGACAATGTCGAGGGCATTACCGATGACGAGTATGGCCTGGCCATCCTTCAGTCTGACGTTCTGACCTATGCTCACGAGGGCACCAATGTGTTCAGTGCTCCTGAGACGGATGCCCTGTGGGTGGCCGGTCTATATAACGAGACCGTTCAGATCACCGCTAAGGGTGGCATCACCAGCGTTGACCAGCTGAAGGGCAAGGCCGTCTGCGTGGGCGACCAGGGCTCCGGTACGGAGTTCAACGCCTATCAGGTGCTGGAGGCCTATGGCATGACTGCTGATGACATCAAGGTTGTCCACGCCAACTTCGGCGAGGCCTCTGAGATGCTGAAGAACGGCCAGATCGACGCCGCCTTCACCGTGGCCGGCGCCCCCACCACCGCCATCACCGAGTTGGCGACCAGCGGCATGGACTTCTCCATGGTCAGCCTTGACCAGGAGCACGTTGATGCTCTGCATGAGAAGTACCCCTTCCTGGTTCAGGAGAACCTGCCTGGCGGCACCTATGACGGCGTTGACACTGAGACCATTTGTGTGGCCGTCGAGGCCGCTCTGGTCGCTTCCACCGACATGAGCGAGGACGCCGTGTACGAGCTGACCAAGACCATGTTCGAGAACCTGGAGGATCTGGGTGCTTCCCACGACAAGTTTAAGCTGGTCAGTGCGGAGAAGGCTGCCGAGAACGGTTCCGTCCCCATGCATCCCGGCGCTGAGAAGTACTATAAGGAGATCGGCCTGCTGTAATCCTTACAGCAGAAACTGATTTGTTTCGAACACATCGAAAGCTGGCCGTCGCAGTGGTAGCACTGGCTGCTATGGCTGCGGCGGCCATTCTCTTTCTGGTATCCAGTGCTGGATGGTATCTCGTCGTATCGGACGGGAAGAGTGGCGAGGAACTGGCCAGGTATCCTCTGAAGCCAGGAGAGCAATTTGCCATCGGATTCATTCATTCTGTCAATCTTCGGCCTCTGATTGACGTCTATGAGGTGTCAGAGGACGGAAAAATGTATGCCGAGGAGACGATCTATTATCAATTTGGCGCAGGAGTCCAGACGGAAGTGGGTTCGGGAGAGACCATGACCTTGGGTGAGGACGGCGCAATCATTGTAGGAAACATCCATCAAGAGTTTGAACAGTTCACCTGTTCGGTGGGAATGGTGTCGGACCGGACCCTAATGCTGGGAGACATTCACCCGGATTACCCGGAGATCAAGCCGCTTGTTGGGGTGTTTACTGACCAGCTGGAGCAGCAGGTGGGTGATGTGAAGATCATTAGTCTGAGCAATTTGTGTGGAAGAAGGTCAATCGTGTCATTTCAATATGAGCATCGGTTGTTTTAAAAAAGCTGGAGGAGGAGACTCAATATGGCTGAACAAGAGAAGCAGACTGTAAACACCGCGCCAGCGGATGTGGAAGTCGGCTCCGCAGAAGACGTAGAAGCGGTCATGAAAAAATATGACCGCGAATCCAATGTCCGAATTTGGACGGGCCTTCCTGCACGGGTAGTCCGTTACGGGATGGCTCTATTCATGCTGATGATGATTTGGGTCAGTATGTTTTCCACTTGGGAGGGCAGCGTGCGCCGCTGTTTCTTCTTGGGCGTTGTTTTGGCGTTTGTATTTATCATGTATCCCATCAACAAAAACATGAAGCTCAAACCCAATCATATTCCTTTTTATGATATCGTTCTGCTTGTGGTGGCAGTTGGCGTCTATTTCTATCAGATCATTTTCAAAGAGGAACTGATTGCAATGGGGCGCCGCATCGGCACTCCCCAGATTATCATCGGTATCATTGCGATCCTGGTGCTGGTAGAGGCCTGCCGCCGGGTTGTCGGTATCCCCATTATCATTGTGGCAGCTGCTTTTGTTGCCTACACATTGCTGCCTATGGGTGCTGACAAGCCCCTGCAAGGCACAATTTATAACTTGGTCTATACTACCAACGGTATCATTGGTACCCCCATTCAGGTCTGCTCCACGTACATCTTCTTGTTCGTGCTGTTTGGATCTTTCTTGGAGGCTACCGGTATCGCTGCGTTCTTCATTGACTGTGCTAACAGCATCGCTGGTGCAGCTACTGGCGGTCCCGCCAAGGTGGCTGTTATCTCCTCTGCCCTGTGCGGCATGGTGTCCGGCTCTTCCGTGGGTAACACCGTGACCACCGGTGCAGTTACCATTCCCCTGATGAAGCGGACTGGCTATCCCCCTGAATTTGCTGGCGCCGTCGAAGCAGCATCCTCCACTGGCGGACAGATCATGCCCCCCATCATGGGCGCCGCTGCCTTCCTGATGGCAGAGATGACCGGTACAGAGTATGCTGACATCTTGGTGCGTGCTATCCTGCCTGCGGCTCTGTACTTCACCGGCATTTTCCTAATGGTCCACTTTAAAGCCAAGTCTATCGGCCTGAAGGGTCTGGACAAGGACTCCCTGCCCAAGGGCAAGGATATTTTCCCCAAGCTCTATCTGCTGCTGCCTCTGATTGTCCTGGTGTTCATGGTGATCCAGAGCGGCACCTTCACCATGGCATACAGCGCCGTTGTTGCCTGCCTGGTGGCCATCGTGGCTGGTATGGCTGACAAGGAGACTGGCTCTAAGAAGTTTGTGATGATGGTCCCGTCCATCCCCCTGTTGGTCTATGCACTGGGCAAAGTCTATCTGCCTGATCTGGTTCCTGGCTTTGCTGACTCCCTGGAGATGCAGGAGACCTTCACACTGGCCTGCTTCGGTATTTTCTTTGTGCTGGTGGTAGCCTGCCATCTGATCAGCAAGCCCAATATGCAGAATGTTGGCACTTACATCAGCGCCCTCGAGAGCGGCACCAAGAGCACCCTGTCCGTGGGCGTGGCCTGCGGCATGGCCGGCATCATTGCTGGCGTGGTGACCTACACTGGCCTGGGTCAGATTCTGATCAATGCCATCGTAGGCATCGCGGGTGGTCACCTGATCATTGCCTTGGTTTTGACTATGATCTGCTGTGTCATCCTGGGCATGGGTGTTCCCACAACTGCAAACTACATCATCATGGCCACCACCTGTGCGCCCATCCTGATTAAGATGGGTCTGCCGGTCTTGGCTGCCCACTTCTTCGTGTTCTACTTTGGCATCGTGGCTGATATTACTCCTCCTGTGGCTCTGGCTGCCTATGCTGGCTCCGCCATCGCTAAGGCTCCCCCCATGAAGACTGCGTTCAACGCCACCCGTCTGGCCATCGCTGCCTTCATCATCCCCTATATCTTTGCGTACAGCCCCATCATGCTGTTTATTGGGGATAATGTGGGTCCCTTTGATGTGATCAAGGTTGTTATTACCTCCTTCGGTGGTATGTTCCTGATTGCTGCTGGTCTGATTGGATTTATGCTTCAGAAGCTGAATATTATGCTCAGAGTAGTCAGCGTGGCTGCCGGCTTGATGATGATTCATCCCGGTACGTTGACTGACGTGATTGGTATCGCGATTCTGGTTGCTATCCTGGCGTATCAAATCATTTCTGAGAAGCGCCATGCGGCGGTTGCGTAACTGCTTACAGCTGTTTGTGTGGATCAAGCGCACCCCTTTTCCAAGGAGAAGGGGTGCGTTTTTATATAGGGAATCGGGAGCGATTGTTGAAAAAGAGGAAACTGACTTTTTCGACCGGCTGCTTCTTTACTTTTTCCTCAGCTTCGGATATAATAATTGGGCTGAATTTGGAATTTCAACAACTGAGATGGAATGAGAGTGAGGACCATTATGCTTCAATTCGACGAATATAAGGTCAAGCTGAACAATTTGGCTCCCACCCTGGAGGAACTGGGCAGGGCCCTGGATCTGGAGGGGGCGGAGCGAGAGCTGGATATGCTCCAGGCGGAGTCTGCCGCTGATGGGTTCTGGAACAACTTGGAGAAGGCCCAGAAGGTGCAGCAGCGCATCAAGACTCTCCAGAATAAGGTGGACAAACAGCACAAGCGCTGCCAGGAGTGGGATGATCTGATGGCTCTGTGCGAGATGGGAAATGAGTTTGAGGACGAGTCTCTGGTACCAGAGTTGGAGGAAGGCTTTGCTCAGCTGGAGCGGGATATGGAAGAAGCGCGCCTCCAGACTCTGCTCACGGGAGAGTATGATAGTTCCAATGTCATCCTGACCATCCACCCAGGTGCTGGTGGAACAGAGGCCCAGGATTGGGCCCAAATGCTCTACCGCATGTACACCCGCTGGACAGAGCGTCACGGTTTTACCTATCAGATCATGGACTATCAGGACGGTGACGAGGCGGGTATTAAGTCGGCTACTATTATGATTGAGGGAGAAAATGCCTACGGCTACCTTCGGGGAGAGCACGGTGTTCACCGCTTGGTGCGGGTGTCTCCCTTTGATGCCAATGCCCGGCGGCAGACCTCCTTTGCCTCGGTAGAAGTCATGCCTGACCTTCCGGAGGATGTAGAAATCGAGATCCGACCGGAGGATATCGAGATGCAGGTCTACCGTGCCTCTGGCGCAGGCGGCCAGCACGTCAATAAGACCTCCTCCGCTGTCCGTCTGATCCACAAGCCCACCGGCGTGGTGGTGGCCAGTCAGCAGGAACGCAGCCAGTTCCAGAATAAGGACAACTGTATGAAAATGCTGCGAGCCAAGCTGGTAGAACTCCAAATGCAGGAGAAGGCGGAGAAAATCTCTGACCTGAAGGGTGTCCAGCTGAAGATAGAGTGGGGCAGTCAGATCCGCTCTTATGTGTTCATGCCCTATCAGCTGGTGAAAGATAACCGTACGGCCTATGAGACCAGCGCGATCAGCAGTGTGATGGACGGGGATCTGGATGGATTCATCAATGCATATCTGACAGCTGAGGCTACTGGGAATTGGGCAACTAAATAAAGCGGGATCAAGAACCCGGATCATATCATTGTATGTTCAAAGGGCGGCCAGTTGCGGCCGCCCTTCTTATATGGCCTGAGAACCAGGAAAACACCGGGAAGGATGTCGCTGTAAGCGGAAAAATGCACAAATCTGTATGAATTATCAGAAAGTTCATACTTCTAAACGGAAAGGGACTTGACGGAGGCCACGTTTCCGTGTATAGTTTCGTTTGTAACCATTTTGTAATCTTTTCTTTTCCAGTCTGTCACTTTTTCAGGCGGGAGAAATGTGTGCACGAGGCCGTATATGGAAAATGCGATGAAACAATCGAATACAGAACCTCCCCGCCGCCCTGAGAACCGAGGATTGCGGGAACGCTGGGAACAATTTAAGGAAGAGGCCCCTATCTATTGGAAGGCTTTCCAGGAGTGGGCCCGGATCCATGGACGACGGGCGGCCCATCAAGTCCACAATGTGGTGGCAGGCAACCGGGCTGCGGGGCCAGTCTCTTTTCTGGTTTGCTCTGCTGCCCTGGCAGTGGCTTTGACTTTGACAACGTTGTACTCCCCAAGCTATGCAGTGACGTTGGACGGCGAGCCGGTTGGCGTGGTAGCTGACGAAGGAATGGTACAGAAGGCGATCAAGAGCGTAGAGGAGACTGGCAGTCAGCTGCTTGGCTATGACTACCAGGTGGAGGGGAATCTGGAATATGAATTTGCCCTGAGCCTGCGTTCCGATCTGACTACCCCAGAGGAGCTTCAGAATTATTTTTATAATCAGCTGGACGCAGTCAGCGGTGAACTGCGGAAGTATCAGGTTTTGGTGGACGGCCAGAAGGTGGGGGCAGTCAAGGACGAGGACTCTCTGAATCAGCTGCTGGATAGTATGAAGGCCCGGTATACCACAGAAAATACAGTATCTGTGCGTTTCCTAGACACTGTTGCCACAGAGCCGGTGTATGAGGTGAACGACCTGATGACCATTCGGGAGATGGAAAAGGCGCTTCAAGCCAGCGGCAATGGCTCCACCACCTATACTGTGGTGGCGGGAGATACCTTTAATGCCATTGCGTATGCCAATGATATGTCGGTAAGCGACCTGAAAGCATTGAATCCTGCGGTAGATATCAACCGCTTGATGGTGGGTGATGTGCTCAACGTCAAAGAACTCACACCTCTTCTCTCGGTCGAGACAGTGGACGATGTGACCTATGTGGAATCTATCCCATGCCCGGTGGAGGAGGTCAAGGACGCTTCCATGTACAAGGGGAATAGTAAGATCGTCACACAGGGAGTAGAGGGTGAGGCCCAGGTGGATGCCACGATCACCTATGTCAATGGTCAGGAGACTGGGCGGGTCATCAACAACACGACCACATTGCGGGAGCCGACCAAGACGGTAAAAGCGATCGGGACAAAGGAAAAGCCCAAGACGGCGTCCTCTGGAAGTTATCAGTGGCCGATTCGGGGAAGGATCACCTCCTACTTTGGAGGACGATATATCTTTGGCAGTTACAGTTATCACTCTGGAATCGATATTTCTGCCTCTTATGGCGCGGCCGTCCGGGCTGCAGATGGCGGTACGGTTACCTATGCAGGCTACAAAGGCAGCTATGGTAAATTGGTGATCATCACGCACGATAACGGAACACAGACCTATTATGGACACAACTCTTCGCTGCTTGTTTCTGCTGGACAGAAAGTGTACAAAGGACAGCAAATCGCTAAGGCGGGCAGTACCGGGCGCTCCACAGGTGTCCACTGTCATTTTGAGGTTCGGGTCCGCGGGTCATCGGTCAATCCGCTGTCTTATCTGCCCTGATTAGGATAGAGTGTACCAAAATCAGGAGGCAGAGTATGGAAGAACTGACCCGGCCGCCCTGTTTGGGGTGGCCGGGTCAACAACTTATTCGGAAAGTCATGGAATTTTGTTCTTGCAAATTGCGCAGGTTTCTTGTATAATGTGACCTGTACCGGCCGGTGTGATGGAATTGGTAGACGTAGTGGACTCAAAATCCACCGCTGGCGACAGCGTACCGGTTCGAGTCCGGTCACCGGCACCAAGTCGGAGCAAATGTTATGACGTTTGCTCCGACTTTTTTGCACAAGTCAGATTGTGATTGTTTCTCTGATCCCCTCAATGCCAGAGCCGCTTCATTGAAATTTGGTATTGTGCTGCCTTATGGGCGGTGTTTTTGATTTACTTGTAAAGTAGTACCTTGCAGTTTTCCTGCGCTTGTCTTATAATGAGGGTCAGAACAGAAAATCGCATCTTCCGGGGTCGGCCTGGATATTTCCCCCGCACTTCAGCGGGAGGTTAGAGAAGGAGTATGCTATGACAGCCAACGAAAAGAAGCAACTGATGGCCACGGCCTGCAAGGTGCGCATGGGTGTGATCAAGGGGACCCACGCGGCCAAGGCCGGCCATCCTGGCGGGAGCCTGTCCGCCGCAGATCTGTTCACCTACCTGTACTGCAAGGAGCTGAATGTGGAGCCCAAAGATCCCAAGTGGGCGGACCGGGACCGCTTTGTGCTGTCCAAGGGCCACACTGCCCCCGGCCTGTATGCGGCACTGGCGCTCCGGGGCTTTTTCCCTGAGGAGGACCTGCTGACGCTGCGGCACATTGGGAGCTATCTCCAGGGCCATCCCAACATGAACACAGTGCCTGGAGTAGATATGTCCACCGGGTCCCTGGGCCAGGGCATATCCGCTGCCTGTGGTATGGCGCTGGCAGCCCGGCAGCAGGGCAAGTCCTGCCGAGTGTACACCCTGTTGGGTGACGGTGAGATCCAGGAGGGCCAGGTGTGGGAGGCCATGATGTTTGCCCACCACTATAAGCTGGACAACCTGTGCGTCATCATCGACAACAATGGCCTTCAGATCGATGGAAATGTGGCGGATGTCATGAGCCCCTATCCCATCCCGGAGAAGCTGCGTGCCTTTGGCTTTGAGGTGGCAGAGATCGACGGCCATGACTTTGAGCAGATGGAGTCTGCCTTCGCTAAGGCCCGGGAGACCAAGGGCGTTCCCTTTGCCATCGTGATGAAGACGACCAAGGGCAAGGGCGTCAGCTTTATGGAGAACCAGGCCGGCTGGCATGGCAAGGCTCCCAATGATGAGGAATATGAGATCGCCATGAAGGAGCTGAGCGCTCAGCTGGCGGAAGTGGAGGCGATGTAAGATGGCGGATGTGAAGAAGATCGCGACCCGTGAAAGCTACGGGAACGCCCTGAAGGAACTGGGCGCGGAGCATGACAACCTGATCGTCTTTGATGCCGACCTGGCTGGCTCCACCAAGACCGGTGTGTTCAAAAAGGCCTATCCCGACCGGCACTTCAACTGCGGCATCGCCGAGGGGAACATGATGGCAGTGGCTGCCGGTGCAGCCTCCATGGGTATGGTGGTATTTGCCTCCAGCTTTGCCATGTTTGCCGCCGGGCGTGCTTTTGAGCAGATCCGCAACTCCATCGGCTATCCCCACCTGAACGTCAAGATCGGCGCCACCCACGGCGGTATCTCTGTGGGCGAGGACGGCGCTTCCCACCAGTGCTGCGAGGACTTTGCTCTGATGCGGTCCATTCCCGGCATGGTGGTCATGTCCCCTGCGGACGATGTGGAGGCCAAGGCTGCTGTTAAGGCTGCCTATGCCCACCAGGGCCCCGTCTACCTGCGCTTCGGTCGGCTGGCTGTGCCTGTGCTCCACGAGGAGGAGGGCTTCCAGTTTGAGATTGGAAAGGGCGAGGTTCTGCGGGATGGCAGCGATGTGGCCATCATTGCCACTGGCCTGATGGTAGCGGAGGCTGTGGAAGCTGCCAAGGTGCTGGCTGAGGCGGGGATCTCTGCCCGGGTTATCAATATCTGCACGATCAAGCCTTTGGACGAGGAACTGGTGGTCAAGGCCGCTAAAGAGTGCGGTAAGGTCATCACCTGTGAGGAGCACTCCGTCATCGGCGGCTTGGGCGAGGCTGTGTGCGCCTGCCTGAGTGAAAAATGCCCTGTTCCTGTGCGCCGTATCGGCATTAACGATGAGTTCGGACACTCCGGCCCCGCCGCCGCCCTGCTCAAGCAGTTCGGTCTGTCCGCAGAGCATATCGTTGAGGTCGCAAAAGAATTCTGTAAGTAAGTGATATAGCGGATGCTAAGGGGGGCCATCTGGAGCTGTCCCGCTGCACAGAGCGTCCGAACAAAACAGCGCTGGGCCGCACCGTCTGATATACGGTGCGGCCCAGCGCTTGTTGTATCATGCAGTTGCAGAACGATCAAAGAAGATGCCGGAAAGGGAGAATGACCGCCCGCAATAATCCATAGGTGAGTTGCTTGCCGAATCCCTGCTCCTGAGGCTGATAGGCAGGGCCATCGGTGATAGAACCATCTGGAGCCATCTGGCGGCTGTGATCCTTCAACTCCTGGATTTGTTCGCGGATCTGGGCGTTGAGCTGTGGACTGCGGATGGCAAGCATCAATTCGGTGTCCAGATACACACTTCTCATGTCAAAGTTGCAGGATCCGGCGATGGTCAGATCATCCCCCACCACCAAGGCTTTGGTGTGCAGAGCCTGTTCTCCAAGATACTCGTACATGGACACACCGGTGTCCCGCAGAGGCTTTTTCTGATTTAAGTAGTCAGTACAGCCAAAGGGATTGCTTCCGATTTCCACCGCGTTAATGAGGATGTCTGTGCGGGTGCCTCCATTACAGACCGACTGGAGATCGCGATACATATCCCGGCTGCAAATGATATAGGGAGTCTGGACCAAGACTTCGTCCGCAGTTGCCATGGCATTCACCATTCTGGCCCAGAGGATAGGCTTTTTATTCTCAGGCTCGATCGGGTTGCTCCAGAGCTCTACTCCCTGGGTCTCCAAAGTGACAGTCTCCAACTCGGTCTGGGTGAGCGGAGCGGCAAATGCCTGAGGGTACTTGGCCTTTGTGTCCTCGTAGCAGCGGGACAAATCTTCCCCCTCACTGGGCTGGTCAAGGACTTTACAGCAGGGGAGGGACCAGATCCGGTTGAAATAGTCCAGAAGCTGTAGGTAGGACTGTCCCTGCCCGGGTACAGTTTCATAGACTAGGATTTCCCGGTCCACATTGTACCGGTCAGTGTAGCGGCCTAAAAACCGGTTATCTGTGTTGCGCCCGCCCAGGAGATAGGCCAAGTCATCGACGATCAGGTACTTGTCGTGCATTCGGTAATTGGTTTTCCAAGGGGTAAGCAGATTGAGGGGGTTATACAGCCGGATTTCTACATTTTCATGGGCAGCCAGCTGACAGAAAAGATCGCTGCTGGAGAGTGGTCGGCCGCCTCCATTGAGGCCATCTACCAAGATTTGTACCTCGACACCACGCTCTGCTGCATTCCAGAGGGCGCCCATCACGTCCCTGCCGCCGTCTTCATCCCAAAAGTCGAAGGTGGCCAGAATAATGTGCTTCTGAGCAGCCTCGATGAGCCGGAGGCGCCACAGAAGAGCGTCCTGGTTGTCATCAATGCTCCGGACCCGTTCTGGGGCGGCGTTCGTGATTTCGGTCTCAGTTTCCCAGTCTCCGGGACCGGCAGTCTTATGGAGTATGGGAGGAATGACCATGGATAGAAACAGGAACAGTAGCCACAGAAGAAAGGTTAGAAGGAGATATCGTGCGATTCGTTTCATTTGTTTGCCTCACTTTCCCACCGGCACGGCGGAACAGCCAGGAGGCGTCCGGTACGGCCAGTTGCATACCGTGGACAGGATCGGTAAAAGATCCCGACAGACCGCCGGCAGCTGCATAGGAGCCTGAGGCGGATCCTGCCAAGTTTCGATGGTGGACATGATAGCAGATAATGCGGAATTTTGCAATTCATAGGGGAAAAGTGAGTCATTTCAACAAAAAACAGAGAATGAGGGAAATCAGCTTTTGCGGGCCTGGGCCAGAGTAGTACAGAGAACCTCCGCGGCCCCGGCAGAGCGCAGGAGCCGGGCACACTCGCTGAGGGTAGCGCCGGATGTGACAACGTCATCCACCAGAAGGATGTGCCGGCCGGTGAGCTCTATGCCCTCTCTGAGACGATAGACTCCAAGAACATTGGATCGGCGTTCCGATGCCTCGTGGAGGTGGGACTGAGGATCATTGTTTCGGAACTTCTCCAAAGTCCCGCGGACAGGGAGGTTCAGTTCCTGGGCAGCCGCCCGGGCCAGAGCCTCCGCCTGGTCGAAGCCCCGCTTTCGCCTCCGTTTTTTGCTGAGTGGAACCCATGTCACAAGGTCCAGAGGGGTGCTGCGGTTGTCCCGGACACACTGGGCGGCTAGCAGGCCGTAGGCCTTGGCGTAGCTTGGGGTTCCGGGAAATTTATAGCGATGGATGGAGTCGGGTACTCTGCCCCGGTAGGCCAGGGGTGACAGACAGCCCGAGGTAAACTCTACCGGACGCTCTGCCTCCGGGCCGAACAGCCAGGGGAGATTTTGCTGGCAGTCTGGACACACCAGGGCACGGGGATCCTCCAGAATACACTGACAAAATGGACACTTCATGGGGAACAGCAGGTCTAGCAGCCAGAGCCCTGCCCGATCCATCCATTCGGGAAGCTGGAACATTTTGATGAAAGCCCCCTTTTCACAGTTCAACAGGGATCGGAGCGGTCATTCAACGGCAGCCACCAGCTGGATCTCTACTGGGGCATTTCCTGGGAGAGTGGCCACTCCGATGGCGGCTCGGGGGCCGATGCCTGCCTCGCCCAGCTGCTCATACAGCCAGTTAGAGGCGATGTCTCCAACCTTGGCGTGGGTGGTATAGTCGGGGGAGGCATTGAGATAGACCGTGAGGGACAGGATTTGTGAGATCTGCTCCCCCTCCTTCAGCGTGTTCTGGGCTGCGGTGAGGGCGTTGGAGGCCGCCTGGATGACAGCTTCCCGGTAGTTGTCCAGAGGGCGGTCTGGGGTGACTTTGCCGGACATCAGCAGCACACCGTTTTTACGGGGGGTCATGCCGGCGGTGAAGATCAGGCCGCCATGGCGGACAGCGGGCTTATACTTGCCCTGGGGAATAGGATTCTGACTCATACACAATACCTCTCAATCTATAGTATAAGTTTAGCTTGGGAGCGCTATCTTACAGAAGCTGATACAGCAGGCCGTCTGCCTGAGCGTACCACAGCAGCATTCCGTGTTCCCGGCGGGGGATGCGCAGCTGAAGGTCCCACTCAGGGTACTGCTTGACCACCTGGAGGTGGTCCCCTGTGGCAAAGGCCACGAAGGAGATATAGTTCTCCTTTCGCATGGGATGGCTGCTGGTAATGAACCAGTCGTTCTCCACCTCCTCTACCTGGAGCCTCTCATCCGTGCCGGCTTTGCGGGGGGACAGCGGAGATAATCTCCGGCCGCAGCAGGATACCTCTGCTGCACCGGTGCAGAAGGTCAGCCCTCCGCATACAGGACAGGCGTAATAATTCAGCTTTTTCATGTTGCCTCCTACCAAATCATTGTGGGTCAAATCTCCATCGCCTGTTCGATCTCCGGACCCAACAGCTGCCGGTAGATGTCAGCCATGGCCACGCTGAAGCAGACGAAGGTGATTTCCGGTCCATCTGGGTGCTCGGTGAGAAAGCGGCGGCACTCTGTTACCGCAATGGAGGCGGCCTCCTGAGGAGGATAGTGGTAGACTCCTGTGCTGATGGCGGGAAAGGCTACTGTGCGGCAGTTCAATTTCAGGGCCTGAATCAGTGAGGTGCGGTAGCAGGAAGCCAACAGTTCTGACTCTCCCTGCTTCCCGCCATACCAAACAGGCCCCACTGTATGGATGACGTATTTGGCGGGCAGGCAGTAGCCCTTCGTCACCTTGGCTTGACCAGTTGGGCAGCCGTAGAGGGTGCGGCACTCGGCCAATAACTCTGGACCGGCTGCTCGGTGAATCGCCCCGTCCACTCCGCCGCCACCCAGCAGGGAAGTGTTGGCGGCGTTGACGATGGCATCTACCTCCAGTTCGGTGATGTCTCCGATGACAAGATGAAACTTCATAGCAGACAGACCTCCAATCTCAAAAGCAGAATGGCGGTTTAGCTGACCGCCACTGTGTGATCCCATTATACAGTAGGATGAGAGGTAAGTAAACGAACGATGAAGTAGAAATAAAAAAGGACCCGGATGATCCGGGTCCCAAAGCGCTGGACGTCCACCCGTCCGGCGTAATAAGTGATAAAACTGATTTAGGCGTGGGCGGCCAGCCGCTCCAAGCGGTCAGCCGGGATGAGGGTGCGGAAGAATGAGATACGGGGCAGGACACTGAGCAGCAAGCTGCCCAGAAGATAGCAGGCCAGCAGTTCCCCCAGTCCCACCGTGAAGGCGTTAAAGGCATAGGCTGCCCAGAAGCCGGGGCCGAAGCCTGTTTCAAACCAGGCGATTTCTGCGCCCACAATGGCAGCGTTGCACAGCACTGGAGGAAGAGGGGCCAGCCAACGGCTGGGCGCACGCTGGGTCATCAGACAGGCCAGAAGTGTGGCGGCAGAGCCGCACACAATATCCAGAGGATACGGAGAAAACAAATTGGCTACGATACAGCCGACAAACAGGCCCGGGGTAGCTGCCGGGAAGAAGAAGGGCAGAACCGTGAGGGCCTCGGACAGGCGGATCTGGATTCCGGTAAAGGCGGGAATGGGCAAAACCAGGGTCAGAGTGGCATATACCGCCGCCAGAAGGGCCGCCAGGGTCAGATCTTGGACAGAAAATTTACGCATAAAAAAACCTCCATTTTCTTATTTAGAGAACGCCGGAGCAGATGCTCCGCCGAACGAACGGGAGGCAGATCGAGGCCGCTCCCGCTTGGACGAGGTGTGGAGACTCGTCAGCAGGTATCCTAACACAGGATGGGCGGTTTGTCCAGTCAAAAGAGAAAAAGAAGGACAGGTTCGCTCAAAATGAGCGAACCTGTCCAATTGAAAGACAATTTGCAGAAGAATCAGATCAGGGTCTTGGGATCAACATACTCCAGATTCAGAGCCTCGGCAACGCCGGGGAAGGTGCAGTGGCCGTCATAGCAGTTCAGGCCAGCCAGCAGACCGGCATCGGCGGCACAGGCCTTCTCTACGCCGTCAGCGGCCAGACGCAGGCCGTAGGACAGGGTGGAGTTGACCAGGGCCAGAGTGGCGGTGCGGGCCACGGCGCCGGGCATGTTGGCAACACAGTAGTGAACGATGCCGTCTACCATGAAGACAGGATCGGCGTGGGTGGTGGCGTGGGTGGTCTCGATGCAGCCGCCCTGGTCCACGGCCACGTCAACCAGGACAGCGCCGGGCTTCATCAGGGCCAGATCCTCGCGGCGGACCAGCTTGGGAGCGGCACGGCCGGGGAGGAGGACAGCGCCGATGACCAGATCGGCAGTCTTGAGGCAGTTGCGGATGTTCTCGCGGGTGCTGTACAGAGTGGTGATCTGGCGGGGGAAGATGTCGTCCAGATAGGCCAGACGGGCGGGGTTGACGTCCAGGATGGTCACGTTAGCGCCCATGCCGACAGCGATCTTACAGGCGTTGGTGCCCACGTTGCCGCCGCCCAGGATGACCACGTTGGCGCGAGCCACGCCGGGGACGCCGGCCAGCAGCACGCCGCGGCCACCGAAGGTCTTCTCCAGGTACTTGGCACCCTCCTGCACGGACATACGGCCAGCGATCTCGCTCATGGGGGTCAGGCAGGGCAGACCGCCGTTGCGGCCCACGATGGTCTCATAGGCGATGGCCTTCATGCCGCTATCCAGCAGGGCCTTGGTCAGGGGGGCGTCAGCGGCCAGATGCAGATAAGTATAGAGGATCAGATCCTTGCGGAAGAAGCGGTACTCGCACTCAATAGGCTCCTTGACCTTCACGATCATGCCGGACTTGTTCCAGACGGCCTCTGCGGTGTCTTCCAGAGTGGCGCCAGCCTGCACATACTCCTCATCGGGGAAACCGGAACCCATTCCAGCGCCCTTCTCTACCAGCACGGGGTGGCCAGCCTGCACAAAGGCACTGACTGCGTCCGGGGTCAGTCCCACACGGAACTCGTTGTTTTTGATTTCTTTTACTACGCCGATGATCATGTCCATTCTCCTTTTCATATTTCCTCATGTTTGATATGTGTCAGGTCCGACCTGTCGATTCCAAACCCCTTGTTTGGGTGGCCTCCAAAGGAATTGAGTGCCCATTGGATGCGCTACATAGTTTGGGTGGCCTCCAAAGGAATTGAGTGCCCATTGGATGCGCTACATAACAAAAAACCAACAAAGACGGAGAACAACCCGCAGTACGGGATGCCAGTTCGCCTTTGCTGGATTTTATCTGTGATGGCAGGGCGGAAGCCCTATCTGACAGCTAAAGCAGCACATATCGTTATTTGCATTATAACAAGTTAAGCTAAATTGTCAAGTGTTTTTTAAAAATAATTGTTCAGCCTACACAAACAAAATTTAGGACATGAAAAAAAGAAATGTTTAACGCTGATCCGGAGCCCAACCGATCTGCAGCTCCGGCATCATGGTGCGGAGCTGTTCCAGAGCCCGGTCACCGCAGGCGCGGTCTGTCAGCGCAGCCTTACGGCTTCCGCCCTCCCGAAGAACGGCCATCAGGAAATACTGCCCTACGGGGACCCGCCGGCAGCCGATGCCCACGGGCAGATCTTCCAGTCGCAGATAGACGTGAGAGAGGGACTCTAAGGGCAGAAAGATTGTCTGGGTGAGCCGGGGGAGGTATAGTCCCAAACGGCCTAAGCGCACCTGCCCCAGATCTCTGGCCTGCTCATAGTCACGGGCCAGAGACTCGTCTTTTGGAGCTGGGATGGAAGATCCATTTTTAAACTTCATGGTGATCGCCTTTCTGTCAGGGCTGCACCGCAAAGGGGCGGCCGTTGTAGTCGGTGGACAGCAAAGCCTCATAGTCCCGGATGCCCACCACGATGTCCGGCTGGTAGAGGCGGATATAGTCGGCCAGGGACATCTCCAGATAGTGGCGCAGGTCGAGGGAGCGCATCTCGTCGAAGCTGTAATAGGCCAGACACTCCACCGGGTTGGTGAAGCTGTCCCCGTAGATGAGGATGGAGGGCAGCTCAGGGCGGTGGGTCTGGATCACAGTTTCCCCGATGTCTCCCCCCATATAGAGGGAGTAGAGCACCTCCTCCGCGCCAGTGGCGGGGAGGGCATACACCATAGGGGCGGTCTCCCTGCCGTTGTCAAAACGGGTGAAGAGAACGGGATCTTTGGGCAGGCCGATGGTTAGGCGCTCCCCGCAGTCCTCCAGGCCAAAGAGTTTTCTTCCACGGGAGCCCAGATAGGGATTGGGCAAAGTTTCTACTGTAAGGGAGTGCCCATCCAAAATAGCCAACTCTGTGTCCAATTCCGTATTAAGGCGCTCCAGGATGGCCCGGTAGGTGAGGTAGGCTCCGCCGAACTGATAGTGGTAGTCAGCTGTGGAGTAGTATTCTATGGGGTTGCCAGCTGTGTCCAGCACCGCTCCCATGTCCAGAAGGTCCATCCCACGCTTCGCCATGGCCTGAGTAAGGGCGGGGACCTCCAGGGCAGTATATGCCTCCCGGTTGTTGAGAAAGTCTGGATAGGACTCTGAATAGTAAGCGTATTGCCCTGGGACTGCTGTATAACAGAAGTAGCCGCCATACGCCTCTACTACATCCCGCAGGCGGGCCAATTCTTCCGCCATGTGCTCCGCCTGGGCGGTGATCGCAGCAGGATTCGGAGTCTCATAGGGATTCCAGCCCAGGAGCATCCCGTCTGCAGGGACCACCTGGTTGACTACCGGGCGGTGGAACAGGTGCAGATCTGTCCAGGCGGACAGTTGCATTAGAGTATTCCGACCGGCAGCATGGTCCTGGAGCACCGGCTCCACGCTGGCGGGGAAGGTGCCGTCCAGCACCGTCTCAACCGACAATTCTGCCGGCTGAGCCAGGGTTCGGTTCTCATAGTATGACCAGCTGGTTTTCGGTTGCATTAGAGTGATGGACAGGGCCAGGGCCAGAAACCCCAGAAAACCGATCATGAAGAAGCGATCAGCCCATTTGCTCTGTTGCATGGATGCCACACCTTTCGTTAAAACTGAAAATAGATGAAGGGATTGAAGGAGCCGGTGACCAGCAGCCCATAGGAGAGGACCAGAAGCCCAAGAGCCAGCACCCGGGGTGCCCAAAGGGCAATCATCTGTCCAGCGGTCCCCCGGGTCTCCAGCCAGGACTGCGCCCAGCGCTTGACCGGCAGGAAGGCAACAAGAGCCAGGAGCCACTCCGGCCAGAACTGGAGCAGATAGTAGACGGCTTGACCGTCCTGGGCCAGGCCGGTGGTCTGGCCGAACATGGCTCCCAGATAGGCCCATGCCTGATCCAGATCCGCTGCGCGAAACAGCACCCAGCTTAGAATGACGGACAGCATGGTGCAGGCCCAGCGGAAGAGGCTGGGAAACTGCTCCAGATGTGTCCCCCACAGGAATTTTTCCCCCAGCAGCAGGATACAGAACCACAGTCCCCACAGAATAAAGGTCCAGGCGGCTCCGTGCCATAGGCCGGTGAGCAGCCATACTACCAGAATATTACGGATTTGCCTGAGCCTGGAGCAGTGGTTGCCTCCCAGAGGGATGTATACATAGTCCCGGAACCAGGAACTGAGAGAGATGTGCCACCGCCGCCAGAACTCAGTGACGGAGCGGGAGATGTAGGGATAGTTGAAGTTCTCCAAAAAGTGGAAGCCGAACATACGACCCAGGCCAATGGCCATATCCGAGTAGGCGGAGAAATCAAAGTAGATCTGGAAGGTATAGGCCAGGGCGCCTACCCAGGCCAGTCCGGGGTCCAGATTGGCCGCTGTCTGGCCAAAGACGCCGTCGGCGATCTGGCCCATGGAGTTGGCCAGCACCATTTTTTTGGCCAGACCGAAGCAGAAACGGGTGGCCCCGGCGGAAAACTCTGACAAGGTTTCCTTCCGGCCGGCGATTTCCTCCATCACCGTGGTATAGCGCACGATGGGGCCGGCCACCAGCTGGGGAAACAGGGCCACATATAGGGCTACGTTCAGAGGGTTCCTCTGAATAGGGGCGTCACCACGATACACGTCGATGACATAGCTAAGCCCTTGGAACGTGAAGAAGGAGATGCCGATGGGCAGGGTGACTTGTGGGATGGGGACGGCAAAGCCCAAGTCGCAGATGGTTTGAGCCAAAAAACCGGCGTACTTGAACCAGGCCAGCAGCCCCAGCCCGGCACATAGGGAAAAGAGAAGTCCGACTCTGGCCAGTTGGGGCCGGGTGTTCTGACCAGCCAGCAAGCCGCCAAGATAATTGATAGAGATGGACAGAATCATCAGAAGGACCAGCTGTCCAGCTCCCCACCAGTAAAAAAATAGGCTGGCTCCCAGCAGGATGAGGTTCCGCAGGCCGCGGAATCGGGATGGAACGCAATAATAGGCAAGGAGCAGGGTGGGCAGGAACACCAGAAGAAAGATCAGGCTGCTGAATACCATCGGGAGGCCCCCTTAGACAAAGGATCAGACAACAAGGCAGGAATTAAAAGCCCATCTCCGGAAATATGGCCGGAACTGGGCAGTTTTTACAGCCTGAGTATAACGTATTTTCAAGTTTGCGTCAAATCTGGATGGAGGTGCAAGCTGGAATTGTAATTCAACCAGGAATGTGATAAAATAACACGGAATATGACAAATTGCCCCGGAAGGGGCGGAGACGAGGTGCCCCATGGACCATCCCTTTCGCAGCGCCGCCTTCGGCGGCTTCAACCGGCAGGATGTGCTGGACTATTTGGAAAAGACGGCGGCAGAGAACGCCCGGAAACAGCAGGAACTTCAGCAGCGCCTGGAGGAGGCGGAGGAGGATCGGCGGAAGCTGTCCTCGCAGGAGTCGGATCAGGAGGAACGGGTGACCATTCTCAACCGGGACCGGGAGAGCCTGAGTCAGCAGCTGGAACAAGTGAAGGCGGTGCTGGAAGCCAGTCGGGAGCGTGAGGAGGCCCAGAGCCGAGAGTTGGAAGAGCTGCGGCGGGAGCGGGACAGCCTGCGCCGCCGAGTGGCGGAACTGGAGCCTGGGGCGGCAGCCTATACCGCAGTGAAGGAGCGGGCCGCCGGGGTGGAGCTGGAGGCCCACTGCCGGGCGCAGAATGTGCTGAATGAGGCGGATGGACAGGCGCGGGAGCTGCGCCGGAGTATGGAGCAGTGGATGAGCCGGGTCCAGTTAGAGTACGACGCTCTGCGCAGTGAAGTAGAGTCTACCGTCTCACATGCGGCAGATCAGCTGGAGAAGGCAGGAAAGTGCCTGGAGCAGGTGACTGCCATGCTGAGTGACCAGGATGTGGAACTGGAAGAGCTGGCCCGGGCCTATGACAGCACAGACCGGGAGAAAATCCCCGCCCCCATGCCGCTGACAGAGCTGTGAAAATGACAGGAATCGGGTTCACCCTTGGTTTTTCTGAGGGTGCAGCCCGGTTCTTTTTTGTAGTGTGACCGCCGCACGTGGACAAAATTCTGTGCAGAACGGACATGAAGCGGTGCGCACTTTTTTTGGATTCTGGTGGAAACCACCATTGACTAATTGTGAAAGGTGCTTTACAATAGAACAAAATTCACAATCATCCAGTTTGGGAGAGGGGACAGGAAGCATGAAGAAGCAAAGCTGCGGTTACAATGCATACAGCTGCGCTTCTGCCGCCGGAATGGCAGCAGCCGCTTCCTCCTGCGCGCATTTCCAGGCCCAGTCTGGAAATGCTTCTGCTTTTGTGAGCCTGTTGGACACCATGATGATGGTGTCCTTTTTTGTTATCCTGGTAGGGATCGTAGGCCTTCTGGCTGACTCTATCCTTCTGGTAAACGTACTGTCTGTACTGTGCGTAGCGGGGTTGTTGATTATTCTGGCCCTGGCGGGCCGAAACAGCGTTCCAAAGAGGTAACCGCTTTTATCCGGCAAAAGGATTAAAAGGGCGGCTCCGTTCTTTGGAACGGAGCCGCTTTTTTAATATATTCATCCTGTAAATAAAAAAGGAGAGGTTTATATGAACAGCAAAAAGTTTCTTGCCTTTGCTATGGCAGCGGCTATGACCCTGTCCATGACTGCCTGCGGCGGCTCTGGCTCCAGTTCCGACACAGGTTCCAGCGGAACGGGGAGCGCCGCCGGTACCGCCTTCAAATTGGGCGGCACAGGCCCCCTCACAGGAGGAGCCTCCATCTATGGTCTGGCTGCTCAGCGGGGCGCACAGATCGCTGTGGATGAGATCAATGCCGAGGGCGGCGCCATCCAGTTCGATCTGAAGTACGAGGACGATCAGCATGACCCGGAGAAGGCAGTCAATGCCTATAACGCTTTGAAGGAGTGGGGAATGCAGATTTCCCTGGGCTCCGTTACATCCCAGCCCGGTATCAGCACCTCCGCTCTGAACCAGGAGGTCGGGATCTTTGCTCTTACCCCATCTGCCTCCGCCCCCGATGTCATTGCCGGTAAGGACAACGTCTACCAGATGTGCTTCTCTGACCCCAACCAGGGCCTGGCCTCTGCTCAGTATATCGCCGAGCAGCAGATGGGAGAGAAGATTTTCATCATCTGGAAAAGTGACGACAACTATTCCACTGGCATCAAGGATAAGTTCATGGCTGAGGCTGACAAACTGGGCCTGAACGTGGTGGGCAACGCCCCCTTCACCACCGACTCCCAGAACGACTTCAACGTCCAGCTGACCCAGGCCAAGCAGGCTGAGGCTGATCTGCTGTTCCTGCCTATCTACTATGAGCCCGCCTCCCTGATCCTCAGCCAGGCCAAGGCTATGGGATATGCTCCCAAGTTCTTCGGCGTGGACGGAATGGACGGCATCCTCACCATGAAGAACTTTGACCCCGCTCTGGCCGAGGGCGTTATGCTGCTGACTCCCTTCAACGCCGACGATGAGGATGAGGCCACCCAGAATTTCGTTAAGAAGTACCAGGAGCAGTATGGTGAGACCCCCATCCAGTTTGCTGCGGATGCTTATGACTGTGTGTACGCCTATAAGCTGGCGCTTGAGACTGCCGGCTGTACCCCGGATATGAGTGCGGCCGACTTGAACGCCAAGATGAAGGAGACTTTCCCCACCATTACCTTCACTGGTCTGACCGGCGATGGTGCGGGTATCACCTGGGACGCCACCGGTGCAGTGTCCAAGAGTCCTAAGGGCATGGTCATCCAGGATGGCGCTTACGTGGGCATGGACTGAGCCTATATGACCGGAAGCGCCTCTCCCCGCGGGAGCGTACATGCTGCCGCGGGGGGAGACTTCCTCCCGGCCGGGGCGTGTGGGAAAGGGGCCGATGGGCCCGGCGTTTTTCCCATGCGCCCGAAGAAAAAAGGAGAGAGAAAAGGTGAGTAAATTATGGATGTTTTGACCCTGCTGGACTATTTGATCCGAGGACTGAGCCTGGGAAGTGTCTACGCCATCATTGCCCTGGGATACACCATGGTGTACGGTATTGCGAAAATGCTGAATTTCGCACATGGCGACGTGATCATGGTAGGGGCCTATGTGTGTTTCTTTGCCATGACCGGCCTGAGTCCTATGTTTGAGGCTGGGAGCATGGCTGCTGCGGTAGTGCCTGCTTTGGCGGGTGTGGTGCTGTCCATGGCGGTGTGTACCGTCCTGGGCGTGGTAATCGAGGGGCTGGCCTATAAGCCCCTGCGCCAGGCACCCTCTCTGGCGGTGCTGATCACTGCCATTGGCGTGAGCTATTTCCTCCAGAACTCCGCTCTGATCCTGTGGTCCTCCAGTCCCAAGATCTTTTCCCCCATTGTGGGCAGCGGCAGCCAGAAGATCGGACCGCTGACCATCTCCCATGTCACTCTGGTGACCATCGCTGCCTGCGTGGTCATTATGCTGGCCCTCACCGCCTTCACCGGGCGGACCAAGATGGGTAAGGCTATGCGTGCCGTTTCGGAGGACAAGGGAGCTGCCCAGCTGATGGGCATCAACGTCAACCGCACCATCTCCATGACCTTTGCCATCGGTTCGGCCCTGGCGGCCATCGCCGGTGTGCTGCTGTGCTCCGCCTACCCCACCCTTACCCCCACCACCGGCTCCATGCCGGGCATCAAGGCCTTCACTGCCGCCGTGTTCGGCGGGATCGGCTCCATCCCCGGGGCTCTGCTGGGCGGCCTGCTGCTGGGAGTTATCGAGATCTTCGCCGGCGCCTATATCTCTACTCAGCTGTCTACCGCAGTGGTGTTCGGTGTACTGATCGTGGTGCTGTTGGTGAAGCCCGCCGGTCTGCTGGGCAAGACCGTGCGCGAGAAAGTGTGAGGTGGTAGCTATGAGCCGTGTTGTGAACCGACTTGCAAATATGAATAAAACCACCCGGTCCAGTGTCTTTACCTATGCCCTGGTGGTAGGTGCCTTTGTCATCCTCCAGCTGCTGCGGATGACCACGGGGCTGGGTTCAGTGCTGGAAGGGCAGCTGATCCCCATCTGTGCCTATGTGACGATGGCCCTGGCCCTGAACCTGGTAGTAGGTGTATCCGGAGAGCTGTCCCTGGGGCATGCGGGCTTTATGAGCATAGGCGCGTTCCTGGGCTGCGCAGCTGCCAACGGGCTGGCGGAGCTGATCCCCTTTACGCCGGTGCGACTGGGAGTGGCCATGGTGATCGGTGCCCTTCTGGCGGGCTTCTTCGGGTTTCTGATCGGTATTCCAGTGCTGCGTCTCAACGGCGACTACCTGGCGATTGTGACCCTGGCGTTCGGAGAAATCATCAAAAGTGTGCTCACCAACACCTATCTGGGGGTGGACAAGAAGGGGCTGCACTTTAGCTTCCTCACGGATAAAAATGCCCTGGAGGAGGGCGGCCTCCAGCTGATTCGCGGTCCCATGGGCGTGATGAACACCCAGCGGATCTCCACCTTTACTGTGGGCTTTGTGCTGGTAGTGATCACGCTGGTGGTGATTTTTAACCTGGTCAACAGCCGCACCGGACGGGCCATTATGGCCGCCCGGGACAACCGCATCGCCGCAGAGAGTGTAGGCATCAGCGTCACCAAATACAAGATGATTGCTTTCGTTACTTCTGCTGCTCTTGCGGGTGCGGCTGGCACCCTATATGGATGCAGCCAGACTACCTTCGTGGCTACGAAGTTTGACTTCAACACCTCCATCCTGATCCTGGTGTTTGTGGTGCTGGGCGGCCTGGGGAATATGTGGGGCTCTGTCATCGCGGCGGCGGCCCTGACCATCTTGCCTGAGGCCCTGCGGCAGTTTGCAGACTATCGGATGCTGGTATATGCCATTGTGCTGATCCTGGTGATGCTGGCCACCAACAATCCCGCTATCTGGGGCTTCTTCGCTCGTCTGCGGGAGCGCAGAGCAGAAAAGAAAGGAGGCGCGGCGAAATGAGTCGGATGCAAAAGGAACCTGTCAAGCTGGTCCCGGTACCCAGCACCAATAAGATCCCGGAGCGGGACATCGACAAGAGTCCCATTTTGGAGTGCCGTCACCTGGGAATCGACTTCGGCGGCCTGGCGGCGGTAAAGGACTTCAACATGGCGATCGGACGCACCGAGATCGCCGGCCTCATCGGCCCCAACGGCGCGGGCAAGACTACGGTGTTCAATCTGCTGACTAAAGTGTATCAGCCCACCCGGGGAACTATCCTGGTGGACGGCGTGGACACGCACAATATGAATACCGTCCAGGTGAACAAGGCGGGGATTGCCCGCACCTTCCAGAATATCCGCCTGTTCTCCAACCTGAGTGTGGAGGACAACGTAAAGCTGGGTCTGCACAACCACATCAACTATAATATGTGGTCGGGGATCCTTCGCCTGCCCCAATACTGGAATGCAGAGAAGCTGGCTCACGAGCGGGCCATGGAACTGCTGTCCATCTTTGATATGGGATATCTGGCCAAGTACAAGGCGGGATCCCTGCCCTATGGAGATCAGCGGAAGCTGGAAATCGTTCGAGCGCTGGCCACCAATCCCAGCTTGCTGCTGCTGGACGAGCCTGCGGCGGGCATGAACCCCTCGGAGACCGCGGAGCTTATGGACAATATCGTCAAGATCCGGGACACCTTCGGCATTGCCATCCTCCTCATCGAGCACGACATGAACCTGGTCATGGGGATCTGTGAGGGTATCGCAGTGCTCAACTTTGGGCAGATCATTGCCAAGGGCACCCCGGACGAGATCAAAAACGACCCGGTGGTCATCGAGGCCTATTTGGGCAAGCGGAAGGAGGCGTGACCGATGGAGACACTGCTGAAGGTAGAGGGCATCAACGTCTATTACGGGGCCATCCACGCCATCAAGGACATCTCCTTCCAGGTCAATCAGGGGGAGATCGTCACCCTTATCGGGGCCAATGGGGCAGGCAAGACCACCACACTCCAGACCGTCTCCGGTCTGCTCCGGTCCAAGACGGGGAGCATCCTCTTTGACGGACAGGACATCAACACCGTGAGCGCCGACAAGCTGGTGGGACGGGGCCTGGCCCAGGTGCCCGAGGGACGGCGGGTGTTCCTTCAGATGTCGGTGGAGGAGAACCTGGAGATGGGGGCCTATACCCAGCCCCCTGCCGGTGTGCCCCGGGATCTGAAGATGGTGTACGACCTGTTTCCCCGTCTGAAGGAGCGCCGCAGCCAGGTGGCAGGCACACTGTCCGGCGGCGAGCAGCAGATGCTGGCCATGGGCCGCGCTCTCATGTCCCATCCCAAGCTGCTGATGCTGGACGAGCCCTCTATGGGCCTGGCCCCCATCCTGGTGGAGCAGATCTTTGACATCATCAAGAACCTGAACCAGAAGGGTTCCACCATTCTGCTGGTGGAGCAGAATGCGCAGATGGCCTTGTCCGTGGCCCACCGGGGCTATGTGATGGAGACTGGAAAGATCGTGGCCACCGGCACCGGCGCAGAGCTGATCGAGAGCCCGGAGATCAAGCGTGCCTACTTGGGCGGCTGACAGGGGCTCACAGCCAAGGAAGAGCCTCCTGTCTTGTGAGACAACAGAATACGCTGCCGGAGACCGCCGTTATATCGGCGGCCTCCGGCAGCGTTTTTTTGTCTGGATTCAGCTTCTGGCCTTCTGAGCCAGGAAGGCGCTCATGGCCTCCAGGCCGTCCACCAGGGTTTTTCGGTCACAGGCATAGCCCACCCGGACGCAGTGCTCCTGCTGGAAGCAGTCGCCCGGGGTGACGAAGGCCCCGGTGGCGTGATACATCTCCCGGCAGAAATCATAGGAGGGGATGTCCAGGTCGTAGTACACCAGAGCAGTGGTCCCGGCCTGGGGCTTGACATAGGAGACGTGAGGTTCCCGTTGGATCCAGGCATCCAGAATGGACAGATTTTCCCGCACGATGCCCCGGTTGCGGGCCAGCAGCTTGTCTCCGTGCTTCAGGGCCAGGGCGGCTACCGTCTCATCCAGCATCCCGCAGCTGATGAGGTCGTAGTCTCGGTGAATGAGGCAGCGTTCCAGTACCCCGGGATCCCGGGAGGCGATCCAGCCCAGCCGGATCCCGGCCAGGGAGAACACCTTGGACATACTGCTGACACTGATGCCCTTCTCATACAGGTCCACGATGGAGGGGCAGTAGCCCTCCTCCTGGGTGAGGTGGCGGTACACCTCGTCACACAGGATATAGGCCCCGTGGCGGCGGGCGATGGCAACAATTTGCTCCAGTATCTCCTGGGACATGAGGGCCCCGGTGGGATTGTTGGGGTTGTTCAGGCAGATGAGCTTGACGCCTCCCCGGGCCAGCTCCTCCAGACGGGCCAGGTCAGGCAGAAAACCGCTATCCGGGGACAGGGGAAGCAGCTCCACCTGGGCGCCAAGAGAGTCGGGGATGGAGTACAGCTGCTGATAGGTGGGCAGAACGGAGATGACCTTGTCACCCGGCTCCACCAGGGAGCAGAACAGGTGGTGGTTGGCTCCGGCAGCGCCGTGGGTGGGGGTCACCTGCTCTGGGCGCAGGTTCCGGTACAGACGGCAGATCCCCTCCAGGAAGGCTGGCTGGCCGAAGATGTCCCCATAGGTCAGCCGCCGGGCGCACAGGGAGGAGAGAAAAGTCTCTTTGTCCTCGCCGGTGAGTTGGAACAGCTCGTCCAGGGAGACGGAGTCCACACAAGTCTCAGCGATATTGTACCTGGCGCCCACCTCATATTTGTTCATCCATTCTTCTACCAGAAAGGGTTTGATCTCCATGTTGTAAAACCTCCTTAGTGCAGCAGTGCGGCCAGCTTGGCCAGCCGGTCCAGGGCCTGCCCCAGGGTCTCCTCGCTCCGGGCAAAGTGCAGGCGGATGAGGTGGTTTACCGGCTCCCGGAAAAAGCTGGAGCCGGGCACCGCGGCGACGCCGATCTCACGGATCATCCACTCGCAGAATTCCAGGTCGCTCCAGCCTTGGAAGCGGTCCAGAGCCAGAAAGTCCGAGATATCCAGCAGGACGAAATAGGTCCCCTGGGGGACGTTGTGCTTCAGCCCCAGTCGGTCCAGGCCTGCCAGGAACACATCCCGCTTCCGGGTATATAGTGCTGTCAGCTCCTCGTAATAGGACTGGGGGAAGCGGACCCCCACGCAGGCTGCCTCCTGAAGGGGGGCGGGGGCCCCGACGGTGAGGAAATCGTGGACCTTTTTGGCGTGCTCAATGACCTCCGCCGGGCCAATGAGATAGCCCAGACGCCAGCCAGTGATGGAGTAGGTCTTGGACAGAGAGCTGCAGGTGATGGTGCGGTCTTTCATCCCGGGCAGGCCGGCCATGTGGACGTGGTGGAAGGGGGCGAACACGATGTGCTCGTACACCTCGTCGGTGATGACGTACGCGTCATACTGCCGGGCCAGGGCGCCGATGTACTCCAGTTCCTCCCGGGTAAAGACCTTGCCTGTGGGGTTGGAGGGGTTGCAGACGATGATGGCCTTGGCCCCCTGGCGGAAGGCGTCCTCCAGGGCGGCGCGATCGAAGTCAAAGGCCGGCGGGATCAGAGGGATGTAGATGGGCTCGGCACCGGAGAGGATGGCATCCGCCCCGTAGTTCTCATAGAACGGACTGAATATGATCACCTTGTCCCCGGGGTTGCACACCGTCATCATGGCGGACATCATGGCCTCGGTACCGCCGCAGGTGACCAGCACCTGGGTGTTCGGATCTACGGCGCAGCCGATGGCACGGCTGTGCTTGTCCGCCAGGGCCTCCCGCAGGTTTTGGGCTCCATAGGTGACAGAATACTGGTGGGGGCCCCCATAGGCTACCTGGGCCAGGCGGTCCAGCAGGGGGCGGGGCGGATCGAAGTCAGGGTAACCCTGGGAGAGATTGATAGCGTTATACTGGTTGCTGATCCGGGTCATTCGCCGAATCACAGAGTCGGTAAACAGCTGCACGCGGCGGCTGAGCTGTGGCATGGCGGTGTGCCTCCTTTACTTACACTTGCTTCTTTGATACAATAAAGGATAACGTAACGTGATAGTCAAGGGGGATTTTCCCGTGCCGGAGAAAAAGAACGCATCCCGCCTGCGGGCGGCAGACTTTGCCCGCATCTGTGGGACCAACAAGCGCACCCTGCACCACTATGACCAAATCGGCCTGTTTGCACCTGCTCTCCGGGGGGAGAACGGCTACCGCTATTACAGCCAGGAGCAGTACGACGTGTTCATGGTCATCGCCGCCCTGAAGGAGCTGGGAATGCCCTTGTTGAACATTAAGGCATACCTGGACCAGCGGGATCCGGAGAGACTTTCCTCCCTGCTGGATCAGCAAGAGGCGGAGGTAGAGCGGGAGTTGGCCAAACTCTGGCGGATCCAGACCATGATCCGCACCAAGCGGAAGCTGCTGGAGCAGGGGCAGCGGGCGGTTTGTGGCCAGGTGTTCTTTGAGGACTGCCTCCCAGCCCTGCTGATCCTCAGTAAGCCCATTCACAGCGCCGATCCGGCAGTAGCTGCGCCCATCCTGTATGAGCACCTGGCCCGCTGCCACCGGGAGGGCTGGAACGAGGGTTACCCCTTTGGGGCGATGATCTCTGCGGAGAGCTTGGCAGCGGGGCGGTTTGACGAGTATGCCTGCTATTTTACCCAGGTGGAGCACCCGGCCGCCGGAGTTCCGCTGTTTGAAAAGCCGGCGGGGCGGTATGCCGCCATCTGTCTCCAAGGGGACTACCACTGTGCCAAGGAGGCCTACCGCCAGCTGCTGAATGAGATCTCTGCCCGGGGCCTGCATCCGGTGGGCTTCTCTTATAAGGAAGGGTTATGGGACGAAATCACACAGAGAGATCCCGACCAGTACCGCACTAAAATCTCGGTGGCAGTGGAGTGAGACTGCGGAGATGCGTGAAAAAGGCCCGGACTGCAGCGCAGTCCGGGCCCTTAAACTCATCAATCGTGCTTGTGCTGTTTGACAGGTTTTTACTCTCAAAGAAAATCAGCCGGTAAGACTGGCTATAAACTGACGGGCAACTCTGGGGGTGCGGCCGGCGTGTCGGATCTCCCACTCCATGGCCCGGGCGTGGAGAAGCTCCCGGTCCATCTCCACCTGGTGCAGACCGGCCAGGTGATCGATGAGGGCCAAGTACTCCCGCTTGTTCATGGTCATATAGGGGATGCGCAGGCCGAAGCGCTCAGCCAGGGCAGTTTTTTCCGAGATGGTCTCAAAGGTGTCGATCTCCTCGCCCGCCCGCTCCGAAAAGGTCTGCCGCACCAGGTGACGCCTGTTGGAGGTGGCGTAGATGGCCACATTGACCGGCCGCTTCTCCAGTCCGCCCTCCAGGATGGTCTTGAGGGAGGAGTAGGTCTGGTCGTCCTGGTCGAAGGCCAGGTCATCAATAAACAGGATGAACTTCTGGCGGCGTCCGGCCAGGGAGCGGATTAGTTGGGGCATCCCAATCAGGTTTTCCTTTTGGATTTCGATGAGACGCAGATCCTCCATGCCTTCCAGATAAAGCATGGATTTCACCGTGGCGGATTTGCCTGTGCCGCCATCGCCGAAGAGCAGCACATTGTTGGAGGGACGGCCTGCCACCAGAAGGCGGGTGTTGTCCAGCACCTGCTGGCGCTGCTGCTCATAGCCCAGCAGCTCTACGGGGTGGGGGCAGTCCGGGTCGGTCACCGGGATCAGGCTGCCGTCCTCCCAAAGAAAGGCCCGGTATTTGGCATACAGCCCGGCCCCGTGTTCCTGATAAAAGGTGGTGAGAGTGTCGAAGTCAAAGGGAACCTCGGTCCGCCATTGGGGCAGCCCGGCCAGCACCGGGGCGAACTCCGGAGGAAGCAGGGGCTGGATGGCGTCCAGAAAGCAGGAGCAGCTGGTCCCGGCCAGTTGAGCAAGGGTATTCACATCTTGCCGTGCAGCCTGCTCCAACACGGGGTTGGAGCCGCCTTGGTCGATCAGCAAGGAGTATGCGCTTTCATGACAGCGCAGCCAGTCCCACAGCCAGTCTCCCAGGCCGTGGAACTCCGCCCGGCACAGGGCGGAAAACAGGCTGGTATAAGAGGACAGCGCCTTTTCGCCATCCTGTTGGTGCAGGGCGTCCAGTAGTCCAGTCACCATCCGGCCGATCTCGGTCTCCATCGTTTCCTGATAGATGGTCAGCCCCCGCAGGGCAGCGCGCAGTCCCTTCCATTCCATACAAATTCCCCCGATTTTGCAGTTTTCCCCTATTTTAATGGGAACAGGCGGCCTTGTCAACCTGTGGTTGATATGGTAGAATACACTGCGATCAGGGCGGTGTGCCGCCCATTCTGTATGTTTTATTTCCAGGAGGTCCTCATGGTTGAGATCGGAGGAATCAAAATCCATGTCCCGCTGGCTCTGGCCCCTATGGCAGGGGTGACAGACCTGGCATTCCGCACCATCTGTCGGGAGCAGGGGGCGGGGCTGACTTGTACCGAGATGGTCAGTGCCAAGGCCCTGTGCTTTCAGGATAAAAAGTCTATTCCACTACTCCAGCTTGGGGAGGGAGAACACCCAGCCGCTGCCCAGATCTTCGGCAGTGATCCGGTGTGTATGGAGGAGGCAGCCGCCATTGCCCACGAGGTGTCCGGGGCAGACATCATTGATATCAATATGGGCTGCCCTGTGCCCAAAGTGGCTAACTCAGGGGATGGTTCCGGCCTGATGCGGGACCCGGACAAAGCGGTCCGGGTGCTGGAGGCGGTCGTTCGTGGGGCAGGGTGTCCCGTTACCGTGAAATTTCGGCTGGGCTGGGACAAGGGCTCTATCAACTGTGTAGAGTTTGCCCGGGCCATGGAGGAGGCCGGTGCGGCTGCGGTGGCTGTCCACGGCCGAACCCGGAACCAGATGTATGCTGGAACGGCCAACTGGGACTGGATCCGGGAGGTCAAGCAGGCGGTGAAGATCCCCGTTTTGGCCAACGGAGATGTGTTTAAACCCAGCGATGCACCCAGGATCCTGAAGTACACCGGGGCGGATATGGCTATGATCGGCCGGGGTGTCTTTGGAAATCCCTGGCTGTTCGCCCAGTGCAGGGCGGCCCTAGAGGGCCGGGAGATCCCGCCCATGCCGCCCCTGGCAGAGCGGTGTGACACTGCGGTGCGGCAGTTCGAACTGTCGGCTGCCAATAAAGGGGAGAAAATCGCCTGTCTGGAGGCAAGACGGCACTACGCCTGGTATTTAAAGGGGGTTCCCCATGCGGGGTACTATAAGGAACAGATCGTGAAGATCACCACTCTGGAGGATGTGTATCGGGTAACGAAGGGGATCAAGCGGGATCTGACGGATGTCCCGGCGGCAGCCGGGATGGAGCGATGAGGCAGGAAGAGTGAATGATTCAGCTGGATTGCGCTGCGTGAGCCGTACAGGAAGGGGAGAGCGGTTTGACCGAACAAGAGATCGTGCTCCAGGCGAAAGGGGGCGACCAGGACGCCTTTGCAGAGCTGGTGACGGGCCACCAGGATCGGATCTATACTCTGTGCCTGCGGATGACAGGCAACCGGGAGGATGCCCAGGACGCGGCTCAGGAGGCTTTCCTCAATGCCTGGAGGGGACTGGCCTCGTTCCAGGGGGACAGCAGCTTTTCCACATGGCTGTACCGGCTGGCGTCCAATGCCTGCATCGACCTGCTGCGGAAGCGGAAGCGGCGGCAGGAGGGAGAGACAACCCGCTCCCTGGATGACGAGGAGGCAGGTTGGCCGGAACCGGTGGCTCCCGGGGGCGGACCGGAGGAGGAACTGGAGCGGAAGGAGCGGCAGCAGGCGCTGGAACGGGAACTTCAGGCCCTTCCGGATCATCAGCGGGAGATTTTGGTCATGCGGGAGGTATCCGGCCTGTCCTATCAGGAAATCGGGGAACTTCTATCTTTGGATCTGGGGACAGTGAAGTCACGCCTAGCCCGGGCGCGGCTTGCCCTGAAAAAAAGATTGGTGGCAGATGGGAACTTTTTTGTCCAGTCTGCGTCTAAACCATCAGATGAGACAAAAAGGAGGTGACCTGGCGTGCTGTCCTGTGAAGAAGCCCTGGAACAGATGAGCCAGGCCCTGGATGGTCCATTGACTGGTGAAGAGCAGGGGGAACTAGAGGCACATCTGGCCAGCTGTCCCGGGTGCCGGGAGGACTGGGCAGCCCTGCGGGAATTGCATCAGGCCATGGGGGATTTGGAGGAGACACAGGCCCCTGAGGGTTTTGCAGGCCGGGTGATGGATCGCATTCGGGAGGAAGTTCGTCCCGCCAAGGTCGTCCCCCTTTGGAGGCGGCCTCAGTGGAAGGCAGCGGCCGGATTGGCGGCCTGTGTGGTGATCTGCGTGGGGCTGTATCACAGCACGAATCTGTCTGGCGTTGGGACATCCGGGAATATTGCGGCAGAACCGGATCTTGCCCAGTGGTCGGAGGACTCCGCCAGCTCTGGAGCGGCCACTGCGGCCGACGAGGTGGAGGCGCCGGTACAGGGTAAGTTGTCTGTACAGCCGGAAGCACCGGATGGAACTGAGACTGCTGGTGCTCCGCAGGGCGGAGCCGCCGGCGGAGAGAGCGTATTGGAGGGTGCAGCTGTGCCGCGCACGACCCAGATCCAGGGACAAAATGCGGTGGAAGCGGCTCCTGAGCCTGCCCTGGCGGACGGGGAAGCGGGGGGAACTGCGCTGTATAGCGTACAGCAGGAGAAAACGGAGCTGCTGTTGACCGCTCTGCCGGAGGGCGCGGCGGAGCTGCTGCCCGCTCTGGATCAGTGGGAACTGGACGGACAGGGCCGAAGCTTCTGTATGGTGAGCGCCCAGACGCTGGAGGCGCTGTGCAAGATGCTGGAGGAGGAAGGCGTGCCCTTCCAGAAGCCGGAACAGCCTTGGAGCGAAAACTGCCGGGTGGTCCTGGCAGAATAAGACCGGAAGATCAGACCGGCCGGAGCCTGTGGAATGCAGGACTCTGGCCGGTCTTTTTTACTTCAGGAGAAATTGGAAAAGGGAGGTAGGAGGCGAATGGAGGATGTGCTGAAATTTACTTGTACCACTTCTGAAAACTATGGTATAATAACCTGTGATATTGTCTCAGTGCATCCGCTTGCGCTGGGAAAAGGAGGGATGCCCGATGCGTTATCAAGAATGGCGGGTCGCTATGTCAAACCGTACAGCCCGAGAGGAATTGGAGCGGACGGGTATCCCGCCGCTGTTGGCGGCAGTGCTTTCTGCCCGAGGGATCCAGACGTTGGAAGAGGCGCGGGATCTCCTTGCACCTGGGGATCGATCTCTGGAAGACCCTATGCGTTTGCGGGATATGGATCGGGCAGTTCGGCGAATCCGCCGGGCACTGGAGACGGGAGAGACCATAGCCGTCTACGGCGACTATGATGTAGACGGGATCACCTCGACATGCCTGCTGACTGACTGCCTGAGCCGTTTAGGTGGACAGATCCTGCCCTATATCCCGGATCGCCTAGAAGAGGGGTACGGACTCAACTCAGAGGCGGTGTCTGCCCTGGCTGCGCAAGGAGTCACTCTGATCGTCACTGTGGACTGTGGCATCACCGCTGGAGCTGAGACGGCCTTCGCTGCGTCACTGGGGGTGGATGTGGTGGTGACAGACCATCACGAATGCAAGGAAAGCCTACCCCAGGCGTGCGCTGTGGTGGATCCACGCCGCACCGACTGTCACTATCCCTTTAAGGGTTTGGCCGGGGTTGGGGTGGCTCTGAAGCTGGCTATGGCGGTGGCCGGGCCGGAGCGGGCAGAACGGATCTTTCTGGAGTATGCTGACCTGGCTGCGGTGGGTACGGTAGCCGATGTGATGCCTATGACCGGTGAAAACCGTACCATCGTTCAGACAGGTCTGGCCTCTTTGGCGCATCCCCGTCGTCTGGGCCTTGCCCAGCTGATCCAAGCAGCCGGGCTGGGAGACAGACCACTTACCTCGGTGTCTGTGGGCTATACATTAGCACCCCGGATCAATGCGGCTGGCAGAATGGGAAAGGCCAATCTGGCGGCCGAACTGCTCCTCACCCGGGACCCGGATCGGGCGGCTGAGCTGGCCCAGGAACTGTGCGATTTGAACCGGGAACGGCAAACGGTTGAAGGAGACATTTTTCAGGACTCTGTCCGGCGGTTGGAAGAAGAACCCCAGGAGGGGGTTATTCTGCTGGCGGACAAAGGTTGGCACCAGGGGGTTGTGGGTATTGTGGCCTCCCGTCTGGCAGAGAAATACGGCCGGCCGGCCTTTATGGTGTGCCTGGATCAGGGAATCGGAAAGGGATCCTGCCGTTCTTGGGGGGGGATCAACCTGTTTCAGCTCCTGTCCCAGTGCAGCGACCTATTGGAGGGGTTTGGGGGACATGCCTTGGCTGCCGGTTTTACCGTTCGGGAGGAGAAGATTCCGGAGCTATCTGCCCGACTGCGCCGGCTGGTGTTGGAGGAGCGCCGGGGGGAAGAGCTGCCATCGGTACTGGAAGTAGATGCGGCAGTTTTGCCCCAGGACCTTACGGTGGAGGCAGTGGAGCAGCTGGACTGGCTGGAGCCCTGCGGCACGGGAAATCCAAGGCCGGTGCTGGTTCTCACCGGGGCCCATGTGCTCAGCACTGCCCAGGTGGGACGGGGCCGGCATCTCAAACTGCGGTTGGAGGCCAGAGGGATCCCCTTGGATGCAATTTTCTTCTCCGCAGACGGTGGAGAGCTGGGCCTGACCGCAGGCTGCCGGGTGGACGTGGCTTTCTATCCACAGATCAATGAGTTCCGTGGGATGCGCTCAGTTCAACTCCAGGTGGTGGATCTGCGCCGTGCCATGACTCGGGCCCAGTTAGAGCAGACTATTTATGAGAAATACCGGCGGGGGGATCCCCTTTCGCCTCTTGAGGCCCAGTCCCTTCTGCCTACTCGGGAAGAATTTGTCTGCCTGTGGCGGTATTTGAAACGCCAGAGTGTAGGACGGCCCATCCTTCAGGATACCGTCCCACGCATCGCCCGGGGAGCCGCCCGATCCGGAGGACATCCGGAGCTGCCTACCCACACCCTGGTGTGCCTGGAAGTAATGGAGGAGCGAGGGCTGCTCAGCCTGATCCGGCAGTCAGAGCGACTGGAGATCACGCTGCACCAGCCGGAGCAGAAGGTAGATCTAGATGCCTCGGAAATTCTGAAAAAACTGCGGAAGGCTATGCAGGAGAATTAGGGATCAGGAGTTAGGAATGAGAGATCGAGACTCCTGTCGCCTGTCCGTTTTCATTCCTAATTCTTTATTTTTAATTCCTAATTTGTCAGAAGGTGATCGTATGGACCCAATTTTAGAACGATATCAGGCCCTTGAGGATAAGGTGGCCGCCTATACGCCTAATTTAGATACCAAGCGGCTGTTCGACGCGTTTACCTATGCGGATGCAGAGCACCACGGGCAGCTGCGTAAAAGCGGCGAACCCTATATCATTCATCCTTTGGCGGTGGCTGACATCGTGGCAGATCTGGGGCTGGATGTGGATTCAGTCATTGCGGCCCTGCTCCATGAT
>ENA-ORUF01000300-ORUF01000300.1-human-gut-metagenome-genome-assembly--contig:-NODE-300-length-75567-cov-6.175999_pt1 | contig 75567 bp, 58 predicted proteins | sample MGYA00242077_ERZ509203 | MGnify/ENA primary metagenome ERZ509203 (study PRJEB26280, sample SAMEA2338834) | human gut metagenome | biome: human gut; feature: human-associated habitat; material: faeces... | reverse complement strand
CAGAAGAGAATTCCACTGTATAAATGGATGGTAGAATTAAACTTTGCAATTTTCATTTTACTATAGCTTCACCACTCTTATATTTATTTGCCAAAAAAATTAATAATGCAAATGGTACAATCATACTTTCGAGAAGCCCCAATCTCAAAAACACAATTTTCTTATTTGTAAAAATGAGTGGAACACTAGATAAAACTAATGCAACCAAGAGTGCTGTCATATTATTACTGAATATTTTTCCTCCACAATACACATAAATTCGATATACAGCTATATAGGAATAAATACTTAAAAAATACACACTTATCCCTGTTATAATTAATTCCTTATCAACAACATACAAAACAACTGCAAATATTAAAGCTGCAAATACAATTTTAATTGTATCTCCATAAACAATTAAATACACAGCAGCAACAGAAAGTAATGTACACAAAAACTCTTTTGATCCCTGATTTTCTAACAATTCCCCAAATTTCACTTTTTCTTTTTTCGTTATGAAATAGAAAATAGAATATATTCCCATTCCCAGAAAACAAAGAATAAATACCAAATTTCTTTCAGCTGATTTATTACTTAAAAAAGCTGATGTAAACTCGGCAATAATATCATCATATACTTGATCTGTATTTCCATATGCTGACAAATATCCAATCACAAATATTGCACCAATAATAGCCATAAGTACTATAAATAAAACTCTTTTCCTTGTTGACATCATTTTTTTCATTAATCGCTATCCTCCGCCAGATGCTTCACTTTACCACTGTTATCAGTAGTTTTTCCTATTTAACTATTTTTTGTATGATAATTTTATCAATATATTTATCATGAATCCAAGCTATTAGTATTACAAAAATCAAAGTAAAAATTACTGCAAATGTAAATGGAACAAACGACTCTAACAATGATATAAAAGCAGCTCCCCATGTCATATGAAGCAAATAAATTGGCAAACCTATCTTTCCTATAAACTCAACAACACCGTTAGACGAAAAATGATGTTCACCTAATACAAATAAAACAAATAAGGTTGTGGCATATATGTACGAAACCAAATAAGGGCTATCTGTATAATACTCTGTATTAAATTCGTAAAGCGCACCTGCAAAAACACAATAATTATAAAATAACACAAATATTGATTTCCAAAAATTCATTTTTTTCTTAAATATTCCATATAATATAACTCCTGTCATAGGTATAAATATAAATACAAAATTGTTTGTAACTGCAAATTCAATAAAATAAACTTTCTTTAAAATGAACAAACCCAAGGTTAGAACAGATAAAATTGCCTCTGCTCCTATCACTGCTCTTTCATAATTTCTATTTGCTTCAGCAATAATATAAATACTAAATAAATAAAACATAAAAAGAGGAATTAAAAACCATGTTGTTCCATTTATTACATCACCGCTCCCAGTAAAATATCCTAATAATGATGCGCTTTCTATCCACTGCTTTTTTGAAAATTGTGCCCAATATGTCTCCATGAATTTATTTAATATCCATTGTAAAAATGCAAAACTCAAAAAAGATATTAATACTGATAGATATATTCTAATAATTTTCTTAATAATTTTTAGTGATATTTTTTCATTACCATCATTTGTATTCATAATCAAAAAACCACTTATCAAAAAAAATAATGATACACCAAATGCTCCATAACTTTGAATAATATGTAATGGTTTATTTAATAATGCATCCAAAAAACGATTAACAATATAATCAGGCTTTCGAAACCCTACTAAATGATCATATACAATCATAATAATCGCAATAAACCGTAACCATGCTATGCTATTAAGTCTCTTATTTACCTTTTGTTCCATATTACTCTCCATTTCGTTGTTTTTATGTATATAATGCAAATAATGATGAATATGATTCTCAACTTCAAATTTTATTATTAAAACAGCCTCAATGTTAATACACTGCAGTATCAATATCATGTATACTTTTTCTTAAAAATATCGCTTCTATTTTTTCTTTTTGTGAAGTGGATTTGTATCTATTCTACGACTTCGACTTATTCTACATTCTTATGTGATTATTTAGAAGCTAATATAACAGAAATTAAATCGTTGATATATTCGACAGAAATGCAAGCTCAAGAGTTTATATCAATAAACACAGCCCATAGCAGCTACGTTAAAAATTTTTTACGTGTACTATACAAACCCACTCAATATATCAATTATTAGTGTTCTAATCTATTTTATGAATTTTTGTGCCATATTTGAGCTATCTTTCTCCATACCCGAATAAACCATATTCCCTCTATCTTATTAATTCTTTACGATGTACACTTATATCCCATAATCTTTCATTTAATTCTTTTCTATGAACGTTAATATCCCATAATCTCTCATCCAACAATTTTTTATGTTCATCCAATTCTTTTCGATGGACGCTAATATCCCACTTCCGGTTTCCCAGTTCACTTTCAATATATGGTAATTTTTTCCCCATTTTATTAGTTTCACTCTCTGCATTCTGACATTGGGGTCAGACCCCAATGTGGTCACTAGCTATCCCCAAGTTCACATTTATTCTTCATTATCACCATCTAAGCATCCTATTTTTCAAACTTCTCCAAAAACATTTCCACATAAGCCTTGGGCTTTCCTGTTGCTGTCTTAAAATCATATTCTCTTTTTGTAACTCGTCAATAATTTTTGTTTTTTCATCTATATTCTCACCAAACATATTCAAATATACTTTATCATGCATGTCAACAGTCACTATATCAGATAAAGATGCAAGCAATGTATCCAGCCAACATATATGCGATGTAGGCGAAGCATACACCAAAACATCTATTTTGTCTTTCAACATCTGTTTATAAAAGACATTGCAGCGTGTCTCATAATCGCCCCAGTTAGCACTGACAGCATCTGGAAGATACACGATCTCTGTTCCATACTTATCTGTCCCTGCTGTTAATTTCTTTCTATCCTGATCCGTATACAGGATGACCTCATTTCCTCGTCGTGTCAGGTGTTTCATACATGCCAAAACCTTTTTATCCATGTTATCGTATCCTAAATAACGATAATAGATTGCAATTTTTTTATGACCTATTATTTTTGCCCTGTCATAAATATCCTGTCCCTGCTCAAAATATGCTCTTGCTACGGCACTGGTAATCTCATCCGGTCTAAAATATTTTCTTAAAATTTCAAATCCCTGCTGTTCGTCATTTTTGTCCAATTTATTATGCCAGCAATCTACACAGTCCCACAATATCTTGTCCGCAAAACATTTTAATTCTTTCCTAAACTTTTCAATTGATCCTGCTTTTTCAAGAAATCTCTTTACCAACTCAGATGCCATAGCACCTGAACATCTTTTTTCAAACTGATCCAGTGATAAAAAATCTCCCCCTGTCACTCCTATGCCAAGATTATAATTATAATATTTCTCTGCTACACCATAATATGTTTCGGCAAAATACATAAGAAGGAAAAAGATATAACGGTCTTCCGATGCAACCAGCCTTATCTGTTCAGCATTTCCAAATGCCTGCACACATACTTTCCGTCTCCAAATCTTATTTGTAATATTAAAATCAAACATTTCATCTACAAAACATTTTTCAAGCAGATTCCCCTGTAATTCTCCCTCATACGGTGTCAGGAAATTGGTAACCCAGTCTTTTAAATTATCCGATACATTCTCATTTGCATGTAGGTCAGTACCAAAATGCAGCACATCTACCGGATGTTCTGTAAGCTGTTTTAAAAGTTCTTCACAGGCAGATACTTCAAGATAATCATCACTGTCTACAAACATCACATACTTACCAGATGCTTCTGTAATACCTCTGATTCTTGCACGCAATGTACCCATGTTCTCATCTGCATGAATCACTTTCATACGACCATCCCGTGCAGCATAATCATCTAAAATCTTTCCTGATTCATCTTGTGATGCATCATCTATACAGATAATCTCCATCTCCTCAAATGTCTGTGACAACAGACTATCCACGCATTTATTTAAATATTTTTCAACATTATATACCGGTACGATAATTGATATTTTCGCCATCTTTTTCACCTCAAAAAGGACTATCTTAATTTTTATTTTGACAGTCCTCTTTTTTCTCCCTATGCCCTTTCCAATTCCTGTTTTAACTTTGAAAAACTGATCAGTCGATCCGGATATTGTTCATCCGCGTCATTTAATTCTCTTTTTTTGTATAATTTTTTACCATATCAGGTATTTTACTGCCAAATTTATTTTTTTATTTCTAATTTTTGACAAAAATATATTACTTTGCATACCGTACTTTTTCCTGATGCCTGTGTTCCTATAAAAACCTGCATCTTCTTATCAATGTCAATGTCTGCTTCCTGAACAGGTCCAAATTGCTTTATATAAATTTTATTCATTCTAAATCCCCTCTTTCAGCAACACTTTATAATCTAAAAATTCATTATTAGAAATATCTTATTTTTCTTTCCATACAATTCACTCTCTCAAATACCCGCTCGAAGTTTGACCATATTTTGTGTTCATCATCCATAATTGCCCATTCGTGTGTAAACACGACAATTGGAAATTTTCTCATTATTAGATAGTCCAGTTTTTCCTCAATAGACTCTTCTTTTTCCAATCTTAACCATGTAGGATAAAATTTTACCCCAAGTTTTCTGTCATAATATTTTCCAGCAGAATATAACTTTCGTTTAACTGACTCATCAAGATAATAGCTTTCTCTTTCCATTGTTTCGGCACATAAAAACCCTTTTATTCCATCTTTTTGTAACATCTTAATTCCCTCTCTGTTTCCTTTAAAAGAGGATAATCTTAAATACTGTGCTAAATTTTTTTCAGATGTTATGCGGCACAGCTCTTTTGTAACCTGTCTATAATCTTTTAACATTAATTCAGCACAGTCAGCAGCTTCATACGTCCTGTCAGTTTGTGACTCATCAAATCCATATCCATGAAATCCAAATTTAAGCCAATTTGCATTTTCTTCAAATTCTTTTGTAAATCGTTCTGTGGAATCAGCAAGTGTAAAATTATACCATGCATTATAAAAGCAATAGCAGGTAAATCCCCCCCGAACTTCAAATGTAGGTTTTTCATTGTTTTTAAAATAGGGTTCTCAAATATCGAAACGTACTCTTTATGCTCCGTTATATCCTTAAAAATCCATAATGTATCATCAATCGAACAGTGAATTTTTTGACTCCCCCAATCTGCTAGTTTCATAAATTAATTACCCTTCATATCTTCTATCTGCTTTTGCAGATTATTGACCCAGTCTTTGTATACCTCCAATTCTTTCATCCGTTCTTCATTCTGTTTCTGCAGATTATTGACCCAGTCTTTGTATACTTCTGTATCTTTCATTCTCTCTTCATTTTGTTTCTGTAAATTTTCGACCCATTCCTTGTATGTCTGTAATTCCTGTATCCTGTCTTCGTTCTGTTTCTGCAGATTTTGATTCAACTCTTTTAATTCCGTACATCTTACCCCTGTCTGATAATGTCTTAAACCCCAGTAACTTAAGATTTCCTCCATGCCCTTCTGATAAATATCTGCTTCATTCGCTTCTACACGCTTCAATTTTATCTGATCCAATACATCCACAAATTGGTGTATTACAGATTTTTCATCATAAACATTCTTCGCATTTACATGTAATTCATCATATGCTTCCGTAAATTCTTTAAAATCATGCACTAATTTCACACTACAAGCATCTTTTAAATATGCATAAACATTTTTTACCTTAGCATTAAAATTATCAAATGCAATACAAGGTGTTCCCGTTATAGTTGCAAATATCATGCCATGTAATCTATCCGTAATTACTAATTCAGCTGACTGAAATTCTTCAATCTTCTGCTTTAATAATAATTCTCTATTTTCTTTACAATAATTATCTATCTGCGTATCTGTATATCTAATTTCCAAAACTCTTCCCTTTAAAAAATTTTCTATTTCATCAACATCCTGATGATTCATAATACTTTCTTTATCTCTACGCAAACAAATTAAAACTCCCTTACGTTCTTTTTCCAAATCAACAGCATTTAAAGAAAGTACAACATCCGGCAGCATATACACATCGTTTGTAAAATTTGCTTTCAAACATTCAAAAGATTCTGCATCCCTGGCAATTAAAATCAGATTTTTATTTTTATTATAAATACTTACACTCCGCTTTAATTCTTCTTCTCCTTCTTTATCCCTGGAAAAAAATACCGTCTGTGGAAACATAATAATCCGGTTATTTTTAAATCTGTTAATCACAGATCTGCGAATCATCTCATCATCCATATAATAATTACCAAAATTACCGCCCCCCTGCAGGAACAGAATATCCTGTTTCTGAATCAGATGTGCAATGCCTTCTATATCTGTCCCAAAATCACTCATATCCACATCTATCACATTGGCATTCATAAAATATTTTTTCAGCAATTTCTGTGTCGCATACCATATTGCCTGATCTCCCATATTTCCATGATTTGGTGTCCCAATAATAAATATGTTTATTTTATCATCTTCCATATGATATTTGTTTTTTATAACATGATAATAATCCAGATATGCCACTTTCCGCTCCTTATTATATGATGTAAAAACTTCTCCATCATAATTTGTCTCATAAAGTTTACAACTCATCGCTGCTTTCATTTCCGGTCTCAGCCATTCATTGTCTGTTCCCTCCATGCGATTCCTTGTCTCTGCATAAGTTACTGTATCTACTCCCGGGATATCTCCCAACGTCAGGAAAGCATGCCCATTATAACAATGTGCCAGTCCGCATTTTGTTCCAACCGGACACTCAACCAGCTTTTCATCACAATTTTCATAAATATTTCCCAGTGTATCTCCCGTGTAACATTGTTTATATTCACCTGTATTTAAGTCTACCCAATAACTCCACATCCCGGCATGGCAAAATTCTGTTCTCTTTTTCTTAAATATGGAATACTTAAAATCCAGCAATTTTGAATCAAACGTGCTCCAGATATCATAAAATTCCGGCAGGGAATGCTCTGATAATAACTCTATTCCACCGGTTCTGTCATCTCTGGCTATTGTCACATGGCAAGGTGCTCCAAAATTATCCACACATACCTTTTTTACCTCATCGATATGTGGAATCAATTCATCATTTGGTGTTACTTCTACGGTATAAGAACAACCGGACTGAGCAATTTTCTTAACATTGCCAATAAAAGAATCCATCATGTTCAGACGGATCATCTCTAAATAATGAAATGAAAATTTTATAAAAAAATGGCTTAACGATGCTTTATCCCATGTGATGATTTCGTCAAACCGCTTTGTCATAGTGCCATTCGTGACTAATGTTACAAAATGTCCTTCTTCTAACAACGCTTTTACCGTTGGTAAAACACTTTCTCCTAACAAAGTTTCTCCACCAGCACATATATTTATTAAACATGTACCTAAACGTTTTTTGGAAAAAGATTTCTTTATTTCCTCTGGTGTTTTCTCTATCTCTATAATCTGATTTTTAAATTTTTTCAGTAACGCAATATAACAATAGTGACATTTCAAATTACAGGTTTCTGTTTCAATGTAACATTCAAGATATTTAACAATATTATTTTTTAACAAAATCTTCTGCCTCCATTTATCATCTTACGTTATTTTTATAATTTATATCAGTTTGTTATATGTCACATCCCCCTTAGCCGCTTCGAACTCATCCGGTGTGCCAAATGAAACATGCTGATCCACATTAAAACTTTTGATTTTTCTGCCCTGTTCTGCCATCACATTATATACACCACTGACAAAAAACTCGTTGTAGGAACAATTTTCCAAATAAATCTCCACAGCTTCTTCAAAGATCTGCTTATTTCTAAAATAATAAGCTCCACAGATTGCATCTTCACTGATTGCCTGTTTTTCAACTGTGTGATTCACATATCCCTTTTCATCGTATGCAACAAAACTGAACTTTGGATCATGCGATTTGAAAGTCAATAAGCCTCCATCAATCGTCTCAAATTCGTTATTTTTGCAGAATTCATAAAATGAACTGCATAAAAACAAATGGTCACAATCATTAAAAATGATCGGTTTATCATTCTCTATATTGGTCACGCCCGCCTTGGAAGTCAGTACAGCTCCAGGTAATACTTCCGGAATCACATTGATTCTGGCATCCGGATAAAATTCTTTAATTCTCTGGTCAATCGCAAATTTTTCAATATGTTCTTTTAATACAACAAATGTAAGGCTTTCGATTTCAATATTTTTGACCAGTGACTGTGTTGCCCAGTAAAAAAACGGTTTCCCATAAATCTCAATTAAAGGTTTCGGTACATTAAATCCATGATTTCCAAATCTGGTGCCGCCACCCCCCATAGGCATTATTACATTTAATTTCATATTCAGTCCTCCGTAGAAAAAACAACATCTGATTTGTATTCTTTAAACTTCTTTTCTCTTGCATCCTTTAACATAAATTTCTTTCTGCCAAAGAAATAGCTCACTGCCATCTTTAAAGTCTGCCATGCCTGTCTTGTCATTTTTACATTTGACACCTGATCTTCTTCCCTCCACACGATCGGAATAAATCTGTATGTTTGTTTATATGAAGCAAGTGCAAAAAGCATATAACAGTTAAAGGTTAAATTATCCGGAAATTTTTCATAATACTTTGATTTTAACATTCTGGTAGAATAAAGATTTAATCCGGCTCCCAAATCTAATATTCTTTTTCCAACAGAAATTGAGAAAATCACATTGAACACTAAATTTCCAAATGTTCTGAACTTTGAATAACCAACCAGTTTTGAACCCTTTGCAAATCTGCCTCCAAGACAGCAGTCATACTTTTTAAATGCACCATTTTTCAATACCGGTATCATATCACTGATACTTCCCTGATCATCTCCATGAAGTACAATAATATAATCAAAATTATTCTCAATTGCGTAATTAAATGCTACCTTATGCGATCCACCCAACCCATAATTTTCTCTGTTTTTTAATACCTTAATCGGAAAACCTGCATTCATTTTTTTTATTTTTTCTATTGCTGCCTGCTCTCCATTATCCGTACTTCTGTTATTGACAATGATTGCTTCTGAAATATATTTTTTTATTTCACCATTCAACTGATCGAGAACTCTTACGATCTGCTTTTCACAGTTATACATTGGGATAAATACCAGTATTTTTTCTTTCATCTCTAAATCCTTTCTATCAATAATTTCATTACCAAAAAGTTCATACACATCGTTAATGGAGTTACTAAAATCTTAGCAGCCATCGCTGAAAAATCACCAATGATACTTCCACAAAAAGTCTGATACACCCCTGCTGCAATTAACGCTAAAAGCTGCGACACCAATAATATCAATATGATCTGATATAAAATATAAATTACAAATTTTACTTTCAGAGGAATTCCGCCATCCTTTTGTACAAATGTTTTTCTGGTAGATACACAAAATACAAAGCATACTGCGACCAGTGAACTGATCATATTATTCACTGCAACATAGGATGACCTTAAATTCAACAGATTAAATATCACAAAATCCATGATCCAGCCAATTCCACTGATTCCAACAAATGCAATTCCCTGCTTTAATAATTTTTTCATACTCTTTTTTCCCTTTTAAGCAAAGCCCCTGACTACAAAAACTGATGCTCCAGATTTCTCTGCCGCCTCTATTCCCACATCCGAATCTTCAAAAATAATTGTATTATCTTTTGAAATCTTATAATAATCCATAGCTTTGCAAAATCCTTCCGGATCCGGTTTTTTCTTTTTTACATCTTCCTGTGAAATAATAAGATCAAACTCATCAAGACGATTATGATATTTTAATATATCCTCACTGTTTTTTCTCGAAGCAGTCGTAACCAGAACAATATAATACTCGTTACGGATTGCATTGATAATCTCAAATAAGTGTTTGTTTTCCACTGTCTCTGAAAGAAAATCACCATAATATTTCTTTTTTAATTCATGCACTTCTTCCATATGGGTCTCACTCTGCATAATCTCCGGAAGAAATGTTTTATAATGTCTCCCATTACACTGATTTGCAAAATACTCATAATCCATCGTATATCCAAACTGTTCTAATGCTTTTTGATATGAAAGAAAATTAACTCTTCTCGTATCATATAATGTTCCATCCAGATCAAATAGTGCCAGTCGTGTCTTCATCTATTTTTCCTCTTCAAAATTATTGACAACATCATTCATTACCATAAGCATTCCGGCATAAAACAGCAATACTCTTTTTCCATTTTTTTCAATTTTATAAGGCATTAATCTCAGCCAGTGTATGATCTCATGATAATAAATACTCTTTACACGCTCTTCTTCAAAATGTTCCCGCATATACTTGTCCAACATATCATATAAATATGTATATGCCTCTGATTTTGTGAATACAAAATTAATCCGATTTTTTTCAATGCTCACATTCTTTGTTGCCATCAAAAATTCATAACCACCATGTATCGACTGCAGCAGTTTTCCATAATCAAGATTTGAAGAATCATGTACATTTCCAGTATTCGGATCTATGATATAAAAATCGTCATCACCATCTGCATTTCTTGTACAAATAATATTCTCAATTGTCAGATCACCATGAATCTCTGAATATGTATCATTTTTAAAGATATCATATAAATGTTCTTCCGACAGATATGGCAAGTAATACGGTAAATTATGAAAACTTCGTCCGTTAATGATGATCTCATCATATTCCATAAGACGCTTCAAATACTTTGCATTCATAATTTTATCCAGATTTTTATTTACCTTTGACTTAATATATTCATCAATGGTTGCTTTATCTGCCGGTCTTTGATTTACTTCGTATAAAGAATTTTCCAGACATTCCGTTGCTTTTTTTATAAATTTCCATGCATTTTCTTTTGGCATAGAATGTGCATAATCAAACAATCCAACTGCCTGGCTGTCATATGGCATATCGTAGTAACAGAAATTATCCTGTTTCTGATACTGCATAATATCCGGTAAAGGTATAATATTCTTAAACCGCTGCAGCCATTCAATCTGCTGGTATAATTTATCCCCATCTGCGCCAAATGCATACTTACGGAAAAAATTTTTTCCATTATTCATACAAAGCATCGTTGTTGCATTAGAACCTGCAGAATAGTCACGAATAATCAGTATATTCTGATTGATTTTCAGATAACTCTCTATATACTCGCGCCGCTCATTTGAAAAATAGGTTTCCAGAAAGTTCAGTCGTTCATTCTCATCCAGCTGCGGTATCAGATTCAAATACTCTTCTTCCGAATCTAACGTTTCATCATCTTTAGACTTCAAGCACAAAGAAATGACAAATAAGATCACAATCGGAGCAAATAAATAAATGCCCGTCCATATCATCTGCACGTTCATCATTCCCTGTGTAAACGTTATTGCCCCCAGGCTTCCAACATGAATACTGTTCTTTGTAAATAACATGTAAAATACATCCAGCCAGTTTACATTTGATCCCTGATGGCTTAGAAATGCAGCAAAGCAATAATAAGACGCAAGATACAAAATCCACATCCCCAATGTTTCCAGTAATAACCGGGTCTTTGATATCTTTTTAAAAATATCTTTGAAACTCCAGATCAACGACCAGAAAAATCTCAACAAACGTATTTCAATTCCTGCATTGAAAATAGCCGCAATATTTTTCAATACTCTTTTTACATACCCACGTAATATGTATACCAGTAAAGTAACTGTCAAAACACCTACTGCCAAAAACATATAAAACCAGACTGAATCAGCACTGTCTAAATTAAAAGCAGAAAAAATTGCAAACAGGATACCTACAACTAAAATGTCTAAATAACGGTCTACAATAACAGTTGCCAGTGCAAACCCTCTTCCATTCTTCATTTTTCTTCCTGAAATCCAGGCTCTGACCAGGTCACCCGCCTTGAATGGAATAAATGAATTGATAAAATATCCAATTGACAAAGACTGTAATAAGTTTTTTGTATTTGGTTTTTCATATGTTTTTACGAAAAGCTCCCATCTTAACGTTCGGATAAAATGAGCCAGACAAACCAGAACAATTGCAATAATTAACATTTTTCCTTTCTCCTGTCTTTTCACATCTTATTTCTTTAATCTTGATGCTTTATCATATATAACTTTTTTGATTAAAATCACAAATAATACACATTGTCCAATTAAATATATCGAAAAATAATACATAAAAAAACTATCCGGAGCTGTTGCAACAATTAACGGGAGTTTTATTAATGGTACAATAAACAAAAATGCTGCCTTAATCCTTTTTTGTTTAATAAACCAAATAAAAATACCTACTAAACACAAAATTGCTGGTATCGAATTATAACCAAGTATCCGAAAAATTTCTAACGGTGTATTCGAAAATATGCTTGCCTTAAATTCCAGAATTTGTATTACCTTTTCCCTTATGTTGCTAAAGCAAGCCTTTGAAAAATAATCATCCCTAAATAACACTACAATATCTTGAGTATAATCTTGTGAATTCTCATCAAATAAGTTTTCGGTTTCTTTAATAAACTGATTTTGATAATCTGAACTAATTGCATTTGCTTTAAAAAAGATAGGAACCTGTACTTTCATAAATTCAATTGGATGTTTGAATACCAATTTTGCATACGTTTTCATGAAGTTACTATAATCATCCCTACTATAATCATCTTTACGAATTAAATTTTTCGTTGAATCCCATACAGAATTGGGACCATATTGTTCTAACACTTCTATTGCCACAACCTTATTTACATTATCAAGCATTTCTGTTTCTTGATTTTTTAAGTTATCATCCTTTAAAATATATTGTAAATAATTAAGTGTAGATACGATTGTATTTCTATCTCCAATCTGCTCTTGCATTATTTTATTTTGATAATTATTTCCTGCCAATGAACATATAAGAACAACACATACAACAGCTAATTTTTGTCTTGAATTTGAATGCTTTCCTAAAAACCATATATAAAGTACTGGAGCTAAAATGATATAATATTTTCCCTCTGTTCTCATGACTGACAAAATTATACTAAATATAATATAAACAAAAATAAATATATTCGAAACTTTTTTTTCTTGCTCCTTCTGAAATTCAATTACCTTAAATAATATCATTGACAATAATGTTAATTCAACAAAGGCATACAAGGTACATCTTAATGGATATAAATTACTATCTATAACTGGGAACAAAAGAAACGGAATAAGCGTTAAAGATGCTATTTTTTTATCCTTTATTATCCACTTATATATATTGACCACAAAATATGCTACCATTCCTGAAACACAAAGTAACTGTATAATAATTATTCCTGCCGGAAAAGGTAAAATACTCAAACAGCAAATGTAAAAAAAAGACATCAAAAAATTTTGCGCTGCCGCAACATAAAACCATTTACTGCCATCAATCATCCAAAATTCATCCCAACGCCAAATTCCAGGCCAAATCAATAATAGTACTGTTATGAGAAGTATAAAATAAACAAAAAAGATTTTTGCGAAAAAAACAGCATTTTCATCTTTTTGCAAAACCATAATAATTCCTTTATATAATACCTGTCCTAATATAATCAACGTAAATAACAGCATTACTTTGGTTATTATGTATATACTATTATGAAGATTTAAATGATCGGAATTAAACCATAATCTTTCTGAAAAAAAAGATGCTATAAAAAGATATAGTGATATTCCTAAAGCCTTTTTTTCTAATTTCATTTGTATACTCCTCGTTCCTATATCTGTATTTTTTATTCAAATATTTTCTTTATCTGTTTTTTACTTAAATTATTATACTCTAAATAAAAATAATTGTTAACTCTATCTGTATAAACTGATTCTTCATCATACGAATATTCATTTCCCTTTGAATCATAATAATCACCATAAGATGTTAATATTGGAATATCTTCTCTCAATTGGTTCATATATGTATAATATGAAGACTCTTTTATTCCCATCTTTTCAAAAACGAGTGGAACTAAATAATTCATACTTACTGTTTCCTGAGTTGTTTCATCTATTTTTTGATTAGACCATATTATAAATGGAGTTTCTCTCAACCTTATTTTTTTTTCATTTTCATACTTTTCATCCACAATGTCCTTAGCAAATGCCGGTGAATGATCTCCTACCATACAAATTACAACTGGTCTGTCTATTGTTTTAAAATAATTTACTAAATACATGAATGCCTCATCTGATAATTTGATACTTGTTAGATACTCATTAATTTGATCTGTATACTCACCATAATCATTTAATACATGAACAGTGTCTTTTTCTGAATCATTCATATCCCAACCACCATGATTCTGCATTGTTAATAAATACATAAATTGAGGATCTCCACTATTATTATCATACCAGTTGATCATATTTTTATATAAACTTAAATCTGTTGCATACCAACGTTCCCCATAATATTCAATATTTTCAAAATCTTCCATAAAATATATTTTATCAAACCCAATGTCTGGATACGCCCGATTACGAGAATAACTAAGCGCACCTGAACCATGTGCTCCTAATGTCCTATATCCTAAATTTTTCATATGAGAAACTACAGTATTTGCATTTTTTAAATCAAGAACATTAAATGGTGTTACTCCAGGCATTAATTGTAACGAGTTACTCGTCAAGAACTCATATTCCGAGCAATTTGTTCCGCCTCCTGGTAATGGAACAACTGCATATCCATGGACACTATTATCTAAAGACTTTATTCCAGACATATACTCATGATCAGTCTCTATATCTGTTATCATTTTTAAATCATAAAATGTCTCATTTAATATTAGAATAACATCCGGTGTTTGATTCACTCTTTGTTGTTCATTCTCTTCTATATTTATATTCCCAACTTTTTCTAATGAATATCCTTCTGGTTTATTAACGACATTTCGTGTCGAAATAATCATTTCTATAGAACATGCTGTATATCCATATTGAAAATAAGCTTCTTTCCATGACCATCCAATTGTTTTTTTAGGTTTGACAGGATTTGCAGAAAAATATCCAAAATAAAAAACACACACTGCAGCCAAAACAATGATAGCATCACGCTTAAAAATATTTTTTTTGGATTTAACACTGTTTTTTTCCTCTTTTTTTACAAATAAAATCAATACAAAACTAACAGCAAAAATTACGAGTATTATACTAATACAAGCATTTATTTTTATATCATATCCCTGCATTACATCTATAGCAGCTTTTGTATTTTTTATTTCCATTATGGAAAATGGTAATCCATGAAATTTTATCACATAGTAATTAATTATTGATAAGACACAACATAAAATTTCTCCCAAAAGAGTGGACAGCCATATCCTATTACAAATCATTAACAATATTAAATTTATAATCAATATTGTCAGTATATTAAGTCCTATATATTTGCCGGACATATTCCAAAAAGACTGTTTGTCATCCCAACTGCAGCTTAATTCCAACTGAATCCATCCAAATATTGAAATTAAACATGGAAAAATACTCACATACCATTTTTTATCTGCATAAATTTGTTTCAATAAATTTTTTCTGTCTCTGAATCTGCTCTCCAATATATTCATATAACTCATCACTAAGTCCCTTGATTCTCTTCTCTAAGTATTCTTTATTTTCATCCGTATAAGACACCTGCTGTCTGATCTGATTGCCTATATATTCATACAGTTCATCACTTAATCCTTTTATTCTGTCATTCAGTCTCTTCACTTCATCTGACGATATTTGGGATTTTTCAGCTTCTGATTTTACAGCTTCCACTTCGCTATTTTTTCTTAGCTGCTCATTCTCTTCTTCCAGTTTCTTTATGCGTTCATCCATTTTCGATAATCTATAACTACATTCTTTTAATCTCTGTTCTAATTCACTGTTTTTCATAAAATACTTGCCTCCATAAGCATCAATCATTAGTTTCATTTATTCGCATCTTTACCCAAAATAACTCTTGACATCCGGTATCTGCAGCTTACTCCCACTTTAGAAATCGTCTTTTTAATTCCATCCTGTTCTAAACTCTCAATTGTCTTAGCAATTCTATCATTATCTAAAACGCGGTTTACCCACCGCAAAATCTGCTCCATCTTTTGATTTACTTTTCCAGGATAATACACCTGTTTTGAATTCTGAGCAGAAATCTCTGTTATATTTTTCTGATTTTTTATGTCCATTAACATTTCATAGGCAAGTCCTATATCAATATTTTTTACACACTGCTTCAGCCATTCATAATCTTCTGGAATCCATATAACATTCTGAATCCATGTAATAACAGAATCATTATTCAATATTCGAAACAACTCTGCTTTAACCTGAGCATCCCCACCAGCATTTCTGGAATCAAATAACATATTCAAGCAACGAATTACATGTCCCACTGCATACTGATAAAAATATGTAATATTTTCATCCTTCCAAACACATTGTGCCCGCAAAAACTTTTCGTATTCCTGCATCAAAGAGACCTGATTATCAAACATATTACGCCTATAACATGTCGTCAATGAGTTTTTCCCCCATTGCAAATAATAATAAAGGACATCGGAAATGAATACAATTCTTTTTAACTTTTCAAAATACTGTAAGTTAAGTAAAAAATCTTCTCCCAGTTCTTTATCAAGTGGAAACCGAAATTCATACTTGTCAAAATATGCACGTTTATACAATTTATTACATGGTCCCTCAAGCAGCACAGTATACAATAATATTCTTGAAAAATCACCCAGAAACTTTTCTCTCGAAAGTACACATTCCTTTCCAAGATACTGTGGCAGCCAATCATTTGAACTGACAGGTCTGTTTCCTTCTAATACCATATAACGCATTCCACAAACTACCATGTCAGCTTCATAAATATGCATTGTATCTACAAGTCTCTCTGTCATATTTTCTGTGATTACATCATCCGAATCAACAAACTGGATATACTCTCCTGTTGCTGATTCAATTCCACAGTTTCGTGCATTACTGACTCCACCATTTGGAATATCCAGAACTTTAATTCTATCATCAATTGCAGCATAATTCTGGCATATGATGAGTGAACCATCTTTTGAACCATCGTTAACTAAAATAATTTCTATATTTTTATATGTCTGTTTCAGTATCGATGTGATAGTATATCCCAGATATTGTTCTGCATTATACACTGGAACAATAATACTGACTTTATCATTTATCATTTTCTTTCACGCACACTCCTTGCCATACCATACTTTTCAATTCCTTTTGACAAAAGTTTAAATTCCTCAATATACCACGGATCAACATCATGCTGTTGCAAATAGTCCACGTCTTTCCTTGCCTGTTCTACAAGTGCTTTTACTTTCGGTCCATTCACCTGCTGACGATAGCACTGATAAATCCGGTCTAAAAGAATCCAGCAATAAATATCATTCATTTTCCTTTCTAATGACTTTATCCCATGCTTTTCAAAAAAATCTACTCTCTCACGAAATGCCCAGCAAGCATCAAGATTTGCTTCTCTGAACTTTTCTCCTGTAATACTATCCGTTCTTCTTCTATCATAATTGTAAAATGAAAAATCAATATAAACTAATTTTCTGGCATTATACATATATTTATAAGTTGTATACTCATCTTCATGCAGTTTGCCTTTCGGATATCTGACATCCGCAATCACACTGCGTTTATAGAGTTTATTCCATGCATTTGGTTTAAAATATCTCCAATCAAGCATTGCCTCCAAAGCAAAAATATTATCTCCCTCCACCACATTTCCTGTACAGTTTGTCTCTTCTACAATACAGTCTGCATACAGATTTCGATAGCTGCACTCTGCAATATCAGCATTATATTTCAATAATGTACTATATAATACCTCGTACATCTTGTCATCTATCCAGTCATCACTGTCAACAAACGCAACATATTCGCCAGTAGCCACCTCAATGCCTGCATTACGCGCATCCGATAGTCCGCCATTTTCCTTATGAATCACCCGAATTCGTGAATCTTCCTGTGCATACCTGTCACACATTCCACCACATGCATCTGGTGACCCATCATCTACAAGTATAATTTCCAGATTTTGATAAGTCTGGTTTCGAATAGATTCTACACAACGCTCTAAATAATTCTCTACCTTATAAATCGGAACAATGACACTAATCTTTCCTTCTTCCATTTTTATTCTACTCCACCATTTATCCAAAAATCTTCCAATATATCTTTCCTAGTACTCTTCGAATTCCATTTTCCTGTGGAAATATCTTCATCAGTAACTTTCTGGTTCCCTTGAATGCTTTTGCTCCAATTACTGTATCCACCGTCACATTCTGGCCATCATCCTGATGCTGCATTCTGCTTAAAATCTGCTCATAATATGGTGTTCTTCTCGCCATATCCCAGAATACATAACCGAAATCTTCATCCGGTTTCATCCACGGCTTTAAAAATCCTGCATAATGAATGATATATGGATCTTTTCTCGCATTTTCATAGGCATCTAAAATATAATACGGCGCATATTTAATCACTTTCTGCCAGCGGAAATGATCACAATCAAAGATCATGTTCCATTTCATATCCAGATAAGTAACTCTGCCTTTACATACCACATTCAAAATATCCTGATCCGAAAAACGATAAATTCCTGTATCTGACATTTCCAGCAATTTATCTACAGTGATTACTTTGTTCATTTCTAAGACATTAAACACTAGTACTCCCGCCTGAAAATAGACAAATGGATTATCCAGTCCCAAAGTATTTTTACAATACTGGCGCATCTCTGAATTTTTCATATTGCACTGCCCTGCAAAATCAGGATCAAGTGCACCTGCAATCAGATTATCTCCCATATCTGTATCATAAAGTTCTGCCACATCATGACAAATGATCATATCACAATCCAGATATACTACCTTTGGATACACTTTTAAAATGTCGAGAATCAGGAAACGGTAAAATGTCTCTGTTGTAATATGCTGCTTTGCCTTCAAAACATATCCAGAAACCCTGCCACCCACATTCACAAATATAAATTTAATATTCTCTCTGCTTAATCTGTCTACAAACATTTTCTGACTGTCTGCATTGATATCTGTATGGAATACATAGATTTCATACTTTCTGTCTGAACTTGTATGTTCAACAATTGACTGCGCACATGTATATAAAATAGGAACATATTTCTGATTTGCTGCCAGTACTACTGGCACAATATCTCCATCTGCTGTCTTTGTAATTTCTGTCTCTGCATCTGCATTGTGAATCAGTGCAATCTGTAATTCTCCCAGACGGTATTTTCCCTGTTTTTTCAAATACATATAATAAATACCCGTCATTCTTTCTCCTAAATGACCGGTTGTACGGTAACCTTCCCTGGAATACTCACTCATATCTGCCCGTTTTTCAAATTCTCCCAGTACATCAAAAAGAATTTTGGAATAATCCTCAAATACTTCTTTTTTTGCGATAAACATATTGCACGGATAAAATGTATGACCTGCGAAAAGTTCTCTTGCTATCTCACTCAGATATGGATACTTTTCATCTATAATTTTCAAAAACAATTCTGCATCTTCGATATGTAATTCAGGCGCTTTTTTATAATGATCATAAACGTTCTTTGCATTCATAAAAGATGTATCTATACCCTTTGCGATCAGAAAATCATATTTTTCGATATAAGCCTGCATATTCTTTTCATTCAATGACAATTCAGCTATTGCTTTCTGATCTAGATAATCATATTCAATCGTTCCCCAAGATGTCTCTTTGATTGCATTTTCACTAAAAGAGAAAAAACGACGGTAATGACAGAATCCATAATAATCTGCCTGCATATTTTTCCATGCCCAGTACTGGGTTGTTAACTCGCAGAACGATTTATTCAAAGATGATATATTTTCTCCCTGATTATCCTGATATACACCTTCCGGTACCTTTTTTGTTTGAAAATCACTTCCCGCGATTACATTATAAAATAAAGCATTATTTATATTCATTGTATCACAGTTTGGGGTATGTGTCACAAAAATCTTAATATCGCTCATCCTTATTCTAACTCCTCAATTTTCTTTAACGCAGCCTCGATTATCTTATCCATATCATAATATTTATAATTTCCAAGTCGGCCGCCCTTTTATCTATGGGCAAACACTGGTTATTTTAGTTTCCAATATAAATTTCCAACTGTACGCCGAATCCAGCTTCCCTGTGGCAGAATTTTTTTTGCCGTTTTTCTCAATATATCAGTCACTGCTTTCCCCAGATTTTTGGATTCCTTTATCTGCCTACACATATTATAAAGCAACTCTTCATAATATGGTGTACTGCGTGCAACCTTCCAAAATTCCTTTGCAAAATCATCTTGTGGATTTTTCCACGGCTTTGAAGCCCCTGCATAATGAATAATATAAGGATTTTTTCTAGCAATTTCGTAAGCATCCATGATATAATTAGGAGCAGATTTGATTACATGCTGCCAACGGTAATTATTATTATCCGTCAGAACATTCCATCGCATATCCAGATAAGTAATCTTCCCCTCGCAAACGATATTCAATATATCTTGATCAGAATATTTATAATCTCCAATATCTGACATCTCAAATAATTTCTGAACGCTGATTTTCTCTATCATTTTTTTCACATGAAACACCAATACCCCCGCCTGAAAATAATCAAGAGGGTCTTTTAATTTCAAAACATCTCTACAATAAGAAAGTGTATCTGTATTAGCCCCATTGCACTGTCCTGCAAAATCAGGATCAATTACTGCCGCTATCATGTTATCTCCAAGTTCAACATCATATAATTCTGAAATATCATGACGAATAATCATATCGCAATCCAAATATATCACTTTTGGATACATTTTCAAAATATCAAGTATCAGAAAACGGTAATATGTTTCCGTTGAAATATGTTCTTTTGCTTTTAACTGATATCCTACCACCCGACTTTTCACATTAATAAATGAAATAAAAATATTCTCTTTTTGAAGTTGTTTTAATTCTCCTTGACTGTCCAACACAATATCTGTATGGAAAATATATATCTTATACTTTCGTTTATTCGATGTATTCTCTATAATAGATTTTAAGCATATATACAACATTGGAACATATGCCTGATTTGCAGCCAATACAACTGGAACATCATCAGCTTTTATATCAATATCCATATTTTCTTCTGTCTGCTCTATCAATGCCATCTGTAATTCTCCCAAACGATATCCACCTTTTTCCTTTAAATACTCAAAAAAGATACCTGTCATGCGTTCACCTAAATGTCCCGGTGTCCGCACACCTTCCCTAGAATATCTGCTCATATCACATCTTTTTTCAAATTCTCCCAGTATATTAAACAACATTTCTGAATACTGAAAGAACAATTCTTTTTTCATAATAAACATATTGCATGGGTAAAAGATTTTCCCATGCACATATTTTTCAGCCATGTCATTCAGTTCGGGGTATTTTTCACGGATAATTGAAAGAAAAAGATCTAAATCTTTCACATGAAGTTCGGATGCATTTTTATAATGCTGATACACAGACTTCGCCTGTAATGCAAGTACAGGAATTCCTTTTGCAATCAGAAAATCGTACTTCTCAATCGTCTGTCTCATGGAATTTTCATCCATACACAGTTCGTTTTTTACTCTTTCACTTAAAACAGGATAAACAACACAGCCACAATCAGCCTCCTGCAGCTTATTTTTTGAAAAGGAAAAATATCTGCGGTAATGGCAAAAGCCATAATAATCCGCAGACTGATTTTTCCATGCCCAGTATTGTGTTGTTAATTCACAATATTTTTTATTCTTAAATGAAATATTTTCTCCCTGATTGTCTAGCAGAACACTTTGAGGCACCGGCTGAGTCAAAAAATCACTGCCCGCTATTACATTATACACCAACGGATGTTCAATTCTCACAGTATTTCTATTCGGTGTATGGGTTACAAATAATTTTATCTCGCTCATAGAAACCTCTTATTATTTTAAAAGTTCATATATGCATTACAAACTTTTTCAGCATCACCACACATTTTTACATGTCCTTTATCAAGCCACAACGCATGATCACAAAGTTTTTGTACAGACGAAATAGTATGTGATACATATAACAATGTTGTACCAGTCTCCAACATATGTTTCATACGTTTTTCACATTTTTCTTGAAATTTGTAATCACCCACAGATAACACTTCATCGCAGATCAATATATCTGGCTGAACCATTGTTGCTACTGCAAATCCAAGTCTTGCTGACATACCAGAAGAATAATTTTTTATTGGCATATCCAAAAAATTCCATAATTCTGCAAAATCAATAATTTCTTCAAACTGCTCTTTCATAAAACTCTCTGAATATCCCAACAGTGTTCCATTCAATAATACGTTTTCACGAGCCGTCAATTCACCATCAAAGCCTGCTCCCAACTCAATCAAAGGTGCGATTGTTCCAGAAAAACTTACACTCCCCTTATATGGTTTCAAAATACCGCAGATCAACTTTAATAGTGTAGACTTCCCCGAACCATTTGTTCCAACAATTCCCCATGCTTCTCCTTTTCGAACTTGAAGGCTCACATCTTGCAATGCAAGGAATTCTTGAAACATCAATTCTTTTTTCAATAATTTAATTATATATTCTTTCAAATTATTAACTTGCTGCGATGCTCGATTAAAACGAACCGTTACATCTGACACATTAATGACAATATTCTCTTCACTCATTTTCATTCTCCTAGATATATAAAATAAAATCGTCCTGTTTTCTTATGAATGTCCACGATCCAATAACCAAAATAAGAAACGCAACAACAAATCCATATAATACATCTTCTACATTTGGTAATGTCTGGTGAAGTGATATAGTACGAAATTGATTAATATACTGATACATAGGATTAAAAATCTTTATTAGCCTCTGTACATTTTCAGGCAACTGCTCCAATGGATAAAAAATCGGGGTCAGATACATCCATGCTGTTGTCAAAACGCTATAAATATACTGTATATCCCTGAAGAATACTGCCGCCTCCGCTAAAAATAAACCTAATCCCAAACTAAAAATATATACTTCCATTAAAATAACCGGAAAAAACAGCATTGCCCACGAAAACTGTACTCTGGTAATAATAAATACAATAACCATAGCCCCCAGTGAAAATACTAAATTAACCAACGAACTTGTAACTTTAGATAAAGTAAAAACATATTTCGGTACATAGACCTTTTTCAATAACGGTCCATTTCCTGTAATAGAAAAAATGGCCTGATTTGTTGCTTCCGTCATAAATGTAAATAACGTCTGTCCAATAATCAGATATGCAGAATAGTTATCTATGTCAAAACGAAACATCCTGGAAAACACTAAGTACATAACAACCATGACCATTAATGGATTCAATACACTCCACACATATCCCAAAAAACTTCTTCTATATTTTAACTTTATGTCTTTTGTTACCAGTTGTTTGATCAGATGCCTGTAATTATATAAAACCTGACATCTTATTTTCATTTTATTCATTGCTCGCCCTTATTCCTCTTTTCTTGCTGTATTTTCACCCTAAAACAAATATTTTTCCGACAAAGATATTTTTTATATAACGCGGACTGACATATTATAACATACCTTATTTTAAAATCCAATAGTTACTATATTTCCTTTTGTCTGCTCACAATTATTTTTCTCCTTAAAAATTTAATCTCTCCAAAAGTAATCATCGCTATATAAAATATACACGAAATTTCTTTTTTTTCTCTCAATATTTGAAAATTTTTTTTCCGTCCACAATGCATCTCTTTCAAATGTGATGACAACCCACTCTGACCATAATACTCTCTTCCTATACCATAATCAATAAGTTTCTTGGGTTGATAATACACATGATTCCATTTAAAAAAACGTTGATAATAATTCATATCTTCGCAATATTGCATAGATTCGTCAAAATATCCCACCTCATTTATTCTTTTCCTACGAATTACAACTGTCGAGGTAAAAATAACACTTTTAATACAATATTCTTTTAATGATAAGCAATGCAATAAATTATATTTTTTTAATGCAATTTTCAAATCTCCTTCGTCCATCCCCCCACATAGCAGATCTATCTCCGGATTTTCCCTTAAAATTTTCTCCTGACTTTCCAATTTTTCAGGTACCCAGCAGTCATCCGAATCCAGAAATGCCAAATATTGTGCAGTTGCCATACGCATTCCTATATTTCTAGCAGCTGCTACACCAGTATTTTTCTGATTATACAAAATAATGTTTAAATTATGACCTTCGTTTTCTTTATATTGCTCCACTTTATTGGCTGTATCATCTGTCGACCCATCATTAATTACTATCACTTCATGGATTAATTGAGGAGTTGTCTGGTTTTTCAATGAATTTAGCGTTTTCTCTATAGTTTTTTCACTATTATACGCAGGAATAATAACACTGAACATATCGCTTACACCTGATACACTTTCTTCATAATCGGATCCACAGTTTCCTTACTAAATGCTTCCACTTTATTTCGGTTATTCAATCCTATGTTTTCAAATTTTTGAAATTCTTTTTGTTTCATTTCATACAATTTCCGAAATGCTTCTTCATAATCTTTTTCTTCTCCCGGCAATACCAATATACCACCCTTTCCATCTTTAATCAAATCTACATTTCCACGAATCCTTCCACACACCACCGGAAGCCCCTCTGCCATGGCTTCCATCAATGCCACCGACAACCCCTCCCGGAACGAAGACAAAACAAAGCAATCGGATGCCTGCAATATTTCATGCAGATCATTACGAAATCCCACAAATCGGATATGTTCCTCCAATCCATGCTCTTTTACATACTGTTCCAATTCTGCTTTCTTTTCTCCAATACCGCACATCACAAAGTAAATGTTGGGATTGTGTAATTGTTCGATTGCCTCAATCACTGTCTTCTGATTTTTATTCGGAGTGAACTCAGCAGCATTTGTGATCAAAAATGCATCTTGTGGAATTCCCAACTCCTTACGTTTCTCTTCCTTTTCCTTTTGAGACAAACATTCCCTTTGCGTATCTATTCCAATTCCCGGCACGTAGGTAAGTTTTTTCATCTTAAATTTCTTTTTTGCCAGCTTGTAATCCTCATGATTGATCGTTATCAACACATCCGTCCATCTGCTCAGCATCTTCTCCACCGGATAGTACACCAGCCAGTTCATAACCGGTGCCCCCTGATAGAAATGAAACCCATGTGCCGTATAGATCACTTTTGTCCTGGTCCGGTGTCCGGCAATCCTTGCGACCACACCACCGATCGGGCTGTGACAGTGACAAAACGCATAGGTATTCTGCTTCATCAGTCCTTCCACCTGCCACAACGCTTTCATGTTCTGTCCCATATGCTTGATATTCCGTGCAAAATCGATCTGATAGCAGCGCACGTACATGTCCTGCAGTTTTTGTTTCAATTCTGCGACGCGCGCATCTGAGCAGGTGTTTCCCTCGATAAAATTGCAGGCAACATCTACCTGATAGCCCAGTTTCTGCAGTAACGCAATGTTTGGCATATTAAATTGGTCAATCATAGAGGCGACGGACGCCAGCATCAGGACTCGTTTCATCTTTTCCTTTCACCAAATACTCAACTAATTAATTCTTCTTTTATAGTATGGTAATATTGATGTATCTTCTTCCATCCCAATACATCAATTCCACCAACCACCAAAGTCAATATTCCACCAATGATAGTTATAAATATATCGCCCCAATCATTTGTCTCAATCACACTTCCCTTCATTGCAAACATAAACATCTCATACAGAAAGGCATGTTGATCCTTAAAGGCAAAAATATCGAGCATTTCATACAAGACAAACCAAGAGGCAAGCACCATAAATGTAACCCATACAATTATCTTTACAATCGCCCAAAACAGATTCTTCCCCTTTTTATCATTTTCCAAGCTAACCACACGCTTCTCAAGGTCATTATCCGTTTTCTCAGGTTTAGCCTCTACCGTCTCCACCTTGTCATCCCCGATCACCGAAGCAACATTTTCTTTCGATTGCTCGACAACCACCGGACGAAATGGAATAATTTCTTTTTTCGGCTCGCATGTCATATGAAAGATATCCGGATACGTCTCTTTTGTATACTGCATAAAGTCATCCTTGGAAACACTGTAAAACGGTCTCCCCTCGTTTTCTACCCGTGCCGGTTCCAGGATTGCCTGACAATGATAGCATTGATACGAAGCAGCAAATCCATCACATACGAAGACATTCTGACTATGGCATTGTGGGCAGCTATAGTGCAGTTCTTTTCGAACCAGATTTTTTGCACACAGAACCTGCAGCATACTTTTGGTATATGTAATTTCCAGATCCAGTCGTTCACTCAGGTCCTGCATCGTAAACTGCTTACATTGCCTTTGTGTCAACTGCGGCAGGATTTTCATACATTGCCGAACCGCTTCTCTTTCGTTCATACTCTTTATAAAGCCCCCATATCTGCTGGAATTCTTCTTCCGAATAATATTTTCCTTCCAAAATGTGCAGCGTCAGAAACTGATAATTATCAGCCTCATATTTCACTTGTAATACCCCTCGCGCTCTTGGAAAATTGACCGTCAGGGAAATAATTCTTTTCACAATATCCAAAGAATCCCTGATACACATAAACGTCTTGGCATCATAAATACAATCTACACCATTTTCTCCTGTTAAGTTTGCCGACAAATTATCTCTGTCACTGAATCGAATTTTTGATATATATTTTTCATCACTTGGAAGAAGCGTATTCAATGCATGATCTTCCCGGTAATCATATAATGCGGTCTGTTGAATCAGGCGATATAGTTCTTCCTCTAAATTAATGATTCCATCCGGCATATATAATTTTCCGTCTCTTTGTTCTACATGATGCAACGGAATATTTTGTAACATTGCATTGATAATGCTGCTAAGGCTCTCTCGCTTATCATTAATCTCTTTTATATTTGGAAGCCGTTCAAAAAACTGGTTGAACAATTCTTTGCTCATGTCATACAATACATTCTGAGGATCAACCTCTCTATTGTTGTCCAATTCCAGTTCTAATGTTTCTTCTACTATACTATAGATCTTATCAAGCTGAATCTGCGGACGGCTCTCCTGTATAATTCCATGCTGATTCCATACTTTAACAATCATGCAGCGCTGTTCCAGATCAATGGTTACCGGAAGATAAGAACACTCCTCCTCGATCGGACCTGCAGAATCTTTTAACATGCAGAATACAAAAATCAGATGCACCCTGATTAAATTTCCATTCCTTCTTTCTTCCTGTATCGCTGCAAGCTTCGTGGAGTCTTCCTTCGGTGGAATCGTCTCTATGATCTGGTTGTACGTCCAATCGGGGATCTGGAATTTGCGCATAAGCCTGCCCCACGAATCCCTGCTCTTTAATCGCAGACAGGTCGAAGCAGTTAATGAATACACGCGCATCAATCGATGATGACCATATAATAATTCTTGAAAGAAAAAATCATTCAGATCCTCAACAGAAATCAATCCATTTTGACAAAGCTGTTCTAGCAAAACCCGCTGGTCCGAAAAAGACAGCCTCTGCTCATTTGCAATTTTCTGTTCAGTAAGAAATCTATTCAGGCTTGTTGATGATATATTATCGATAAGTTCCTTAACTATATGCATTCCCTTGTCCTCTGTCTTCCGTAACCCCAAATCCAATAAATATTATTTTTATTATATCACGAACCTTTATCTTACTCAATGTAAAAAACCGGTCAGACTTATCATCCAACCGGTTTTGCCGGAAAAATCATTTTTTATTCCTTCACCCACAAATTCTTTTTCCAACGCAATTTGGCATTATACATACTATTCACTCCGAAACTCCAAAAAATACTGCGTATATAAATTCTCACATAATTTTAAAACATCCGTTTGTGAAAAATCTTTTAATTTTTCCATAAACAAATCTACAATATAATTAGAATACTTCTTTTTTTCTCTATATTTTCCGTCTGCATTTATCACATCTTCAAGGAATTCCACCAACGCGTTCGTTTTAAAACCAATATCATTCAATCGAAACTGATTAATATGATGCTCTATGTAATTAATATCATTCTCATCGTATTGGTATCTTGTACTTGGAATAAACTCTGCATTTTTCACATCATACTGCAGACAATATTTCAATTGTGAATTTATTCCATGTACGCCATGTGGTTGTAAAATAATCCGTGACACTTTACCATATTCCTGTTTTAATTCTTTATATGGGCCACATTCCTGCTTACACATTTTCCCACTACAATTCACTTTTTCTCGAAATAATTCTATCTGTGGAAGGATTTTTTTACATCGTTCTTCTTCTCCAGTCCTTTTTAGCGACTGATTACAGTGACTACAAGTAAGCGCAATATTTTGAACACATTCTTCTAAATGTTCTTCATCTAATTTCTTTTCAATACTATGTTCAAGATTTCCTGTGTCTACTCTATCACTTTTAAGTAGGGCATAACAATACATACAATGATTTTTGCTTATATTTCTTAGCAATTCTAATAAATTTTTCCCGGCCTTGTTTTTATATCCATACTCAATTTTTTCCTCATAAGATGGTGAAAAATCAGGAATATCCAATAAGAAAAAATCGTTTTTCACACATTCCACTCCTCAATTTGTTTTATGATCATTTTCTGTACCTTTGTAATTTTTCCTGTCTTTATAGTACAAAGCTCATTTTCACATTCTTCATTCCAAATGCCCGACATTTTATTGTTAAATAACACGCGCAATTTTGTATCAATTACCTCCTTTGATGTTTTTTCCTTTTCAATTTTGAAAACATCCTTAAACAAGTCATATACTTGTGATATGCTCCTAAAATCTCCTGCATCTAACACTTCATAATTCGTATTTCTCAGTAAAACAATATTAGCATTTTCTGTTTCAGCAATCAGATCTGCGGAATGCGTTGTTACAATAAAGTTTAATGTTGGAAAATTTATTCTTAGAAAATCAAATATTTTTCCACAATTTTTTACAGATAAAAACTCATCTATCTCATCTATAACAATTATGCCTTCATGCATCGTGTCCTCATAATATAATATTTCCAAAAAAATTCTAATTAACGCTTGATAACCACTTGATAAACTAAATCTTTCATCATTAACGTAAACTACTGCTCCTGTCAGTTCCTGTTTCACTTCAAATTCTATCTGCAAAAAAATCTGTATAAGTTTCTCTAACCGTTCTTTATAATTAAAATAAAAATCTTCAATAGCCTTTGGTGTTCCTCCATAATAGAACGAATCCTTATGATTAAAAATATCTTCATTTAACCGAGTATCATTTATTTTGGAAGAGTATACTATATTTTTTTCCTTTTCAAAGGTAATTTGTTTCACATCAAATTCGCGATTCACTGCATCAATAAAATAATACTTCCGCCTGTCACCGTTCTCTATGACGCCTTTTAAAACATCCGATTTACCACTGGAATTATCCCCCAATAAAATGGTATCTTTATATGGCAATTGTTCACCAATCATTTTTTCACACAAGTCACTGACCATAGCCTGATAACAAGTCATATATCATTTTCCACCTTTTATTCATATTTGTGCGTGAAAAGGTCCGCGCATTCATTGTACTTTTTATTCCTGCATCTTCAGAAATGTCATTATATATTTCATCCGTAATTAATACATTAATATGTGTTTTTTCTAAAACCACAAAAATCCCTTCCGTAATCAAAACCTTATTAAAGTTTTCACGGCTAATATCTAATCTACAAAAGAATTTTTCTAAACTTTCCTGATATTCTTCGACTTCTTCTGACGTAAAATAAAATGCCTGCTCCGTAAAAGCATCAATAAACTCTTTGATTTTGATTGTACCAGAATCTCCTTTTATTTGAAAATCCATTCCATCATATTTCACAAACTTTTTCATAGCACAAAAACGATATAGTTTTTCCATATCATCATATTTGTCACTCATATGACCATACAATTTTCTCCATTTGAGATCATTTCGATTTATAGCATCTATCATTTTGCTAAATTTGCAAGGATATACGCCATTTCTCATTTCCTGATCTGACAAGCGTGTTCCACCATTATTAAGGTTTGTGAATATTTTGTGCAGTGTAGCTTCTGGATTATCTATCATTGATGTTTTTATTTCTACAACCGAAATAGTAGTGTAATCAACTTTTCTTTTGATGTCTTTTGGAAGTGTCGCATAGGTAATATCACATTTTTCCTTTCCAAAAATCATATAAAACTTCGTTGGAACAATATCGTATTTCTTTGCAAGAGCTTCTTCAAAATTACTTGTGTGATCAATATCCAGTTCTCTGTAATCAAATACGTTTTGTTGCGTATCCGCAAAAAATCTTCCAATATAATAAAAATACAGACTCATCACTCTCTGCTGTCCATCCAAAATTTCAAGCTGTCCATTTTCATTTCGGAATGCATAGATTGGTGGAATTGGTAAATCCCGAAGGAGGGAAGTCGCCAATTCTTCCACCTGTTGCTTTGTCCATCGATATTTTCTCTGATACTCAGGTATTACAAACAAATTATCATGTACCCCTTCTGCTAACGCCTTAAATCCCATATCTGTTTTATATTGTTGAATACTGATTTTTCTATATATCTCATTTAAGGAAGTTTCTATTAGTTCATTTTCCTGTGTCATATATTCTCCACTCTTTATTCTTAATATTTACAGTTTCAGTTTATTTACCATAGTAACACACTTTAATCATATCTACCACACCCATTCCTGCCGAATCTCATTCATTTCACACTCATCTGCCGCAATCTCTTTCCAGCGCTGCACGCCTTTTCCCCCGCTTGTCTCCGGCATCTGATACATCCGGAACGCAAGAGACATGCATGCTTTTCGGGCATGCAGAATATCTTTGGCCGGCATATCACAATCCTGCTCGACTCGCAGAATATCTGCAAGCATTTCCACACATGCATCCATGTGGTTCTGGTTGTCGCGTTGCCGTATGATCTGACAATCTGCATAAACCAGATTATGAAGAAAGTATATCGCAGACACCAGCCCCGGTGTCTTTCGGTACCGCAGGATATTCAGGAATTCATTCAATAGGACCTGTGCCTCCTCTGCCGTGGGATGTGCCATAATATACTGATAAGCTGCAGTCTGTGCCCCTATCGTAAGTTCTTTTTCAGAAGATTGCATTTCTTCGCAAACGGATGCTGCCAGAGCATCACTATTAGCTATCTGAATTTCCAGTTCTTTGATGCTGATATTATACACACACATTTCCTGCAGCATTGATTGTAATTGTTCGGATACAAGCGTACTTATCATACCTGTATTGCGACACAACGCAGCGGCCGTTTTCTCTATTTTCTGTGCCCGGTTCCGAAATTCGTCTGCTGCAAAGCTCTCCGGGCGCACCTGTTCTAGTTTTCCTCTTAAAATACACCAATATGCCTGCATATCCTGTAGAAGCTGTTCCGTTTCCTTTTGGCTCCAATATCCCGGTTCCATATTTTCACAGACCAGAACCAGCTCATCCAGATAAGGGATTTTTCCCATTGTACTTCTGCATCCCTGCTGATCTTCAAACTGATCCTGCAAACGCCTCGATAGAAACCATTGTTTAATAGATTTTACTGGAATATTTGCATCCAGACACGGTAATTTTTCATAAGCAAACAGGTGCAGATCCTTTCCCTCCGGAAGCCCTGTTGTCTCTGATACATAATGCCAAAGTAATGCAGCATATGCCTGCTGCTGTTTTTCATCCAATAGCTGCAGACGGTACAAAGTTTCCAGACGAAGCACTTTGGTTCTCCATTCATATCCTGCCTCAGACGGGATTTCCAGTAACCATGCTATAGTTTCTGGTCTTACAATACACTTTCTCTGCAACGGACCGATATCTTCTTTCCGGAAATAATAACTGAAAATGTCAATTCCATCCCCATGTCCATGCATGGTCTTGTGCTCTACAATTTTTGTCTGCAGCATTACGTCCAGCATTTGTGACTTCTTCGCTTCAGATACATTTTCCATAATTCCAACACCCAACTCTGCCATCGAAAATGATACCGGAAGTTCTTCTGATTCCATCAATTGTTTTGCAAGCAATAAAGCATCTTCCTGCTGTGCATCTGGGCATCGGCTCATAAACCGGATCAGCAGTTCGGGAACATTTGAGAATATCTGTGTAAGAATTCCCCCTGCCTGTGGACGTTCCTGATCCGCCATTTCTTCCATATTGTCCGAAAGAGCATGAATCAGAAATGCAACCATATTTCCCGCTACATCCGGTGAAAGTGTACACAGCCATGCGCGATCCACCAATGTTTCGATCGTTCTGCTGTAGCACCCACGACACAGCAAAAATAATCCAAGGTAATCCATCTGTTCCAACACTGCTTCGATCCATGGCTGTTCCAAATCTCCCAGCAGTGTGACATACCCACATTTTAATGGTAATGCCAGCTTATCCAACAAGCGGTAAAAATGGTATGCCGGTTCACATGCATTGCCCGTTCCCTGTATGATTGTACGATATTCCTGATTTAACGGAAACGCTTCTCTCTGCTCGTACTTGCGCACATGCCAGCGAAGCAATTTATGTTGCACGTTGTCTTTCCACATTTCCCAGTCAAATAATGCACAATTACTATCTATATCTTCCTGTATCCGATGAATTTCTTGTAAATGAATTTCAAATTTCTGCGTATAATCCCATTTTCCCTGTACACAAAGCATATATAATTGCAGAATACTCACTCTGAGCGTTTTGAAATACAGTCCATTGCTCCCGTTCGATATCTCTGCGTCCTGTATATCCTGCATAAGCTGCTGCAATGCAGGAATCACACTTTCTAGTTCATCCAGTTCCGCCTGTAGCCCCAATATCTGCAAACGCTGTTCATAATGTTCTTTGTTCGGATGACAATGGGCAATTGATCTTCGCATTGCCGGAATTTGTAATCTATGATACTCCTGTTTTGCTTTCTCTAACTGCAGATCTATGGTTCCGTTTACCCCATAAGACTCATACGCTTTCAGTCTCGTATAGATATTTTTCCACGCTTCTGTTCTTCCCTCCTCTCGATATACACGAAGCAGTACCTGACCAATATAAAACCATTTCTTTATATTTTCTGTTTCATATATCGCAGATTCGTGACTCCAGCTTTTGATTTCCTTTTCATAATAATTGTCCCAGATTATGGACAAGTGATGGATCTCATAATCGGAATACAAATGCATACATTTTTCGTAGCGCCATGCAAGTTCATATGCAAACAGAAACATCTGATTTAAATTAACAAATGTATGGCTTTGCAACAGTCCTTCTTCTCTTGTTTTGCTGATTAGTTCTGCGCATATGTTGTAGGGAAGAATGTACCACCCCGGATAAACATTACGTTCTTTCTTCCATGCTTCGGTAAGCTGACTGATATCTTTGTACCGGTTTTCTTTTGGTCCAAACAGTCCTTCCACCTGTTGATCGGATAAATCCCATTTGGCTATTTGCCCTATATCCGTCGGACCATTCTGCTGCATGTTTTTCTCTGTCTCCGGTCTCTTTTCTGTCTCCATCCTCTGCTGCAGACGTTCTTCCTGGTTCTGTCGGCTCCCCATATCAATGATATTTTGTGTCGCACGCTCTAACCGATCCATTCGGCTGTTCATTTGTTCCATTCCCTGACCAATTTCTTCAAGCCGTGATCTTCCATAAATTTCCGGCAGAATTTTACGGCATTTGTCTGTTACAATCTCCACAAAACGTTGTTTACTCGTTTCTTTATTATCCTCAGACATAGCACTCCCATTGACTAAGTTGTCGACACAGATCACGAGTCTTTCCAACCACGTGTAATCATCTCCAGTGCGCATGTGTTCTGCCAGTAATTTCATATTTTCTTCACAAAATATAACATTGCGAAGTTCCGTTTCTTCGGTTCCATACCGCCGAAACTCCCTGATTTGTTTTCCGGCATCCACAAAGATTTGGGTAAACTGGTGTTCATTCAAAAATTTTAATCCCATTGTAACCGGGATTGCCTTCCAGTCTCCTGTGCATATTTGTTTTATGATTTCTGTTTTTGTATCGTCCATGGGTATTCTCCCTTATTTATGGTCTTTTATCTTTTGGAAATCATTTTTCAATCGTACTCTTTCCGTTACAGTTCACAAGTCACCCTGCAAACTGTAACCGCTCATTTTGGCAGTTTACCCTTCCTGCTTCAATCTGCTCATCGCTGATTGAAACTCCCCTCTCGGATCAGCAATTAATATCTCCAATTCATGAGACGTTCTCCAGCAATTTACAGCTTCTACAACGTCAAGCATGATCTCCAATGCCTCACGCAGCTCATCCACTGTCACAATAACAAAATTATCCCCCGGATATCTTGCATCATAATAATAGTCTTTGAGTAATGCCAGATCCTTCCTCTCTAATTGCAAGGAAGTATCCACCCTTTTAATCTCATCGTATAAGGCGCGCAAATTATGGGATGTCATTAGTTTTTCAATTCCAGTACAAACCAGTTCTGCCACAGATTTCAACATTTTTTCTGCAATTTGCTGTGCCGAAGCTGCAGCCGGATTGCAGTATACAGGTGACACTGCATCCCTTAAATACCAGAATTCATTGCACGCAATAGAATAATAAGAATTTGCCTTTATCATATTTTCAACTCCTTATAATCTCTTCTTAACTGTTGTGTAAACTTTGAATTATCATGTTCGAAATACTGCGGTGTTACAAAAACCACATCCGCATGCAACATCTCGAGTTCTTCCCGCAAGGCTCCCATCATCCATCTTTCCGGTTTTTCCGGAACTATGATGCAAAAGTCGATATCACTGCTGGCCTTATAATCATTTCTTGCGTAGCTTCCAAAAATCCCAAAACTCTGATATTTGATACTCGAATTTTTAATAATATCTACGCACTTGTTCAACCGGTCTTTAAAATCATTTTCAACAACAGGTGACACGTACGACATCCCTAAACCTCCACTCTTTCTATTAATCTGTCCTATCACAGTTTCTACAGATTCCACCATTTTTTATTCTTCATGATATCTTCTATCAATTATAAGTTATGCAATTACCCGGGACACAAATTGGCGATTTTTCCCATTCTGATGCTCAAATTGAAATTCGAATTCCAATGTAACTTCCGAACTGTTCACCATATTATTTTCCCCTTCAAAATATACATAACCATCAAGAGAAACATCAGCTTCCAATATGCCTCTCACAATCGTACATGTATCATCCTCTTCCTGTTCTACCCGGACAACTTTGACATTTTCTATTTGATCCAATTCTGCATAGTCAACATATGTCTCAAACGCTTCATCCAATTCCTGACCTTCCATGTTCATAACAGAATCGTCAATTTCATTATACAAGTCATCCCAAAATTCGTTTTCTATGATTGTAGCGACCAGATTTCTATCATATTTCACGTATATCAGTCTCCCTGTGTCAAAAAATATTTAATTGCGTCCCAATAAGGTGGCAGTTCTTCTGAACATTCAAATTTTTTCAATTCCCGCTGTTTTTCTTCTCCATTCAACTGGAACACATTAAACGTCCATAAAGCGTTTTCTCTGGCACGACATAAACGTTTATCATTCAGGTTCAACTTTGTAATTGTATACTCAGCTGCCTCATCTGTCTTTTCCGCCGGCTGTATTGTTCCATCCTGCTGATATCGAAAATGACTTTCACAATCCTTCTCCAGCGGAGAAATCATCCGCTTTGCATCAAAATTATTTTCTTTTTTATGCCCACAGTGCCTGCGATTGTCTCCATTACAAGAAGCATGAAGATTATTATAGGCCAGAGATAAATCCTGATTTTGTGCCTGAGGTCGAAAATGTTCCACATGAAAACTATTCTTTTGTACTTCAGTCTCTGTATTTTTAATATAAGAACAACAATAGCAGCAAAGATGTCTCTGTTCTGCAAGCAATGCATTCTTTAATATTTGCAGCTCCTTTTCATGCCGGATATCCTCATACCCTGCTTCTCTTTTATGCTTATTCTTGAATTTTTTCTTCCACCGGCTTACTTCTTCTGGTTCACCTGTCTTTTGAATATAAATCATAAAAACTTTATCGCCCTTTTGCAATCAAGATTCTTGCACGCACAACTTTCGTATTCTCTTCCGATGTCATCCATGCAAGCTTATTTACAAGTTTTTCTGCCTCATCATATGCTTTTTCATTCAGATACACATTTATTTGCTCTAAGAGTTCCGTTGTCTTCCTGTTATATACTTCGGTATCCATGTAATCTTCCAGAATTGTATTGACATCCCAGCCGTTCATCGGCTCCATCGGTTCTGCCAAAACCAGATGCGTTTCTGCATCTTCATGCAAACGTATTACCTGTATATTTTCATCCACAGACTCCAGCACTTTCGGAGCATGTGTGGAAACAATAAACTGAATATTTGGAAAAGTATTCTGTAAAGCCGGAAAAATCTTCTCCTGCCACTTCGGATGCAAATGCAGATCAATTTCATCAATCAGCACAATGCCATCCCCTTCCAACGGATTCTCCCTCTTCGGATTTGCAATTGCCAGCCTCCGGCTCAGATCGCCTACCAGTGCGATTACACTTTTTTCTCCTTCTGACAATTGATAAAATGCCAATTCCAATTCTTTTTTGATGACAATAAGTTCCGCATCTTCTTCTGTTACTTTCACACGAATTTCCGAAAATCCATCTCCCAATGCGTTTAATATAGCTTTTTTTACTGCATGTAACTGTGGATCTTCTGCATTCGGCGTTTCCACTCGTATACTGTTTTCATATTCCTGTCTTCCCCGGAACCATTCAAAAAATAACCGGAAATTGATCACTCCTCCAAATGCAGAATCTCTCCACGCATCCAGCTTCCCTGCTGCTCCTGTATAACGCCTTCTCAATTTACGTGTTTTTTCATTATAGCGGTCAACTCCATAAAACACATAAACAGGAATATTTTCATTATTTAAAGTAAACTCTTTCTGTGGTGTTTCCGTGTCATCGTTTTCATACTCTTCTTCTGTTTCCAAATAATCTCCCAGATACTGTTTTCGAATATATTCCGAAACTCTCTTCAGTTCTTTGGAATTATGCAGATTTTTCCCCTGAATTCTTTTTCGGTAATAGTGAAAATTATTTCCCTGGTCTTCAAGAAACAACGTTATTTTTGCTTCTTCTTCTCCAACTTTTACATCTTTTTCTCCTAAAAGAGAGGCTGTTATCTGTTCATCCTGTGCGGCTTCCTGCATAATTCTGGAAAAGAGAAGATTGCAGACATCCAGTATTGACGATTTTCCCATTCCGTTTACTCCATAAAAAATGGCATCTTTTCCGTTTAATACTATTTCTGTATCTGAAAAACCTCTGAAATTGTGCACTTGCAGTTTGTCTATTCTCACGCTTTTCTATCTCCTAAACCTTCGAATGCATACCATTAAGCTATTTATCATCTTTTCAGTAGTATCATACTTTAATTCTTTTATTTATGCAAGATTTTCCCATTCCAGCCTTTATCCTTCCGTCCTTCTTACCGACTCTTTCCAGTCACACACACGATATTCTTCCTTATATTCACTCATCTGCATATCGTACACACTGTCACCAAACGCTTTGCCCGTCAAGGTGCCAATTTTTCCCGGAATCTTTTTCATCAGCCTGACGGCCCAGCCCGTTCCAGGAACCATCACAAGCCGGTGTCCTTTTACCACAGCGATCATCTGCACCAGATCCGAAGTATTGATATACTGCTCGTTCTGCGGGAAAAACACTCCGGTCTCTTCGTTGTCGATCATTAGTTTGACAAACTGTGCCAGATTTTCTATATAAAGCATGGAACGCTGATTCTGTACAATCGGAAATAGCGGAAGCTTTCCTGCCAGTTTTGCAAGCTGTGGATAGTTTCCCTTTGATCCCTTTCCGTAAATCATCGGTGGGCGCAATACGACAACTTTAAAACGTTCATCTGCCAGTGCCTGTATTTTCTGATCCGCCTGCCATTTGCTGTCTCCATAGAAATTCAATGGTTTGGGAATTGTATTTTTTGTAATTTTCTTTTCTTTACATCCACTGTATACAATCATGGAAGACATAAAGAGAAACTGCTGCACGCCTTCCTTTTTGGCTTTTTCGGCTGTCTCTACTGCCAGATCTGTATTCACGCGGTAATACTGCTTCTTTTCTTCTTCCGTCACCTGTCCCACATCTGCATGTGCAATTCCCGCCACATGATAAACCACATCATATGCAGAAAAATCGTGTGTCCGCCAGATTTGTGTTCTCATATCCAGCGTGTCAACCTGGTAGTACTCCGGCCATTGTCTCAGCCATGCCTCCACGGAAGTTCCCACATAACTGCCGCTTCCGGTGATCAGAATCTTCTTTTTTCTCCTGCCCTTTTCACTTTCTTCTGTGTCTTTTGCAATGGTTTCCTTTTTTGCGCTGCTCTGTGCTGTTTCGCTTTTGTGTGCTTCTGTCTCTTCTTCCTCTTTGTTCAGTTCGCCGGTTCCACCTTCAACCACGCCGTCGTGCATGAGCACGGATCCAATTGTGCCAAGAAAACATTTCAGATCCATCCATGGTCCCAGATGTTTGACATATTCGCCATCCAGTCTTGCTTTGTCCGGAATCTCCAGTTCATCTCTGCCATTGATCTGCGCCCACCCGGTCAGCCCCGGTGTCACATCATTGGCACCATATTTCTCACGCTCTGCTACCAGATCATCCTGATTCCACAGTGCCGGCCGCGGTCCTACGATACTCATTTCTCCTTTGAAGATATTAAAAATCTGTGGCAGTTCATCCAGACTGGTTTTGCGCAGGAATTTTCCTACCTTTGTGATGTACTGCTCCGGATTCTCCAGCATATGTGTCGGCACATCCTTCGGTGTGTCAATCCGCATGGTACGGAATTTGTAAATCTGGAAGAAACTCCGATGGATGCCGACACGCTTCTGCTTAAATAATATCGGTCCGGGTGTATCCAGTTTGATCGCAATACATAAAAAAAGAAGGAGTGGTGATAAAATCACGATCGCCATCCCACTTAATATGATATCAATTCCTCTTTTGATGTAATGGTATCCTTTCATGGCTGACTTGCTCCTTCCTGATTTCACACTAACCTGCACATTTTCGTAATCTCTTGATTCGCAATAATCAAGCAATTTCTCATAAAATATCCATCCCCTGTTTATTTACCAATCCCAGTAATTCATCACTTCGAAACTGCTTTACAAAAGTATCTCCCATATAATGTTCCAAACGATATGCGCTCATATCTATCTGTTGTTTCTTTTGAGCCTGTACCAATGCATTGACAGCCTCGCTGCTATGTGTAGTAAGAAAGATCTGTATATCTCTTTCTTCTGCTGCTGATGCAATCCAGTCAGCAACCTGTACCAACGCTCTCTGATGAATTCCTGTTTCGAATTCGTCAATCAAAATTATCCCCTGTTTTGTTTTCACAATTGCGCTCGCAAGTGTAAGAATTTTTTTCAAACCATCACCAAACAAAGATACGGGCATCAATCCTATATTTTCCAACTCAATCAAAATCGTTGGCTTTGCATTTAACATTCCAATTTCTATGCCTATAATACGTTCATCGAATAACCGCAGCAACTGAATTAATGTTTCTTTTTCTGATACTCTCATTCCTTTGTAAAAATTCGCATTAAGCACACGATTGGTGTATACATCCATTGGTGAAATGTACACTATACTCACTCTTGACATATTCTCTTTTTTTATGTCCAAAGTTTCTTTCATAGACACATCCGGTCTCAATTGTGTCTCTCGAAAAGAGTAGTTATTTTCAGAGGTCAGATTTTCGCTTATATATAAGAAGTTTCCGCTTATAACACTGATTTCCCCATCCTCTCCGCAATAAAGATCATATCTTCTCTGTTCACTCTCCGAAAGATCTTCTTTATCATAAATTTCTTTTTTTATTGTTCCACATAATTCAATATGCCATTTCTTCAACTTATAATCTGTCGCATAAATTACTATATCCTTTTGTTCTCCCTGTACCGGAAAAGAATAAAGAAATTCATCAAACGGAATCAAATTTGCACTTTGCACCATTATATTCCTAGGTTGACGTTTTTTTGCAATTGACAGAACATTGTCCACTACCTCCGGATCTCTTAAAATCTGTATCGCTTCTAATATAGATGTTTTCCGGTATTGTTTTCTCCCACAAGAATATTTACCCTGCTGAGATTTTGTAATGTAATATTCTTTAATCCCCTATATGCTTTTATATCAATTGTTTGAAACATGCCGCCTCCAAGTTCTTACTCCAAATTTATGTCTTAACCAACACATAAAATATATATACATAATACTCTATTCTCTATAATAATGCAATCTTCAAGCTTTCCCCCATTTAGTTAGTCCTCACCAATTCAAATATTATACGTCATATTCCCCGTAACCGCTCATATTTTTGAAGGATAATATAAGATTATCCTTCATTTGTATTCTAAAAATCAAAAATAGCTAAGGGAGAATTACATGAAAACAATCATCATAATATCTCTGCTTGGTGACCCAATGGTGCCACCAAGTTCAAAAGTTTCACGTGCAGGTGGATTTAACACAGATGTAAAACAATGGTTATATTACTTATCAGACAAAAATTTTCCTATTATCGTATTTACGAATACCTCAAGTTTTTTTGATAATAAACATGAGGATATTGCTTCAAAAATATCTTTATTTAGAGTTCCATTAAAAGAAGATACATTGAAAAATGGTTATAAACTAATAGACCAATACAAAAGTGTAAAAGATAATGTTATTGATATATTAAATAAAAATAAAATTGACCCTGTTTTTTTTCATAGTTTCTATTGGTATTCGGGCATTTTGGCTTGTGAGTTATCAGATATATATGGTGTTCCATTTGTACATACCGTAATAGATATGTATGCATATAAAAAGATTACTGGTGCAAAAACAACTTTTGATAAGCAGGAACAATACGAAAAAGAAATTTTTTCTAAGGCATCACAAATCTTTGCAATCACTTCTGCGGAAAAAGAATTATTATTATCATATTATCAAGCAGAAGCAGAAAAAATCCTTGTTCTTGGTCGTAGTGCAGACGCTGCCTTTCTTCAAGCTGATCATGATAAGAACGGTGTTGCAAGTGAAATCATACATCGAACCCCAAACACTTTATGCACAACCACTTGTATTGATTTAGCTTATAGTGAGTGGTGGAATGACGGTGCTTTTCTTTATTTTGGAAGAATGGTTGAAATGAAAGGGATTCCATATATTGTAAAATCATGGTATCATTTGTATGAATTATACAAAGAAGAGACACCACCATTATGGATTGTGGGTGGAATTCCAGAATCTATTAATCAGATGCGCAAATTAATAGAAAAAGAAGTTCCTCTGGAAAAATTAGAACATGACCATAAGATATGGTGGTGGGGATATTTGGATTCTAAATCGATTAGTACCTTATTATTAAAATCATCTGTTGTTATTATGCACTCACAGCATGAATCTGGCGGATTGGTGGTTTTAGAAGCGTTGGCAAGTGGGACTCCCGTCATTGCCACTAATGTAGGATTTGCACATGATTTAATAAAGGATTGGGAAGGGGGTTTTTTAATTGAGTACGGGGATTATTATTCTCTAGAAAAGAGGATGGAACATTTTATATCGCATCCTCTGTTATCGCGTTGTCTTGGAATTTCTGCTCAAGAAATATATTTTTCATTTCAAAAAATGTGGAATCCTTTAAAAAAGCAATTAGAAATATATCAATTACTTTTTGCAAAAAAGGCATTACCACCTGTATGTAACTATGGTTTTACTAATATAAATAATAATTTCAGTAAATTACTTTTAAATGAAGAACTCAATCTTACAGAAATTTGTCCGAGCGAAATTAAAGATGTATGTAATAATTACTTCACATGTGCACATTCAATTTATTATCAACCTGAATTATCAAAACATTCAAATATATGGATAATAGAAACTTCAACTAATAAATATGTGTTAAAAAGATTATACAGTAAACTGAATATCTACAAATTTTGGAACTCAAAAGCATCTTCAGGAATACACGTAAAATCCCGTATACAAAAGATGAAGTTATGTGCAGATTGCAAATATGTTATTCAACCCCTAAAATATTTTGAACATATAAATGCTTTTTTAATGGAATTTTATAATGAATGTATCATAGATAATACTTACGAAATAAATTCTGTAGTTGAATTACTTGAAAATTTTCATAATGAAATTTCCATGCAATTTAGCAATTATATATTAAAAAATGAATACATAAATTCAAATCCATATACTATAAAACAAATTTATGAATCTATACTATCTCAAATTGATCCTTCACATAAGCAGTTTATGAATAGGTATCAGGCTCATATTAAATGTTTAAATAATAAAATATATTCAAAAGCAAAATTTAAATCAGAAGAAAGTATTTGTATCCTTTATGGAAAATCAGTTATGGGACATGTTATTAAAACCAAGAATAATTACTATCTTCTTCCTTCTGATTCTATTTTTTTAGGAGAAAAAATAATTGATATTGTTTTGTTATTACTTGAAAAATGGTTATCTAAAAATATTAATAACTCCAAAATTATTGATAAAGATATTGATATATGTATTTCTAAAACAAACTATACCCTCGATTATTTTTATTTATCTACGGCTGTTATCTTATTAGCAAACATAAAAATAAAATATTATTTTGAACTTGTTCCTAACTGTGAACACGAAGAGTTACTTCTTAACTTTTTTATTAATAAGTTATAAGATAAATTTTACCATGTGAATACTTCGTTTTTTCTAGCTTTTTTTGAGGAAAATAAGTCTTTCCATTTGCATATTTCAAAATAAATGAATTTTTTATTCCGTCCAAAAATTCAACAAGAAGTTGCGAAGCTAATTCTTTTGTTACATTCATTTTTTGATATTTTTTCAAAATTTTAATTATTATTAAATATGCAACATATATTTTTGGAAAGACTTCTTCCTGCAAATCAATATTATTAACAAGTTCTTTATAATTTTTAAAAATATTTGTTATTGATCTGACTGTTTCAAAAACATTACGATAATTTTTTTGGAGATCACTTAATACAATATAATTTACCATAATCGGCCATAAATATGACATATATTCTGACTCTTTATAGATACTTATTCCATACTCAAAAAAACTTCGTGCATTATCCAAGTCTCTATTTTCGGATTTTATAAAGGTACAACCTATAATATTGGCAATACGTCCAACTTCATTTTTTAAGCCAATTTTTTCAGCATCATCCATTAATTCCATTGCATATAATTGGGCTAAATCATATTTTTTTTGATGCAATAGGTTATTGGCAAAATGGACTCGATTATGGTATATATCTGGAAGTGTCATTTCGTTTTCATGTTTTTTGTTCTCTAATAAATATTCTTCTGCTTTGATTGGGTTAAAAATAGAATCTCGTTGATAAAGTGCTGAATTTAATAAATATTTAATACCTACTGCTTGTGGATATTTTTTAGACATATCGGTAAGAACACCTATATAACCTAAAAGACCTTCTTTTTCTTTTATTGCAATAGCATATTCAACACAGGTATCTGATATATCATCTAATGTACATAACTGCTTATGCGTTTCAATAAATGACGATGCCTGTTTCATAAGTGAAAACTCTGTTGCAAATGTTCCCCTGCTATGATTGTATCTCGCTAAGATTAAATATCCAAAGCAAATCAAGTGACAACCATTCTGTGTATCGGAAATAATATCTTTTTCCATACTAATTATCATATTTAATTTTTTCATTCTGCTTTCATTCTCAAAATCACTTACATCTTTCAAATAAAATCCAATTTGTAAAGACAATTCCAACACTTCTAAACAATGAAGACTATAAAAGTTATTACTACTCAAATCTAGAATATGTGAGACTTTATTTAATGTTTCACGGCATAGATGATATTGTCCTTTTCTGTACAAAATAATTGCATATTCAATTGCATACTCTTCGACATATGAATTAATACCTAAAAACTCACTTACGTTGATTATTGTTTGATACCATTCTTCACTTTTCGTCTGATCTTGTAATAATTTTTTTATAATAACTGTTGCAATTTCATCTAATCTACTTTTGCTTATATAATCCATCCGATGGCATTTTATATATTTTAAGTATAACAAATGACGTATACAAATAGTATTTTCTGAGATAACAACTATTCGTGTTTTTTCTAATATGTTCATTTTGTTACGTGTAAAATTAATTAAAAGTGAAGTCATTTGTTTTATAGAAATTTGTCCTTCAAAGAATGAAAGAACTCCTAAATAATCTGCAATCTCACATGAAGATTTGCAAATTGAAATTATTAAGTGTTTAATAATCTGCTCGCTCTCATCAATATATAATTCTTTTAGTTTTTCAACTTGTAGATAAGTTGAAATGTTGTCTAAATACCCAGTTGCATTTAAATAGTTTGCATAAGTATCAATTAATAAAGGAATATTATCTGTCTGCTCTAAAATGAAATCTTTTGCATTATCAGAAAGTTCACCATTATAAATACTCGTTAAAAATGTTTTGGAATCTTCTTTTTTCCAATTGCTAATATAAAATGTTTGCACATACGTTCCTAAATGTTCAAATTTATTAATATAATCATCCCAGTTTGAGGAGTCCATTTTCATATCAACATAATATGAAGTACGTAGTTCAATAATAAAACGGACATTTTGATATAAACTTCCAACAATTTGTAATATGAAGTCCAAGCTTTCGGGGCACGCACTATTACAATTTATAATTCGAATAATATAAGATGCTCTATGCTGAAGTATTTCAAATATTTTTTGTAAATATTGTATCAATAAATAATCAAAAATCGAAGATTTTTCACGATACTCTGAATCAGTTTTTTGGAAAGCTTCAGCTACACCATTACATACATTTTTATTTATATCTTGCTCACCAATTCGCGAAATTGCATCCATAAATTCATTATAATCCATAGCCTCTATAAAATCATTTGACAGCCCCCAAACTTGATTCATAATTTTCATAAATATGGTTCTAGGTGTTAGTTCTATACTTAAATTGATATGTATCATAATACAAATTTTTGAAATATTATTACATAATTCTTCAATAAAAAAAGTTTTTCCAATTCCCGCATCACCTTCTATAATAATAGATCTTTTTTTCGAAACAAGATTATACATTGCGGCCTTAGCATCTAATTTACGTTGTTCACCTATTAAGCCAGTCTGGTTCATACATACTTCAATATATTTAGTGATCTCATGTAATTCTATGATACCAGTTGATATATGATTACTGTTTCTTGTTTGATTTATTAAATGAATAAGCGATTTTGAAAATTCTTTATCCGCATTATTTTTTATTAACCAATCATTGATGTCTATTCCTGATATGACTTTTATTTTTAGTTGCGTTTTTGCCTCAAAAGTTTTTAGTTGTTGAATTGTATTTTTAGAAAAATAAACATTAGTTCCAATGATCAAAATATTTGCTGCAGTATTGATTGCTATAATAATAGCTTTAGAAAAATCCTGCAACGGTAAATCCTTTTCAACAGAACTTCGAAGTTTGGCTTCAAATAAAATCTTCAAAAGTTTTGTATTATCAACATTATTCAATGGAATTTCGAATATTCCATCATAGCCACCATCTTTTTGTGCATCTGTTAGAAGAATAGTAACATCATTTTTTTCATCTAACCTAAGTTCCTTTGAAATAAGTTTCAATAAAAGTTTCTCAAATTCTCGCCATTCTTTTTCCAACTTTTTCTCCCATTTTTGTTATTTAATATCACAATCATATGTTATTAATATAAATGAATGATAATCTTATATTATCATTCGAAAATATTAATTTTTTACTCAAGTTTATTATACCATGTATTTCCAAAAATTATAACAAAATCCCTTATTTTAATCCATTTTTCTTATTTAAACGGCAATTTATTGTTTAATCTCACCGTTTTCCCATCAAAACATCACCTTTCGACATCCACATTCTGTATTTCCCCAAAGTCTATCCCATACCCTTTCCCACCCATACTGATACAGGAAACACCACTGCTCTATCCATGTAATTGTTACATATTGTACAATTTTTTCAAATTTTGCCTTATCCAACAAAATCTCCCCCATTTCATGTACCATATACTCCTAAACAAAACTTCATATACAAAGGAGACCACCCATGAATAATTTACAGACACACATCAACAACTATCTGGAACACTGCCGTCACCAAAAACGCCTGGATTCCAAGACTCTGAAAGCATATCGCATCGACCTTCAGCAATTTTATGCCATTTTTTCATGCAGGGATGTTTCTGATATTACACCGGATCTGTTGGAAAATTATATTGGCAGTCTGCACCAGAAGTACAAACCCAAAACCGTAAAAAGAAAGATTGCCTCGGTCAAAGCTCTTTTTCACTACCTGGAATATAAAGAAATCATCGCCCGGAATCCTTTCAACAAGGTGCAGATCAAATTCCGCGAACCTGTGATTTTGCCGAAAACCATTCCATTGCACACGATCGAAATTTTCTTATCTACGATCTATGAGCAGCGCACCGTCGCCAAAACGGATTATCAGAGAAAAAACGCTTTGCGGGATGCCGCTGTCATAGAACTTTTATTTGCAACCGGAATACGGATTTCCGAATTATGCGCTCTGCGTATCTGTGACATTGATTTGTACGATGGATCAGTCCTGATCTACGGAAAAGGTTCCAAAGAACGAATTGTTCAGATCGGAAACCACGAGGTCATACAGATTCTGTCGGAATACCGCAATGAATTTCTCCCCCAGATGGAAACCTGCCAGCATTTCTTTGCGACGTTAAACGGAACTGCATTATCCGATCAGTCGGTACGGCGGATGATCAACAAATATGCTTCTCTTGCTGCAATTGAACAGCATATTACACCACATATGTTCCGGCATACATTTGCCACCAGCCTTTTAGAAGCGGACGTTGATATCCGCTATATACAGGAAATGCTTGGCCACAGCTCTATTCATATCACGGAAATCTATACGCATGTTGCCATGTCAAAGCAGCGTGCCATCCTCACTACCAGACATCCCCGCAATACGTTTCATCTGTAAAAAGCAAAACAGCAATTCACGTGCCATGCACGGAATTGCTGTCATTGATAGCCGTTCTATTTTTACCTATTTATTCTCCCCTGCCAGTTCCGGGTGATACGTTGGCACAATTTTCTTGACACACTCCCGGATGTCTTCCGGTTCTGTCACAACGTACTCTTTTAATTCTTCCAACTGCTGCATGAATTTTTCTTCATCCAGCTCAATCGGCTTGCCGATATGAATCAGATTGTTTGCGGTATCCTGCATCCCTTCTTCATCCATCAGCATCTCTTCATAAAGTTTTTCTCCTGGGCGAAGTCCTGTGAAAATGATATGGATATCCTCATCCGGCTTGTGACCAGAAAGAAGAATCAGGTTTTTTGCCAGATCCAGAATCTTGACCGGCTCTCCCATATCCAGAACAAAAATTTCTCCACCTTTGGCATAGGTACCCGCCTGCAGCACCAGAGATACCGCTTCCGGAATTGTCATAAAATACCGCACGATATCCGGATGTGTAACCGTGACCGGACCTCCACGCTCAATCTGTTTTTTGAACAGTGGAATCACACTTCCGTTACTGCCAAGCACATTTCCAAAACGCACGGCTACGAAATCTGTCTTCGATCTGCGGTTATAGGTCTGAATGATCATCTCACAGATGCGCTTGCTGGCACCCATGATATTGGTTGGGTTGACTGCCTTATCCGTGGAAATCATCACAAATTTCTTCACACCGTATCGATCTGCCGCCTGTACAATCTTCCATGTGCCAAGCACGTTATTCTTAATTGCCTCGTTCGGACTCTCCTCCATGAGAGGCACATGCTTATGTGCCGCTGCATGATAGATAATCTCCGGCTTGTAATGTTCAAAAATCCAGTTCATACGATTCGTATTCCGCACGGATGCAATCAGCACAACAAGATCCAGATCCGGGAACCGGACTTTCAGTTCGTTTTGCACATCATAGGTCGTATTCTCGTAAATATCCACAATAATCAGCTGTTTTGGCTTGTGTGCGGCAATCTGCCGGCACAATTCGCTTCCGATAGAGCCGCCACCACCGGTCACCATGATTACCTTTCCGGATACATAATCCATGATAGACTGCAGATCAACGGTCACCGGATCTCTGCCTAACAGGTCATTGACATCTACATCTTTCAGTTTGCTGACGCTGACATCGCCGTTTACAAGCTGGTAAATGCCGGGCAGACGTTTCAATGTGCATCCGGTTTCTTTGCAGATATCAAGAATCCCCTTGATCTGTTTCTGCGTGGCCGATGGCATGGCAATGATGATCTCATGCACATGCAGTTCTTCGACTTTTTCCAGAATATCGCTCCGATCTCCTACGACTTTCGCTCCATGAATATAATTGCCGATCTTGTTCCGGTCATCATCAATCACACCAACAACCTTCTTTTTCACATAGCGGCTGTTGTTGATTTCTTTGATGATCTGGTTTCCTGCATCCCCTGCTCCGATCACAAGTACATTCCGTCTGTACACACCGGCTCTGCGCATATTGCGAAGCACACGCAGACCGCGGTAAGAATATCTGCATCCCATGACAAATACAAACAGAAACAATCCATACAGAATGTAAAAGCTTCTTGGCACCGGGTACATATCCCCCCAGTTCCGAAGCAATATCAGCACTGTCACAACAACGGTATCCAGAATACATGCTGAAACCACATACATCATTTCCAGTGCTCCCGCATAGCTCCAGAGACTGGAATACAGTCGGAGCATCCAGAAAATGACCAACGTAACAATTATCATAAAAGGAAGCGCTCTCCACACTTCATCCATATATTGAAACGGTACGCTTTTGATATTCAGATCAAACCGAATCAATAACGCAACTATGCTTGCAGCAAACACTGCAAGCACGTCGTAGCACATCAGAAAAATCCGTCTGATCAGTAATTGTTTATCTTGAATGATTTTTTTCATAATTTCAATCTGTTATTTTTGATTCTTTCTCTGTTTTCTCGATTGTTTTTTCGATGATTTCTTCCTGACTGAGGATTCTGTCACTCCAGCCCCTTTAGTATTCTGTACCGTCTGCGCGGTATCTGCTTTTACACTCTCTGCTGCTTTTGGAATACTCTGTTTTACGGCAGTATCACTTTCTGCAGAAACCGCTGTTTCTTTAACAAAAAGATTTTCTTTCTTTACGAGCATACGGTTCACTGCAAGTCCCAGGCCAAGCATACCCCAGAATACCGGAGCGGTACATACATTAGAATCGTTTGCGATACCTGCAATCATGTACACCAGCACTGCCGCAAATAATCCAAATCCAACCCAGCTGATACTCTCGTGCAGATCCACTCTGCGGTAAATGCGTACCGACTGTACCAGATACCAGAACAGAAATACCAGAAGTGCCAGGGTACCGATCAGTCCGGTTTCCACCCACTGCTGCAGATACCAGCTATGGGCTTTTACATCATAGCTGTTTGCTCCATAAACATAGTTCTGACTAATATAATCTTCCTGTGGGACTTCAAACATATAAGTATTTGCCCCACTCCCCATAAAAGCATGCTTTCCAAGAAGAGGAATCGTTTTATTCCAGATATGTCCACGGTTACTCATTGCATCATCCAAAAATACGTTTGAAACCTTCGGATTCTCAAACTTCACTAATTTTCCTGCAGGATTGAGATATTCATATCCGTCCGTATCATTTTTTGAGAAATCCCATTCGACACCATCTATGATCATCTTTATTCCTGCTGTATTATCGGTAAACATGATCGGCTGAATCTGTATATTTGCAAACCGTTCATCATTGAGGGCCAAAATATGATTTTCCTGATCTACCTCTGTTGTCTGAATCTCCTGACCATCTGCATCTTTGCAGACCACGGTGATTACACCGTCGCTCCCCAGATCATAGGACACATGCAGAGGATTGTTCCAGATATCAAGTTCCACATCATCTGTGTTTGTTTTGATATCGTTTAAAGAGAACTGATCTTTCATATGATACGTTCCAACAACCGTCTTTTTAAGATTTTGACCGAACTCTGTCGTATTTGCCAGTACTCCTGCTGCTATCATTCCAATAATAACCACAACAATCCCGGCTACAAATAATTTTTTCTTCCGACTGAGTAAAACCAATGCGAGAATCACAGCACCAATTGCCAGTGCAATAAATCCGGAAGAACTTCTGCTACCAACCAGTGCTACAATGCAAAAAATCTCTGCAACCGCGATTACAAGACGATGCCACATCTTTTTCGCCCCAATAAACAGGCAGACCAGCAATGGTATCAGCATGCCAAAATAAAATGACAAAAAGTTAGGATTGTAAAGTGTCGTATACGCAGTCTTATCTGCGAAATTAAAGGAAATCTTATCTAATTGGTTCCACCAGCTTGTGTCCGTCATCAGATGTTTGCCCAGAGATGTCTTAAAATAATCCAATCCAAAGACCTGGAAAAATCCAATCAGAGTAACAATTGCGATTCCAATGCCAGACCAGCGCAGGATTACCTCTATCTGTTTTTCTTCCTGTACATAATTATAGACATAATAACACAGTATCATATAGACAAATATAACCCATACAGGCTCAAAAAGTTCATATGTACCATGTGCCACCCAGTATTTGTGACTGGAAAACAGGGCAGACATTGCAACAAACAATGCATACACCATCAGAAAATAAAAGGAATTTTCAAATGCAAACTCCTTTTTATTCAAATACCGGATCAGTAAAATTGCGAGCATTACAACTCCCACAAGGATGATCGCAATCATCTTCCATGCAAAAAAGAAGTCCGTCTGCTTTGCTGCACTCTCCGGATACCAGTCAAACTGTGCCAGATTTGTATCATAAACAAAAGAATGCACAATGATTGGAATAAATCCGATCAACAAAATAATGGGAATCAATATCTTATTTGCTTTTAACGTGTTTTTGTTTCCATTCGTATTCAAGATTATTTTCTCCTTATGTTTCATTGCCTATAATCATACCCCAAATTTCGTTTTTTTTCAATCATTCCGGCATGTCGATTTTATTTTTCTTTTTATATAGGTAAAAACACTTTTTTGTTACTTGTGTGTTACTTAAAAATTTAACAAATAAATGTGTATGATTGACACGATAATATAAATTTTTACACACGAAAGGAAGAAAAATGAGATTACCAAACGGATACGGCGGAGTCGTAAAACTCTCCGGCAACAGAAGAAGACCCTATGCAGCACGCATCACTACGGGCTGGCACATCAATGACATCACGGGAAAGCGCATCCAGCACTACCAGATTCTGGGCTACGCTCCTACCCGGTCAGAAGCTCTGCAGATTCTGGCACGTTACAACAATTATCCCATCGATGGGGAAACGCTGAAATTAACCTTCCGGGAAATTTATCTCCGATGGTCCGAAGAAAAGTTTCCTACCATCTCCCACTCCAACATCAAAGGTTATCGGGCAGCATTTGCCACTTGTGAAAACATTGCTGATATGCAATTTCACAATTTGAGACTCAATGATTTACAGCAGGTGATTGATCACTGTGGCAAAAACTATCCTACCCTGAAAAAAATTCGTGTTCTCTTTAACCAGCTCTATTCTTATGCCATGAAACACGAAATTGTCTCAAAAGATTATTCTGCCTATGTAAATATCTCGAAATACAAAGACCGGAATCCTAATAAAAACATACGAAGCTGTTTTTCCACTTCTGAAATTGCTCTCCTGTGGAAACACAAAAACGATCCCTATTGCCAGACAGTCCTCATGCTGATATACAATGGGGTCCGTGTCTCAGAGCTTTTGGATCTGAAGAAAGAAAATGTTCATCTGTCCGAACAATATTTTGATGTCATTGACAGCAAAACCGAAAACGGCATTCGAAAAGTTCCGATTGCTGACAAAGTACTCCCCTTTTACCAGCGCTGGCTTCATGACTGTTCCGATTGTGAATATCTCATCCATACTCTGGACAGCCAGCATTTTACCTATTATATGTATTACCACAATGTTTTCCAGCCTCTGATGTTTCGTCTGCACATCGATCATACACCTCACTGCTGCCGGCACACCACGATTTCCCTGCTCGCCGAAGCACATGTCGATCAGACGACCATCAAAAAAATTGTCGGTCATTCCGGCGCTATGTCCCTGACGGAACGGATTTACACACATCTGGATGTGCCTGCGCTGGTCGAAGCCATTAATCAGATTTAATCGCTTCTTGTATGTTGCTTGCGTGTTACTTGTAGAAGTGATTTTGCCCCAAACTCTGTTTATAAATCCGGTATTTCCAACACTTCCGCGGAAAATACCATGCGTATTTCCGGTTAAGGTAACTTACAAGACTTCTACAAAGAAGAGTGCTAAAACAAAGACAAAGAAACTTACTTACACAATGAAAGTTGCTAAGGTAGGCGTTGCTTTATCTGGAGATTCAGTAGTAGCTATTGGAAGCACAACTAAGTTAACAAATACTAAGAAAAATTCTTCAAGAGCTAAGATTACTTACACATCAAGTGATGATTCTATTGCAACAGTAGCAGCTGACGGTACAGTAACTGGTGTTAAGGCTGGTAAGGCAACAATCACAGCTAAGATTACCGTTGGTAAGGATTCAGCTGAAACTACTAAGGATGTAGAAGTAAAGAAATTTATCCTTAACAGTGTAACACAGTCAAAACTTAGAGAGCTTACTGTAGATGTTGCGGGAGATACAAAAGCTCTTAAGGCAACTGATTTTACAGTAGTAAATCCTAAGACAAATGTTAAGTACCCGGTATCAAAGATTGCTGTTGATTCCAAGAACACAACAAAAGTTACCCTGACTATGTTCGCTGACCTCAGCGATGCTGCTGATTATGATGTAACACTTGATGGTATTACAAAGTCTTTCAAGGCTACTGATGGAAAGGTTACATCTATTTCAGTTGATCCACAGACAATTCCATATGCTACAGAAAAGGAAATTAAATTAGTTTCCAAGGCTGCTAATGGTGTAATTGTCAAAGAACTTCCTTACGGAAAGGCTGATTCTTCTTATACATTTACCATCAATACAAATGGAAATGGTTACACAAGTGGAAGCAACCTTTATCTGAACAAGGCTGGAGATACTGCAGTTGCAGAAATCTCATACAAGTCTGGAAAATATGACAAAGATGGTAAGCCGGTTGATGATATCCCTGCACAGAAAGTGACCATTACAGCAGTAGATCAGTCTGCAGTCAGCGAATTTGCTGTAAAGATTGATAAAGCACATAAGTCATTTGACAAGGCTAAGGATACAAACAAGATTGCAGTAGAAGATACTGATTACGTAACAGCATACTTTAAAATCAAAGATGCTGACGGCAAGGAAGTTTCTGATTCTGTATATAACAAATATACTGTTGAGTCTTCTGATAAGAGTGTACTGATGCTTGCAAACAACACAATCACTGTAGACAGCAATAAGACTAGATCTATTGCACTGAAAGGTGTTAAAGTAGGCACAGCTTATCTGTTATTTAAAGACAGAGACAACAAGATTGTTGGATCTGTAGCTATTGATGTCGTTGCTAAGAGAGAAGTCGCTTCTATCACATTGGATAAGAACTACCTTACAATCTCTAACAAAGCAAACACAACTAGAACTGTTAAAGCAACATTAAAGGATCAGTATGGTAATGATTGGGATTTGTCCAGAAACGGTGGCTCAATTGCTGTTACATATAAAGATTCTTCAAATGGTAAGACCCTTACAACAGCACCAACAGTAACCGGAGTATCCGGCAAGGATATAACCGTTAATGCTTTAAACGCTGGTATTGGTACATACAATTATTATGTTCAGTACATCAATAAAGATGGTAAGAACACTGTATCTCAGGTACTTACGATTGTTGTAGCAGCACCAACCACTACTGGCGTAGATACTTATAGAGTAGATTTTAACAATGCAACTGTAGATACTACTGTTAAAGAAGGAAATCTTGATACATCTGCTACTACTGATAATAAAAACATTACAGCAAATCTTTATGGTGTTTCCGGCGGTGTTGATGATGAACTTGTATCTTCAACTTATAATAGTGGGAAAAAAGTAACTTATACTGTTAAGAAAGCTGATGGAACAGTTATCTTTGGTTATACAGGAAATGCTACAAATCCAGCAACTGACACTTCTGCAACAGTAAAGACAAATGCTGCAATTAACGTTGATAATCAGGCAGTAAGTTCATCAACTGATCTTGCTGATGTGCAGGGATACACATTAAATATCAGTGTTGTTTCTGGCGGAGCTTGCAAGACAAAGAATCTTGATGCTGGATCATATACAGTAATTGCAAGATATGATGGAAAGATATATACATCTAACTTTGTAGTTACTGATAGTCAGGGTAAAGCATCTGTTGAATTTACACCAGAATTTACTGCATCAAATGTGCTGAAGTTATCAGATGGTAATGGTTCAGTTAAAGATGCTCTTGTACATGCAATTAAGGAAGTAAATTACAATGGAAATAAACTTTCCGGTTCTGCTTTGTATAATGCAATCAGAAAAGTTGAGGGAACAATCAATAATGTAGCTGGAGTAAACGGTGACATTACAACTGCAACATTTAGAACTGGTCAGCTGAATTTCACAGTTACAAAGCTTGTTGTAGAAATTGCAGTTCCGGATACATCAGTTACTACAAATGTTGAGGTAGATTTACCAAATACTGTAATTACTATTCAGTAATTTATAATCTGGTAATAAGGACATTATACAGATTAGTTTTCTTTAAGAAAAATACTAAACTGTAAATAAAACAACTCCGGGAAACTTAGGTTTCTCGGAGTTGTTGTTTGATTATGAGTCCATTATTCCTTGAAAGCGAAAAATCCGCGACTGATATCGCGGATTTTTCTGTTACTTATTTAATCACCATCATATTATTTTGCTGTAATAGATGGATTTCCATTGACTGCAACAGTCTGGGTAAGAGTATATCCTTCATATGTGAAAGATACAGTAATCTTTGTTACATTCAATGTTGTATTTGCAGCAAGAGCTTTGGTCTTAAATGTATCATAATTAGATCCATCAATCTTAACTCTTGAAGTACTATTATAATAAGCATTAGTTGTTCCTTCAATGCTTACAACCTGAACTGGAGTATTATCTTTATTGTAAGTTACTCCATCATAAGAGTAATCAACAAGATTTGCAAGTGCATCTTCAATTGTAGTACCAACATCTACTGTATTACCAGTGAAGGAAACCTTTACAATATCCTGTTTGTCTTCGATTGTGAAAGACTTCTGGATAGTTTTCTTTACATAGTTATCCCCACTATCTGCTTTTCCGGCAGGTAATGTATAGACAACAGCTGTTACCTGATAAGTACCTGCATCTAATTTAGAAATTGCAGATCCTGATACTGTAGAAGCACCAACAGTAAGGACATTAGTACCTACTTTATTTACATCAATCGCTGCATTGGTTACTGCTGTAACTGTTGTAGAGCTTACAGTATATCCATCTGCATATACAACATCATTACCCTTTTTAACAGTGTAATAAATACCTTTTACAGTAGACTGTTTAGTAGGATCTGTGTTATCACCGAGCTTACTACTTACTGTTAAGTACTTGCTTGTTGTTCCATTATGCTGTTCAGCAACCTTAATGTTAATTGATTCTCCATTATATGTAGCCGGTGAAGGAGTATCTTTTGTAACGGTTGTATCTACCTTTGTATCAGACATATCCAGATCAAATGATAATGTAGATTTACCGTCATCTCCAGGAGTTTTAATAGAAACAGTTACAGTCTGTGCAACAACTTCTGTTCCGTTTTTGTCTGTATATGCAATCTTGTAAGAATAAGTACCTTCTGGATTAGGATTACCATTAGATTTAATACCATTAAATGTTACTTTCTGCTTATTTCCCTGTTGTAAAGAAGAAGCTACTGTATAGAAATTGCTATCATCCTGTACATCGCTAGTCTTTAATCCTGAAGGAACAGATAAACATGTAACCTTTAATCCACCTTCTGTATAAGCAAAGTCATCGCCATACTGATCCTTAAATGATGCAGTTACAACTTTGTTATTTGCTACAGCATTAGAAAGTGTTAAAGAATTGTTATCAACTGCAATACTTGCTACTTTTCTCTTTTCAACAACAGAAACTGCGAAAGATCCAACAATCACATTGTTCTTTTTAATAATAAGATAAGCTGTACCTGGCTTTACTCCTTCCAGAGCTACATAATTCTTATACTTACCATGATCATTCAGATCAAGCTTTGTACCATTTCCAGAAGCAATTAACAGAATATTTGTATCACTTGATTCTACAGTATAATCATTGTAATGGCTTACTTCATTTCCGTCTGCATCAGTAATCTTGAAGTATGCATATGCCTTATCAGTGTCTTCTACTGCAACTTTGTTGTTGTCCTTTGCAGAATCATATGTTCTGTCAGAAGCTGTACCAATACGTACTGCATAATTATTGACAGCTGCCTGATCTACAGCAGTAATAGTAAATTTGACTGGTCCAACATTGCCGTCTGGCTTACCATCTGCAGTGTATTTTCCACTCTTATATGTGATCTCACCTGTAGCAACAGAACCAACTTTATTTAAGTAAAGTTTAGATCCAGCAATATAACCATCAGTGGTTGTAAGAGTGAAATCATACTTAGAAGCATCCTGAGAGCCATAAGCAACATCATCAAGAACTACTCCATTGGCATCTGTAGCAACCAGCTTAATTTCTGTTTCTGTTGCATATGGAATAGTAAGCTTATTTACATTTACACTAGCTACCTTTCCATCTGTAACATTCATAGATAATGTAGTTCCATCAAGAGTAACATTGTAAGTCTTACCATCTGTCAATCCAGAGAATGTATTAAATGTAACCTTTGTTGCATCTTTCTTATCAACAGATACTTTCTGTACAGGATAAACAACTTTTGTATCAGCATTTGCTACTGTGATATCGGATTTCAAGATGTTGCTAGTCTTTCCATCAACAACTGCTTCGAATTCACCAGCTTTTGTCTGTCTTACACTTTTAAGGACATAGTTCTTAACTTCTACATCCTGAGTAGCGGTAGCTGTATCTTTACCGATAACTAACTTAGCTGTAATAGTAGCTTTTCCAGCCTTAACACCAGTTACTGTACCGTCAGCTGCTACTGTAGCTACTGTCTCATCACTGGATGTGTAAGTGATCTTAGCTCTTGAAGAAGCCTTCTTAGTTGTTGTTAACTTAGTTGTGCTTCCAACTGCTACTGCTGACTCTCCAGATAAAGCAACACTTGCCTTAGCAACTTTCATTGTGTAAGTAAGTTTCTTTGTCTTTGCCTTAGCATTCTTCTTTGTAGAAGTCTTGTAAGTTACCTTAACCGGAAATATGGATGGTATTTTGCGTGGAAGTGTTGGAAATACTGGATTTGTGAAAAAGGTTTAATGCAATATTAGCACTACAAGTAACACACAATTAACACATAAGAGACAGATAAGTGACAAATTGTTTCAGTTGTAATCCTTGTGCCATATGCTATAATATAGGTAGATAAACAAAGGATTTTAACGAAAGGAATCCCGACAGTCAATGACAAAAACAAATGATGACATTCATGTAAATAAAAAATATAAGGACACCGTATTCCGGAAACTGTTTGGCGAAAACAAAGAAAATGCCCTGAGTCTGTATAATGCGGTAAACCATACCTCATATACCGATCCGGATGATCTGGAGTATACAACTCTGGAAGATGTCATTTACATGAAATACAAAAATGATGTTTCATTTCTGATTGACAAAACATTGAGCCTTTACGAACATCAGAGTTCCTATAACCCGAATATGCCGCTCCGGGGATTTTTGTATTATGCGGATCTGTACCGGAAACTGATTCACCGTTCCGAGCGGCTGTACAGCAAGCATCTGTTGAAAATCCCACGCCCCCACTACATTGTATTTTACAATGGAAGCGAAAAGGACATGGCGGAAGAACGAAGGACTCTGCGGTTATCGGATGCCTTTGAAACAGATACCGGAGCTGGTGAATATGAATGGACAGCCACAATGATCAACATAAACAGTGGGAAAAATCAGTCTATCATGGACAGCTGCCACGTTTTATATGAATACGCGGTCTTTGTTGCAAAGATCAAAAGATACCGGGAGTCCATGGAATTAAAAGAAGCCATTGATCTTACCGTCAGGGAATGCATCGAGGAAAATATACTCAGAGATTTTTTGGAACAGCATCGCAGGGAGGTGTGTGATATGTGTCTTACGGAATTTGATGAAAAGAAATATGAAGATGTTCTCAGGGAGGAAGGCCGGGAGGAAGGTCGAGAAGAAGGTCGATCTGAAGAACGGAAAACCTTGCTTGAAATCGTTCAAAAGTTGAAAGAGGGAAAAACTCCAGAACAATTAGTTGAAGATGGAATGGAGAAAGAATCTGTGGATTCTGCTATCATGCTAAGAAACCTTCTGTAATCCGTAATAACCCATGTTTTATATAGACCAAAGATTATAAAGGAAGGAATTCTGAAAAAACATGGAAAAACAAATGATGACATTCATGTAAATAAAAAATACAAGGATACCGTATTTCGGAAACTGTTTGGCGAAAACAGGGAAAATGCCCTGAGTCTGTATAATGCGGTAAATCATACCTCATATACCGATCCGGATGATCTGGAGTACACAACTCTGGAAGATGTCATTTACATGAAATACAAAAATGATGTTTCATTTCTGATTGACAAAACATTGAGCCTTTACGAACATCAGAGTTCCTATAACCCGAATATGCCGCTCCGGGGATTTTTGTATTATGCGGATCTGTACCGGAAACTGATTCACCGTTCCGAGCGGCTGTACAGCAAGCATCTGTTGAAAATCCCACGCCCCCACTACATTGTATTTTACAATGGAAGCGAAAAGGACATGGCGGAAGAACGAAGGACTCTGCGGTTATCGGATGCCTTTGAAACAGATACCGGAGCTGGTGAATATGAATGGACAGCCACAATGATCAACATAAACAGTGGGAAAAATCAGTCTATCATGGACAGCTGCCACGTTTTATATGAATACGCGGTCTTTGTTGCAAAGATCAAAAGATACCGGGAGTCCATGGAATTAAAAGAAGCCATTGATCTTGCCGTCAGGGAATGCATAGAGGAAAATATTCTCAGAGATTTTTTGGAACAGCATCGCAGGGAGGTGTGTGATATGTGTCTTACTGAATTTGATGAAAAGAAATATGAAGATGTTCTCCGCGAGGAAGGCCGGGAGGAAGGACTTGCAGAAGGTCGTAAAAAAGAAGTATTTATGTCCGTACAGGAAGGTGATTATGGAGTTGTGCGGGGAGCTCAGAAACTGAATCTTTCCGTAGAAGAATTTGAAAAAGAAATGTCTGCGGCCGGATATCAAATCCCTGTAGAGGCGTAAAATTGAATGTATAAGGTAAATTTTGGTTCAACGGCACATTGTGGTAGGTGCTAACCGCATTTTATTTTTGATGTATCCGTCTACCCGATTGTGCCGAATCGGAATTAACTGCAGATTCTCAGCAGCGCGACCGCACGAAGTTGTAGTCTTATTTCAGGAGGGATATCACCTAATTTTAAAATAAGACCATGTAAGTTTAGAATTTATGGGGCTGACCCCATAAACCCGGAAACTCTAATTCTCGGGCAATTACATTAAAATAATTACATTTTATAAAAAGAGGCTGTCGAAGCAACCTCTTTTTTTTATGAGGTGGACACAACATGAGATTCAGTACGTTTATGCTTAGTTACAAGAAGAAACATAAACAGTTAAAATCAACCATTACTTTTCGAAAGTTAGCGTTTTATCAAAAAATAATTGTAATAATAGGTTTTTTGATGATTATAATAGGTTGTTGTTTTAAAATAGCAAAATGTGAGTTGGCATTTGGAATTACATTTTTAATGTAGGTCTAGTATCCCATATTTTAACAGGTAAATAAAAAATATAAACTTTTAAATTTGAAAATCAATATTTATGTAAAGGAGATATTTTTCTATGAGTTATGTATATAATAATACGCAATATAATATTTTATCTGTCAATGCAAAATATTGTGAAGATCGTGCAAATGTATTGGGAGTATGTCGCTTAGTTTCAATAGAAATCGCTGAAATAATTCCAAGTGTTTCAAACAATATTAAAGAGAAAATGGAACGTGAAATTTCCGACCACTTTGCCTGAAGATGAGTATTTCACAGAGGATGAAACATGGAAAATTAGTGCCGAAAAAGATATTAAAAAGTATACCGATGCACATACCGTACATATTTTCTAATCAATAAAAATGCATCAAAACTAATGTGTTTCAGACTATAGATAAAGTGCTTCGAGGATTTATGTTTCTCAGAGTATTTTTCTAGTTATTTATAAAAGTATTTTATTGCTTAGAAATATGCAATAATTCTATTTTCGAATGGAGTATTTTTTTCAATTAATATACACAAAAATTTTCTTTAAAAAACCTCTGAGCAATTTCTCGTCCAAAGGCTTTTTTATCTATAGTTTAAATTACATAGTTGTTTTATTCAAATATTATATTTCTAATCCGAATACACGCTTGTTCATATTTTTGACCGTAATCTCTGACGATTCCACCATTTAGTCTGTCATAAACGGTATCTGCATCGTATAGAGGTTGATCCAGAATCATATCACTGATGATATTTGATGGATTATTTCCAAACGCACATTTATGACAACATACATGCATTGATCCGATTCTGTCATATCCCCACTCTATTACAGCGTGTGGCATTGTTATATCATGTTTACAACATTCACACTTGATTCTATCTTTGTACTTCACTTAAAGGCCTCCTCGTAAAAAATACAAAATATGTTATATTTTAGGTAACAGATTTTAACGAAACAATTTATTTCATTAAAATATTGTATTACCAAAAAGAGAGCCACATTTGTGACCCTCTTTTTGAATAATTACTAATCAAATATTAAACTACTCGATAGTAATAGATCCTGGTACAGAAACTTCTGTTAACATATAAACACCAGCTTCGACTTCAACACATACTGTAACTTTAGTATCTGTGAAATATTCACCTTTTGTAAGATTCTTTGGTGCTTTTGTTTTATCAGAAGTATCAAATGCACCCTGAATATTACTGATACCAGTTACTTTTGTAATGATAATATCATCATTCTTAGCGTTACCAGCTTTTCCATATGTTTTATCACCATATGTTACAGTAATGGCTTTCTGTAATGCATCTTCTACTGTTTTACCATCAGCAGCAACAGTTTCCTTTTCCACGCCTACAGATGTAGCAGACTGTGAATCACTTACAGTAAATGAAGTTGTAAGAACAACATCTTTTCCGTCAACTTTTACAATTGCTTTTACAGAGTATGTTCCAACAGCCAGTTTTTTCTCAAGCGCAGTAATGGCACCACCACTTACAGTGCTGTTTTCTTCAACAGCAGTAATCTTAATAGCTGAACCACTTGGAGTTGTTGTAACTACTTTACCATCTTTATCTTTTACTTCCCATGAATCAGCCTTTACTTCTTTAGCGTCTACACCGTTGTTTGTTCCAATAACCTTAAGTACAACATCTTTGGCTGCCTTATTGTCCTTGTCAACTTTTAAGTCTACATTGCTGACATCAATTCTCCAACCATTTACATTGGTTGTATCTGCATTTTTTACAACAACTGAAACTGTCTTGGCAACTACTTCTTTACCATCTTTCTTATATGAAATCTTGTATACATAATTACCAGGCTTTGCAGTGTAATTAAATTTTACAGTTTTATCACCGTCATATGTGAAATATGTGTTTTTCTTGTCAGCATTAACAGCAGTTGCACTTAAACCACTTACATCTGTAGATAAGCACTCTACTGTAAGAGTAGCAGCAATGTCATCACCATACTGATCTTTTACCGTAGCCTTTACAGGAATGGCATTCTTTAAATCAGTAGATGTAGAAACCGTTACACTATATTTATCAAGTTCAAGTGTAGCAACGGTTCTTTCAGCAACAATGTCGATAGCTACAGAGCCAACAATTTTATTATCTTTCTTAATCAGAAGATATGCAGCACCATTTTTTACTGCTGTAATATGAACGCAATGAGGATCAGCGGCAAGTGAACCAGAGACCATCAGTGATGCCTTATCAGAAGATTCTACTGAATAATTATTGTAATCAGAAACCTCTTTTCCATTTGCATCAGTAATCTTGATATAAGCAACCTTTGTTTCGCCTTTGGCAATTTTATTGGTATCTTTTGCCTTATCAAATTTTTTACCAGCAGCATCAATTCTTACAGCAAAGCCATTTACAGTAGCCTGATCAGCGGCAGTAATTGTAACCTTATTTGGTCCAATATTTCCTTCTGGCTTTCCATTCTGATCATATTTTCCAGTTTTGTATTCGATAGTTGCTTCGGCAGTATCACCAATCTTGTTCAAGTATAACTTAGAGCCATTTGTATATCCGTTGCCCTTAGGGTCAATTGTAAAGCTATAGTTAGCATCTGTTTCATCTAACTTCATTTCTTTTACAATAACTCCGTTAGCATCCTTGGAAACTAACTTAACTTCTGTCTCAGTAGCGTATGGGATTGTTGCTGTATCAAGTGCGATAGAAGCAACCTTTCCGTCAGAAGCTACGAATGTCTTTGTAATTCCATCAAGAGTTACATCATATGTAGCAGCATCCTTTAATTCGCTGAACAGTGTTAATGTAACCTTAGAAGCATCCTTAGAATCAACAGATACCTTAGATACTGGATAAACAACGTTTGTTGTCTCGTTCTTTACTACGAAATCAGTAGGCTTAAGATTCTTTGTATTACCAGTAACAGTAGCTGTAAGCTCTGTCAACTTGTTCTGTGCTACAGTAGAAAGAACATAGTTCTTAACTTCTACATCCTTAGTAGTTGTAGCTGAATCCTTACCAACTGTAATCTTAGCTGTGATTGTTACCTTACCAGCCTTAACACCAGTTACTGTACCGTCAGCTGCTACTGTTGCAATAGAATCATCACTTGATGTGTAAGTAATCTTAGCTCTTGAAGAATTTTTCTTAGTATTTGTTAACTTAGTTGTGCTTCCAATAGCTACTACTGAATCTCCAGATAAAGCAACGCCTACCTTAGCAACTTTCAGTGTGTAAGTAAGTTTCTTTGTCTTTGCCTTAGCATTTTTCTTTGTAGAAGTCTTGTAAGTTACCTTAACCGTAACTTTAGCGGTACCTGGCTTAACACCTGTAACCTTGATCTTCTTTGCTGCTGTCTTCTTAACTTTTGCAACAGACTTCTTGTTGCTTGTTGCAGTTACTTTAACAGACTTCCAAGACTTTGGAGTTTTAACTGTAACTGTCTTGTAGCCCTCAGAATAAACTGTGGCTTTTTTTGCGCTAAGCTTTGCTGTAGAAGCTGCCTGTGCGTTTGTAGCAGGAACTGCTGTTACAACCATAGCTGCAGCGAGAGCAAAAGCTAACACTTTTTTGCTTGATTTCATGTTTTTTCCTCTCTTTCTTTTTGACTAACTTCCATCTCTTCTACTCGTTTAACCCTGCACGTTTAAGTTCCTTCATCTTCTCTTCCAAACCGCTGCGGACGATTTTTCCAATCCAATGTTCTCGCTAATTGCCTCCACTGACCTTCCTCGGTCTTACTGTTAAGTCCATCGTCAGTTTCATCTGCAGACACACAAATCATAAATGACCAGAAACTTTCGTACATCAGACGTCGGCGTAGAGTGTGATATCAACGTTGATTGTCCAGCATCAAGATCAGCAAGCTGAGGTTCCGATGACTTATATTTCTAATATGTATCTGTAATTGTAAGGTCTGTCTGGAACAAGTTCCAGTTTCCATAGCCTCGATAGTAGTTCATCACTTGTCGTACTATTTATAGTACTCTTTTAACTACTCTACGTGACAATCATACACCAAGTATTGTATCTTTGCAACACCAAAATTACATTTTATTGAAAAAATTCTTTAATATTTTCTTAAGCATTTAAGAGTTTTTTCACTTTTTTCTATTATTAAAACTATTTCACGCGTAGTTCGAGTGAAACTACGCGTGAAGATAAACAATTCTATTTAAAGTAAGCAACTCCGGATTCAAAGATCTTCATATCCTGCTCTCCGTAGATGTTCATGGCAACGGCCTCACCGCGGCGCTCGCTGTGTGCCATCTTTCCGAGTACACGTCCATCCGGACTGGTGATACCCTCGATCGCCATGTACGAACCATTGACATTCCACTCTTCATCCATGGTTGGCTCGCCGGCTTCATTGACATACTGGGTGGCAACCTGTCCGTTTGCAAAAAGCTTGTCCAGCCATTCCTTCGGAGCTACGAAACGTCCCTCTCCATGGGATGCCGGGTTGCAGTATGTTGCACCAAGCTTTGCCTGCTGCAGCCATGGGGATTTGTTTGTTACGACCTTGGTATATACCATCTTGCTGATGTGGCGGTTGATGGTATTGTAGGTCAGTGTCGGGGAATCCGCACTCTGTGCCTGGATCTGTCCGTAAGGAACAAGTCCCAGTTTGATCAGCGCCTGGAATCCGTTGCAGATACCAAGTGCCAGTCCGTCACGTTCTGACAGCAGTCTGCCTACTGCCTCTGTCATCTTTGCATTCCGGAATGCTGTTGCAAAGAACTTTGCAGATCCTTCTGGTTCATCTCCTGCGGAGAATCCACCAGGGAACATGATGATCTGTGACTGGTTGATTGCCTTGACAAATTCATCGACAGAATCACGGATGTCTGCTGCACTCAGATTCTTGAATACTTTTACAATTGTATTGGCACCTGCACGCTCAAACGCTTTCGCACTGTCGTACTCACAGTTTGTTCCAGGGAATACCGGAATGAATACGGTCGGCTTTGCAACTTTGTTTTTGCATACATAGATGTTCTTTGTATCGTATACGTCACTCTGTACTTTTTCTTTATCCTCGGTCGCACGGGTTGGAAATACACGCTCGAGTGTTCCCTGCCATGCATCGAGTGCTTCATCCATGGAAAGAGCCATGTCTTTGTATACGAATTTCTGTGCATCGTTGACTTCTCCGACAACGACTGCGGATGCTTCTTTTATAATAGGAAGAAACTCTTCTTTTACTTCTGCAACAATATTACCGAATCCCGGTGCAAATAAGGTTTCTGCAGTGACATCATCGGCAATGGTTACACCTAATTTGTTACCGAATGCCATCTTGCTGACTGCTGCTGCCAGACCTTTTCCGTCAAGTGCATAGGCACTGCGGATTGCTCCCTTGCCGATCAGCTCATGAATCTTGTCATACAGTTTCATCACCTGTTCATATACCGGCAGATCATACTCGTTCTTTTCGATCGTAAAGAGTACCAGCTTATCTCCTGCTTCTTTCAGTTCCGGTGTGATCACGTCTTTTTCTCTTGCCACATCGACTGCGAAAGAAACCAGTGTCGGAGGCACGTCAATATCGTTAAAGGTTCCGGACATGGAATCTTTTCCACCGATGGACGGCAGACCAAAACCGATCTGTGCATCAAATGCACCAAGCAGTGCGGCAAACGGCTGGCTCCATCTCTTTGGATCTTCGTTCATTCTGCGGAAATATTCCTGGAAAGTAAATCGTACTTTCTTGTAATCACCACCGGCTGTCACGATACGGGAAAGAGATTCGAGTACCGCATAAACCGATCCATGGTATGGGCTCCAGGAAGATAAGTACGGATCAAATCCGTAGGACATCATGGTTACGGTATCGCATTTTCCTTTCAGAACTGGAAGTTTGGCAACCATGCTCTGTGTTTCGGTCAGCTGATAGCGGCCGCCGTATGGCATGTAGACACTTCCCGCACCGATGGAACCGTCAAACATCTCGACAAGTCCCTTCTGGGAACATACATTAAGATCCGCAAGCATGGCAAGCCATGCTGATTTGTTGTCGTTTTTCTGTAATGCATCTGCAACTTTCGGAAGTTCGATCTTTTTAAAGAAGTTGTCTTCCTCTTTTGGCATCTCGACTTCGACATCTGCTTCCTGATGCGCACCGTTGGTATCGAGGAATGCACGGGAAATATTGACAATGTCTTTTCCTCTCCACTCTAAGATCAGTCTCGGCTCCTCGGTAACAACTGCCACCTCGGTTGCTTCAAGGTTTTCTTCTTTTGCATAAGCAAGGAACTGCTCGACATCCTGCGGAGCGACAACCACTGCCATACGCTCCTGGGACTCGGAGATTGCAATCTCCGTTCCATCCAGACCAGCATATTTCTTCGGTACTTTATCCAGATTCACGCGCAGTCCGTCTGCAAGCTCACCGATGGCTACCGATACACCGCCGGCACCGAAATCGTTACATTTTTTGATAATATGGCTGACTTCTTCTCTGCGGAACAGGCGCTGCAGTTTACGCTCAGTCGGTGCATTACCTTTCTGTACCTCGGCACCACATACCGATGTGGACTCTGTGTTATGTGCCTTGGAAGATCCGGTTGCTCCACCAATACCGTCACGTCCGGTACGTCCGCCCAGAAGGATAATCTTATCTCCCGGATCAGAGGTCAGTCTCTGTACGGCACGTCTCGGTGCGGCACCCATGACAGCACCGATCTCCATACGTTTTGCTACATAATCCGGATGGTAAACTTCTTTGACATATCCGGTTGCCAGTCCGATCTGATTTCCATAAGAGCTGTAACCTCTGGCTGCCTCGCGCACGATCTTCTTCTGTGGCAGCTTACCCTCAATCGTATCTTTTACGGATACGGTTGGATCTGCGGCTCCGGTCACACGCATTGCCTGATACACATAAGTTCTTCCGGAAAGCGGATCACGGATGGCTCCGCCTAAACAGGTAGCAGCACCACCGAACGGCTCAATCTCGGTCGGATGGTTATGTGTCTCATTCTTAAAGTTTACAAGCCACTCCTCTGTCTTTCCATCTACTTCCACCGGTACCACGATGGAACATGCATTGATCTCGTCAGATTCTTCCTGATCTGCAAGTTTTCCTTCTTTTTTCAGACGTTTCATGGCAAGCAGTGCCAGATCCATCAGGCAGACAAACTTGTCATCGCGTCCCGCATACAGTTTCTTGTGGGTATCAAGATATTCTTCGTAAGTCTTTTTGATTGGTGCCTGGTAAAATCCTTCATCAAACTTCACATTTTTAAGTTCTGTCGAGAAGGTGGTATGACGGCAATGGTCACTCCAGTAAGTATCAAGCACGCGGATCTCTGTCACGGACGGATTCCGCTTCTCGGTATTTTTGAAGTAATTCTGGATATGTAAGAAATCCTTAAAGGTCATGGCAAGATTTAAAGAGCTGTAAAGTTCCTTCAGCTGTGCTTCTGCCATGTCGATAAATCCGTCGAAAACTGCCACGTCTGCCGGCTCATCGAAATTCTGTACGAGGGTATCCGGCTTGTCCATACCGGTCTCACGGGAATCTACCGGATTGATACAATACTTTTTGATCGCCTCTAACTCATCCTCTGTGATGTCACCCTTGATCACATAGGTCGTCGCGCTGCGGATGATCGGCTCTTCATCCTCGTTTAACAGCTTCACGCACTGCTCTGCGGAATCCGCTCTCTGGTCGAACTGTCCCGGCAGGAATTCTACAGAAAATACGTTTCCGCCTTCTGCGTCAAAGTTCTCCTCATAAATATCATCCACTGGTGGCTCGGAAAATACCGTCTGCAATGCCTTCTGGTAAGTGGCATCCGATACATTTTCCACATCATAACGGATCAGAACACGCACCTGATCTGCAGCGATTCCGAGATAATGCTTTACCTCATGTTTTAATTCTTTTGCCTTTACGGCAAAATCCGGTTTCTTTTCTACGTACACACGACGTACATTGCCCATTGGATTTACCTCCTTCTTTTGCGAAACGGAATGCCCCCTGTATTCGGGGGCATTCTATTGATCTTTATGTTATTGTATCATGGGTTGACAATTAAGTAAAATTAATATCGCTTACGATATCTATTACCTGTTCTTATGAAATTACTGTACGGTAATTGCACTGTCCGTTACAACGCCCGGAGTGTCCGGTTCCGGCTGATCCGGCTGATCGGTACCCGGGTTTGGATTTACAAAATTAATCTTTACTTTCAGCTTTCTGGATTTATTTCCTGCCTTATCTTTGGCATATACGGTCACGCTATAAGTTCCATAGGTTCCTCTTTCCATAGCGGTAACTGCCTTATGTGCTTCTCTGGCATCCACGAAAACATATTTTGACGCAAGTTTTTTTCCCAGATCTTTTGCCACTACATCTGCCTTAATTGCAGAAACCAGTTTTTCTTTGGAAACGGCTTTATTGTAGGTCAGTGTCTTTCGCTTCAGGCTGATGGATGGTGCTTTCGTATCTTTTACGGTAATTATGATGCTCTTTTTGGTCTTGCTTCCTTTGGCATCTTTTGCGGTGTATGTAATCTTATATTTTCCGGTCTTTGCCGCATTGACTTTTCCGGAAACGGTAAATTTAAGTGTCTTACCTCTGTAATCAGAAGCTTTCACTCCCTTTTTGAGGTCTACTTTACGATTGGTTCTCTCGATGGTTTTATTCGCGATTCCCTTAATCGTCGGACGGAGTTTCAGCCATGGATTTCTCGGATCCGGATCGGTCGGATCCCATCCGCGGTACGGACTGTTTACATCAATACGGATCGGGGTAGGTTTGCCCAGCGGTCCCGGATCTTTGCTGTCATAGATGGTTACTTTGGTTCCTACCGGGCAGTTGTCATAGATCCACTTGGCATCTTCCACATTCAGACGGACACATCCGTGGGATGCCGTCTGTCCCAGACGGTTATAAGAATTGTATGCCAGCTTGCTCGGGTCCTGTGCACTGTAAAAAACAGAGTGGAACAGCACACCACCGTGAATACGGCTGCAATACTGTCCGTACACACCGCCCATAAGTGTATGCCAGCGGTATTTTGCCGGAATCGAAAATGTTCCTGTCGGGGTGGCATTGTTGACACCGACCGAGCAGGCAAATGCTTTGACCGGTTTGGTATATTTGCCTTTGGAATCAAGTGCATATACGGTCACACAGTTCTGCTGACGATTGATTTTAATGTAATATGGCAGTTTTGCTGCCTGAGTTGTAACGGGTGTTCCTGCGAACACAAGCAACATGAGTGCCGCCATCAATCCGCATAAGGTTTTCAAAATTCCCTTTTTCATGATAATCTCCTTTTCTCTCCTTTGTGAAAGGTATATAATATATCCTATACTATACTACTGAGGATATGATCGATGGATATCAATTATGAATTATACAAGGTTTTCTATTATGTTGCAAGCTCTCTCTCATTTTCGGATGCAAGTAAGAAGCTTTTTATCTCCCAGTCAGCGGTAAGCCAGTCTATCAAAACACTGGAACGCAAGCTGGGACAGCCGCTTTTTATCCGCAGCACAAAAAAAGTGCAGCTGACTCCTGCCGGTGCTCTGCTGCTAAAACATGTGGAGCCTGCCATGAATCTGATTTCCCGTGGGGAAAGCCAGCTTTTAGAATCCGGCTCTCTGGGCCTGGGACAGCTGCATATCGGTGCCAGCGACACGATCTGCCGCTATTTTCTGCTGCCGTATCTGCAGAAATTCCATCGGAAATTCCCGGATGTTCCGATTAAAATCACCAATGCCAGCTCGATGGGCTGTGTAGACCTGTTAGAGCAGCGCCGGGTTGACCTGATCATCACAAATTTTCCAAACCCGCATCTGAATCCTTCCTATATTCAGAAAACGGTTGGCTCTTTCTCGGATGTGTTCGTCGCCAATCCGGCATATTTTGATCTGGCGGACCGCATCGTTCCTTTCTCGGAGCTTGGCACCTATCCGCTTATGATGCTGGACCGCAAGAGCACAACGAGTGAGTTTCTGCACCACATTTTCCTGCAGCATCAGCTGGAACTGCTGCCTCAGGTAGAGCTCAGCAGCAACGATCTGCTCATTGACATGGCCCGCATCGGTCTTGGAATTGCTTTTATCCCGGATTTTTGTCTGAAACACAAGCCGGAGGATCTCTTTCTCGTCCGCACGCAGGAAACGATCCCGCAGCGGCAGCTGGTGGCTTCGTTAAACCCTACCCTTCCGGTTTCTGCCTCCACCGAAGAGTTTTTAAAGCTCCTCCCGGACGTCTGACCAGAACCGGCTCACTTCTTCCCGCAGCTGCGGCAGACCACAGACGCTTCTCTTTTCCCATTCTCTCGGAAAAAGCGCTCCGTATTCGCGCTGCAGGAAACGTTCATCCAGCAGAAGGATCACGCCGCGGTCCTCGCTGGTCCGGATCACGCGCCCTGCTGCCTGCAGGACTTTGTTCATTCCCGGATAGCGGAACGCATAGTCAAATCCGGACAATCCCCGCTCATCATAATAATTCTTTAAAATTTCACGTTCATCGCTGACCTGCGGAAGTCCGGTTCCCACGATGATGGCACCGATCAGCCGGTCGTTTTTCAGATCAATGCCTTCCCCGAAAATTCCACCCATCACACAGAACGCAACGAGTGCCCCCTGGCGCTCTTTTTCAAATTCTTCCAAAAACGCTTCTCTTTCGTGTTCTTTCATATTACTATGCTGCATCAGAATCTCGCACGAATCGGCCGCCTTCCCGGCAAAGACCTCATATACATCCTGCATCAGCCGGTAAGACGGGAAAAACACCATGTAATTTCCCTGCTGTGCTTCTGTGACTGCACCGATATAGTCCGCGATTTTTTCGTATTCTTTTCTGTTCCTCCGCGTATATTTTGTGCTCACATCCCGGCCAAATGCGAGAAGTCTCTGTGTCTGGGCAAACGTACTCTGCGCATAAATGGCATAGTTATCCTCGTCCGTGGAAAGTAGCCGCTTGTAGTATCCGATCGGCAGGAGCGTTGCGGAGAAAAAGATCGTGGAATTGCTTTTATCGATGCATTTCTGCAGATTGACCGACGGATCTACGCAAAAGAGCCGGATCCGGAATTTTCCTTCCTCCGTCATCTGGCTGTAGATCACGTAATGGTCATCCACCAGATCATAGATATTCAGGAAATTGCGCAGCGCAAAGTAAAAATCCAGCACCGTTTTCTTCTCCGGAAATTCCCGTGGTTTTTCCAAAAATTCATCCATCTGGGAGGCCAGCCGCATAAGGTGGAAGGTCAACGTTCCCACACTGTCCATAATCTGGTAGTGCTCACACTCACGTTTCATTTCCAGCATGGCTTTGTTGCATTTGTCCAGGATACGGCAGATCGTACGGCTGTGCGCTTTCATGATCCGCTTCACTGCAAGCACGTCTTCTTTGTACAGATCGGCACTGTACATCTCCCTGCTGCGATCCACGAGGTTATGTGCCTCATCCACCAGGAACAGATAGTCTCCCTTTATCCCCTCCTGAAAAAAGCGTTTCAGATATACATTCGGATCGAATACGTAATTGTAATCACAGACAATATTGTCCGCCCAGGTTGCCACATCCAGACTCATCTCAAACGGGCACACCTGATATTCTTTCGCCTGCGCTAAAACTTCCTCTCTGGTAAACAGGTTGGATTTCTGCAAGAGATCAAACACCGCATCGTTCACCCGGTCAAAATGTCCCTTTGCATATGGACAGTTTACCGGGTTGCAGTCCATCTCTTCACACAGGCAGAGTTTTTCTTTTGCTGTAATCTGGATCACTTTGGCACGATAGCCCTGTTCTTCCAGCAGTGCGAACGTTTCTTTTGCCACAGTTGCTGTGATGGTCTTTGCCGTGAGATAAAAGATCCGGTCTGCCAGCCCTTCTCCCACTGCTTTTACAGCCGGAAAGATTGTGGAAATTGTTTTGCCCACACCGGTCGGTGCTTCGATAAACAGATTCTTTCCCCGCAAAATTGTACGATAAACATCTGCAACCAGCTTCTTTTGCCCTTCCCGGTACGGAAATGGAAACTCCAGTCCATGAATGCTCTCCTGCCGCTGTTTTTTCCATGCAATCTGCCAGTCCGCCCATTTCCGATAATCTTCGATCAGATGGCCAAACCACACGGTCAGTGTCTCATAATCGAAAATTTCCCGGAAATACCGAATTTCTTCCGTATCCAGATTGCAGTAGGTCATCTGCACGCCGATCCTCTCCAGACGGTTCTGTTTCGCATAGATATACGCATAGCACATTGCCTGGGCTTTATGCACGTAGACCGGCTGTTCCATTGCCGCAACGTTTCTATATACACCCTTGATCTCATCGATGAAGCTGATTTCTTCTTCCGGAGGGATTTCCGCCGCAAACTCCATCTCCGGTTGCAGCACAGACTCCGTCGCAGCCGGCAGATCCGGCTGAAATTTTCCATAGACGATTCCGTCTGCACGTCCTTCCACGACCAGTACGTAATCGTTGGCTTTCCATTCAATTTTCAGCGGTACTTCCGCCTGGTAGGAGGTGTCCATGCTTTTTTGAATTTTCCGGTGGATACGGCTGCCTTCCATCATGGCCTCTGCACTCGCCAGCTTTCCGGCACGATTATCGATATCTCCTGCCCGGAAAATAAACTCTACCAGATTTCTCACAGATATATGTAATTCCTGCATGTACACTTCCTTTCTCCCGCGGGTATTTTCCTGTTGTATGAAGCGGGTTTTTATTTGTTCCATTATTTTACAATAAAAAGCCCCGCTCCGGAATACGGAGCGGGACTTAAAGTTCCATAGTCACGATATTATAATTGTATTATGCCACTGCAAATTTAGCAACTACGTTTTCGAAGTTTTCATTCTTTCCACCGTAGCAAACCTGAAGATTCTTCTTTACGCCAAGACCAATCATGCCAAGTAATGACTTTGCATCAATCAGTGTGCGGTCGCATTTTACATCGATATCGAAATCGCAGCCTCCTGCAGCACGTACGAAATCTTTTACTTCATCCATGTCTGATAACCGAATTACTTTAACAGTTTCATACATAATCCAACACCTCTTTCTACCTTTAAACAAGATATTATTTTTATCATCCCCGAGTTTAGAAACGATTATGCCACTTTTTTTTTCATCTGTCAAAGTTCCGCAAACTCTATATTTCTTAGGTTTTTCCTGCATAATGACGGTAAACGCGCAACCGTTTTACTCAGATTCCTACCGTTTTTTTTCGTGTATTTATATTTATACCTGCTATCTTATGCAATTTCTCCAAAAAATTGCCTTTCCAATCACAAAAACAGGAATTTTTTGACGAAAACTAATTTTTTTAAAGTGGTTTCCCACTTTTTTTCAGAATATCCACATATAATTCTCCGATCGGACTGACCTTTATCCCCTTGTGCCGGATATAGCCGATCCGCATCTTTTCGCTCTCTGCCAGCGGCACTGCCGCATAATCATTACCGTTTAATTCTTCACAGATAATCCCGGAACAGAGTGTATAACCATTCAGACCAACCATCAGATTCAGCATGGTCGCCCGGTCATCCGCATGGATCATCTTCTTATATTCATAGGTACTTTTCATCTCTTCGGCAAAATAAAAGGAATTATTTTTCCCCTGTTCGAACACCAGACATGGATATTCCTGCAGTTCTTTCATGGAAATTACATCCCTTTGTGCCAGCGGATGTCCTTTCCACAGATATACATAGGTGTCACAGGTAAACAGTTCTTCAAAAATCACATCATTTTCCCTGAAAAGTTTCTGGAGTACTGCTTCATTAAATTTGCTCAGGAAAAGAATCCCCAGCTCACTTTTCATGTTGCGCACATTTTCGATTACCTGATTCGTCTGTGTCTCATGCACGGCAAATTCATATTCTTCCATTCCGACAGCCTTGACCACTTCCACAAATGCCTTGACCGCAAAGGTATAATGCTGCATGGACACAGAAAATTTCTTTTTGGATGCAGACGAAATATAACGGGATTCCAGCAAATGATACTGCTCCACGACCTGCTTGGCATATCCGATAAATTCCTCTCCCTCCGGTGTAAGCACGATTCCGCGGTTTGACCGGATAAAAATGGTGATTCCTGCTTCTTCTTCCAGTTCGCGCACAACCGCAGACAGATTGGGCTGTGAGACAAACAATTTTCGGGATGCTTCGTTCATGGAACGGCTTTCTGCAATCGTAATTACCTGATGTAACTGCTGTAGGGTCATATGTCTTACCTCTTTTCCTTAAGCAAATGATCTGTTATATACCGGACAAGGATCTGAAGTATCCATGCAATCACAATGGAACTGCATACCAACACCAGTTCGTAACGCAGACGGCATGTATAAAATGCTGCTCCCTTCATAAATTTTCGTATGGTAACATGTACCAGATACAATTCCAGCGAATGAGCACCAAACCATTCCAGTATTCTTATAACCGGGCGCATAGATAACTTGGAAAAGATCCAGGCAATTCCCGCACAACATGAGATATTAAAAATTCCAGTCACATACCTTGCAAAAATAGGAGATCCACTTGGAAGCATGGTGAGCAAATAGCCGGATAACGCAAAAAGAATCAACCATTTCCAATAACTTTCCCTTTTTTCATAGCTGGATCTGCCATAAAAACAGCCCGCTATAAAAACAGGCAGACGAAGCAAAGCAATATTTACATTTCCAAACACCTCTTTCTCATATAATGCAATTACAAGTGCCAATACGGTAACAGCACTTACCATGGAAATCAGCCGGATCTCTCCATCTATTGCGTCCCGTGCGCTATCCACAATCTGAAAGATATAGGGATAAATCAGATAGCATAACAGCATAAGTCCAATATACCAGTAAAGCCTGTCTCCATCACTGAAAAATGTGATAAATGTGAAGTCTTTTATGGCTTCTCCCCATCCTGTTTTATCTACACAGACATCCAGTAAAATATAAGAGGGTACGGCTACGATGCAATAAGGAATCAGAATTCTTTTTAATCTTCTTATGTAAAAACTTCTAACATCTGATCTTTTTTTCATGGAATAATATAACCCCAGACCAGAAAAGAATAAAAATGCATCCACACTTGATGATGAAATATATCTCCAAAAGAAGGAAATCCAGCCACTAAAATGATAGGAATAATAATGACAGTCATCCGTAAAATGAAAAACTATAATCAATATGATGGATATTCCCATTAACGCCCCCCGGTATTGCGAAAGCACGCTGTTATTTGTTTTTTTCATATAATTCTCCTTTATAAAAATTTAATTTAAATTACTATAAATAAAAAAACACCTAAACAGGTGTTTTTAAAGAGCAGGGGATGAGAGAATCGAACTCCCACCAAAGGTTTTGGAGACCCCTATC
>ENA-ORUF01000287-ORUF01000287.1-human-gut-metagenome-genome-assembly--contig:-NODE-287-length-77136-cov-3.957966_pt1 | contig 77136 bp, 73 predicted proteins | sample MGYA00242077_ERZ509203 | MGnify/ENA primary metagenome ERZ509203 (study PRJEB26280, sample SAMEA2338834) | human gut metagenome | biome: human gut; feature: human-associated habitat; material: faeces... | reverse complement strand
TGGAAGTCACCCTGATCAAGGACGTGACTCCCATCCCCCACAACGGCTGCCGCCCCCCGAAGCGCCGCCGCGTCTGATCTGGAAGAAGGAGGTTTTTGACACATGGCTAGAAATATGCAGCCTATTGCCAAGCGGTGCAAGGCCCTGAACCTGTCCCCCGCTGCCATGGGCTATGCCAAGAAGAACACCAACCGCAACCCCAAGGGTCAGATGCGGAAGAAGCAGTCCGAGTATGCCCTTCAGCTGACTGAGAAGCAGAAGGTCAAGTTTGTCTACGGCATCATGGAGAAGCAGTTCCACATGTACTATGAGAAGGCTTCCCGTATGCCCGGCAAGACCGGTGAGAACCTGCTGACCCTGATCGAGCGCCGCCTAGATAACGTGGTGTACCGCCTGGGCTTCGCCATGACCCGCCGTGAGGCTCGTCAGCTGGTGACCCATGGCCACTTCACCGTGAATGGCCAGCGGGTGGACATCCCCTCCTTCCTGGTGAAGGTGGGCGACGTCATCGAGGTTCGGGAGAAGAGCCGTTCCTCTGTGAAGTTTAAGCGCCTGCTGGGCGAGGACGCCGTGGTCGTCAACGTGCCCAAGTGGCTGGATCATGCGAAGAATACCCTCCAGGGTAAGGTCGTGGCTCTCCCCGCCCGGGATGACATCGACTTCCCCGTGGAAGAGCACCTCATCGTCGAGCTGTACTCTAAGTAAGAAACGAGATCTGCGGGCCTCCGGCCTGGCCGATTTTGGTCAGGCCGAAGGCCCCGGGGTGTCTTTAAAACCCGTATTTTTCGGGGTGCAGTACACCTCAGAGCAGTCAGACTTAGAACGACCCTCAGATATTGGTGAGCTGAATCAGACGGCCTAGCCCGCCGTCGAGAAAAGGAGGGTATCATAGCATTATGGTAGAAATCGAGAAGCCCCGCATTGAATGTGAGGAAATTCCTGGCGACAGCTCCTACGGCAAGTATGTGGTGGAGCCCCTGGAGCGCGGCTACGGCACCACCCTGGGCAACTCCCTGCGCCGGATCCTGCTGTCCTCTCTGCCCGGCACCGCAGTGACCTCCATCAAGATCGCCGGTGTCCAGCATGAGTTTTCCACCATTCCTGGTGTGAAGGAGGACGTGACTGAGATCGTCCTTAACATCAAGAGCATCATCGCCAAGCTCCACTGTGAGGAGACCAAGACTGTCCATATCGAGGCCTCTGGCGAGTGTGTTGTGACGGCCGGCGACATCAAGGCGGATGCCGACGTGGAGATCCTGAATCCGGATCTGCATATCGCTACCCTGGGTGCCGACGCCACCCTGTCCATGGAGCTGACCTTGTCCCACGGCCGCGGCTATGTCCCCGCCGACCGGAACAAGCCCGCCCAGACCATCATTGGCCTGATCCCCGTGGACTCCATCTACACCCCCGTGCGCAAGGTCAACTATACGGTGGAAAACACCCGTGTGGGTGATGCCACCGACTACGACAAGCTGACCCTGGAGGTGTGGACCGATGGGACCATCGATGCCCGGGACGCTGTTTCTCTGGGTGCCCGCATCCTCTGCGACCACTTCACCCTGTTCACCGATCTGTCCGAGACTATGGGCAGCCGGTCCACTGTGGTGGAGAAGGCCGAGACTCAGCGGGACAAGGTCATGGAAATGACCATTGACGATATGGATCTGTCCGTCCGCTCTTATAACTGCCTCAAGCGCGCCAACATCAACACGGTGGAGGATCTGATCTCCAAGACCGAGGAAGAGATGATGAAGGTGCGTAACCTGGGCCGCAAGTCCCTGGAAGAGGTTATCAACAAGCTGGCTATGATGGGCCTGTCCCTGTCCAGCGACGACAACAACTGAGCACACCGTTTCCCAACCTGTCCCCCGGGCCAGGAGGAGGCGTATGCAATTCGGGATCGTGGCGAAGGTATGTAACGTTCCGCTTCCCATGCCGCCCAGCTGGGCGGTCCCTGCGGGGGTCCCGGGCCAATGGCCGAATGAACGAATTTAAAATGGATCTCGCCACGCGAGGTCAGAGGAGTGTCTCTCATGTCTCAGAAGAACCGTAAGCTGGGCCGCACCAGCGATCAGCGCCGGGCCATGCTCCGCGCTATGGTCACCTACCTGCTGGAGAATGGTCAGATCAAGACCACCATCACCCGGGCCAAGGAAGTGGCTCCCGTGGCCGAGAAGATGATCACCCTGGCTAAGAAGAACGACCTGGCCTCCTACCGTCAGGCTCTGGGCTTCATCACCAAGGAGGATGTGGCCAAGAAGCTGTTCCAGGAGCTGGGCCCCAAGTATGCTGAGCGCAACGGCGGTTACACCCGCGTTGTCCGCATCGGCCCCCGCCGCGGCGACGCTGCCGAGATGGCGATCATCCAGCTGGTGTAATTCTGCACCGGAGTAATGAGATCCCGGCCCTAAAGGGCCGGGATTTTTTCGTTGCAATACAAAAGGCGCAGGAACATCCAGAGGATGCTCCTGCGCTTAATATGGCTGTGGGATTTTATGGGAGACTGCCACCGGCTTAGCGGATCAGCCGACAGGGGCTAAGGGATCGGAACTGCCGGGTCATGGTGAGGCAAAGGTCGTTGTAGTAGTCTAAATAGGCTTTTTTCTGCTGCCGCTGGACACGCTGGCGGTCCTGGAGCAGTTTCCACTCCACACAGCATTTGTGACAGCCAGGCTGATAATTGGGACAGGTACCCTGACAGGGAAGCATAATCGACACCTCTCTCACAATAGATAGACGTTTGGGCGGAAAGGAAAACAGCAGGCTCCAGAGGGCACAACGCACATAGGCGCGCAGCCGCTATGGACCTGCTGTTTGGTTCGATGCGGAGGAAAAGCGGGAGACAGAGTCCAGCAAAGGGGTTGTATAGTGATGTCCCAGCGCTGATCCGTCATGGAAACTCCTCCTTCCACATCTAGAAGCTGATAACATTGTAGCAGACTTCCCACAGCTTTTCCAGACGATTTATGTAAAAAGGATATCAAAAGTTTCCAAAATAAAGATTTGAAAAACGGGCCAGCGTACCGAAAGTACGCTGGCCCGTCTGCCTATGTTAATGGTAATAGACCTCAGTCACAGCCTCGGTCTGGGTGGAGGGGCCGGAGAAGGGGTCGGAGTTTGCGGTCAGTGCCGCTCGCTCGGCGCGCTCCAGATCTTCGGCCTCACGGTTGGAGAGAGCGAGGTGAGTCTCGTCCAGGATCCCCAGTTCATGGAGAAGGGCCATCGTGTGGCTGGCCTGGGGGGTGAGGGTGATGGAGAAGGAGGCGCCATAAGAGGAAATACCTACATCCTCAGGTTTCGGAGGAGCCTCATAGTCAAAGTACAAGTCGGTAGTGCAGGTATTTTCCATCCGTTCAGCACTGTTCTCAAAGAGATAGCGCACACCGATTGTGCCCTCGGCAAAGTCCTGCTTCATGGCCTGCCACAACTTCTCCGTGGAGCCGTCAAGATAGACGGTTTCGTACTGCCGGGTCTGGGCATTCCAGACATCTTCCAGGTAGGCGGCTACCAAACGGCAGTTGGCCTCGATGTCATGGAAGCTATATAGCTGCTCCACATTTTCCCGGTCAGAGAGGAGCTGATCTGCCGCCCAGGTGAGAGTTCCTTCCACGTTGCGGTCGGCCTCTACAATGGGAAGGGCAGAATAGCCGCGCTCCAGGGCTGTGCCGTCGGCCAGCTCGTAGTGCAGATCCAGATAGAGATACTCTGTATACTCCTGAGGAACAGATTGCTCTGAGTTGTGCTCCTCCTCCAGTGCCAAGGCGGCGCGGTGGAGCTGGAGCACCAGAGCGATCTGCTCCGGGTCCTCCAGTGTCAGCCCACGACCCTGTCCGTCGTCAAAGGGAGCGCTATGCAGGCCGTTGATGGTGACTGCGGCGACCTGATCGGCCTGGGGCACCCGGTCCTCAAAGCCGTACCAGTCGTAGTGGACGCTGAGGGAGAGGAGCACAATGACGGCAGCCAGAGGGACCGCTCCCTTCCAGGCCGCCAGCACCCGGAAGGACTTCCGCAGGAGCATCTCCGCGGCGAAGTAGCCTGCCAGCCCCCAGAACAGGATCCAGCCCATCAGGGTCAGGTCAGAGAGGCCGGACAGCAGCTCATAGGTGAACATTCCGCCAGTGAGTCCGGCGCACAGGGCCACTCCATATTTGAACAGGGGCCGGACCAATTTGACTGCCACGATATCTCCGGCAGACTCGATGTGCCGGGATCGATAGATCAGCAGGGCGGCAATGGAAAGGGCTACACCTACGGCGGCATAGACCGCAACCAGGCCAGGCTGGTAAAGGATAATACTATCATCATGGGACACAATGGAAACTGCGTTGGTGAGGATGACAGGCGGGGACAGGTAATCCACCAGTTCCCACACAGGGGATGGGAAGGAGCGAAAGCCGTAGAGGAACAGATCGCATACACCCTCCACCAGAGTGGTCATCAGAAAGGCCAGCAGGTTCAGTACCCCATAGAATACTGGCAGGGCGGCTAGATGGCCGGTGAACATGGCGCAGAAGACGGCGAAGGAGTAGAAAAAGAGGCACAGCCCGCTCTGAGCCAGCAGCCACTGGACCAGAGGCCAGAGGGCCAGGCAGCCCATGGCTGCCTCGGCGGCGACGGTCAAAATAAAGACGGCCAGCTGGGGCAGCAGCAGGAAAGACAGCCCCGCCAGGTACTGGGTGAGGAAGAGGGCCTCCCGCCGGAGGGGCAGGGCGTGCATCATGCACGCTGAGCGGCTGGAGTACAGATAGGAGAACACCGCCATGGCACACACCAGTCCCATCACCGCGGCCAGAGCTACACCCACCTCCAGCAGATAAGGGATCTGGCTGACTGCGGCTTGCAATCGTTCTGCCAGCTCTTCCGGGGTGGACGAGCCCTTCCAGCGCATAGCGTCCGCCCACAGGCGCAGGGGCAGAACCAGCGTCCATCCTGCTGTGTACAAAGCCCAAATCGGCCAGAAGCGAAGGAATGTTTTGCGGAAGAGCGCTGCGTTAAAGAACGATGTCCCGGACCGCATAGTCCTCACCTCCCAACTCATAGATAAAGATTTCCTCTAAAGACAGGGGCAGAGCCTCCATCAGCATGGGGGAAAAGACGGCCACCCGGCTTTTGATGACCGCCGGCTCCCCTCGGATGATCAGGGTATGGACCCGCCCCAGCTGGGTGACATGGAGCACATTCAAGTCCGAAGGCAGCTGGGGCAGCTGCCCGTCAGGAAAGACCACCTGGAGCTTTAAGATGTTGTCCTGAAGGTCGGTGAGGGAGCGCTCCAGCAGTACCTTTCCGTGGGAGAGGATGCCCACATGGTCACACACGTCCTCCAGCTCCCGCAGGTTGTGGGAGGAGACCAACACGGTAGTCCCCCGCTGGGCCACATCCCCCATGAGGAGGGACCACACCTGCCGCCGTATGACCGGGTCCAGGCCGTCCACTGGTTCATCCAGAACCAGGATGTCCGGCATACAGCACAGGGCCAGCCAAAAGGCAGACTGCTTCTGCATTCCCTTGGACAAACGTCGGATGGGCTGCTTCTCGTCCACCGCGGGGAAGGCATCCTTCAGGGCCTGATACCGCTTATCATCGAACTGGGGATATAGTCCCCGATAGAACTTCATCATGTCTCGGGTAGAGGCAGACAGGAAGTAGTACAGGTCGTCGGGGATCCAGGCCATTCGGCTCTTCACGGAGGGATTTTCATACACCGGCTGACCGTCTACCCGGACAGAGCCGGAGTCTGGCCGGTAGATGCCAGTGATGTGCCGCAGAATAGTGGATTTGCCTGCGCCGTTGGGCCCCACCAGGCCGTAGATGGATCCTCCCTCCACCGACATAGTCAGGCCGTCCAAAGCCCGGAAGCCATCAAAGCTCTTGACCACGTTGTTTACTTGGATCATTGTACTTCCCCTCCTTCCATTGCCCGTACCCGGGCGGTGAGCTGTTCTCCTGTGACCCCGAGATAGAGCAGCTCTGCGGTCACGGTATCAAAGCGGCCCAGCAGGGCATCCCGACGCCCCTGGTCTACCCCGGTGTTTGGCGCGGCAAAGGAGCCCTTCCCCGGAACGGAGCAGACATAGCCCTCAGCCTCCAGGGACTCATACGCCCTCTGAATGGTGTTGGGGTTAATGGCCAGGCTGCTGGCCAGGGCACGCACCGAGGGGAGCTTCTCCCCTTCCCGGATCACACCAGTGACCATCAGGCGGCGCAGGCCGTCCCGCACCTGTTCATAGATAGGCCGGGCGTCCCGATAGTCCAGATTCAGCATACCATGTCCTCCCTTCTGCTGCGGTTCCCGCAGTTTGGCAGGACAGCGCAGCTGTATGAACTGTATTAGTACACTAAGTGTACCCAGGCGGCATAGGAAAGTCAATTAAGAACTGTTTAAGATTTTCTTAGGATGGGCGGGCAGGTGCAGCAGGGACCAGGTCAGATTGCAAAAGTTTTGGAGGAAATATAATTGCAAAATAGACCGGGTGTGTGTATGATTAAGATGAACAAATATTTCAACATATAAGGGTTGAAGGAGGACCAACAACATGTTTTCATCCATCGGCTTTATCGGTACAGGCACTATGGGCACTGCGGTGGCCCGGGCGGCGGTCAAAGGGGCTCAGGGCGCACCTGTCCTGCTGGCCAACCGGACCCGCGCCAAGGCAGAGGCGGTTGCCCAGGAACTGGGTGTGCAGACATCAGATAACGAGACAGTGGCCCGGGAGTGCAGCCTGATCTTCCTGGGGGTGAAGCCCCAGATGATGGAGCAGATGCTCTCTGGTCTGGTCCCCATTCTGAAGGCCCGGACAGATCGGTTCGTGCTGGCTTCCATGGCCGCAGGGCTGGATGCTCGGCGCATCCAGGAGATGGCGGGCGGTGCATATCCGGTGATTTGCCTGATGCCTAACACCCCGGTTGCGGTGGGTGCAGGTGTGGTACAGTACTATGGAGTGGACGTCACCGAGGAGGAATTGTCTGCCTTTCAGACCCTGTTGTCTGCTGCCGGTCTGGTCGACCGGGTGGATCCGGACCGGCTCAACGCCGCCAGCGCTGTATCTGGCTGTGGTCCTGCATTTTGTGCCATGTTCATCGAAGCCCTTGCGGACGGAGGCGTGGCCTGCGGCCTGCCCCGGGACAAGGCGCTGGCCTATGCTGCTAAGATGGTGGAGGGCACGGCCCAGCTCATGTTGGAGAACCATGCCCACCCCGGCCAGCTGAAGGATGGGGTGTGTTCCCCCGGCGGCACCACCATTCAGGGTGTCCGTACATTAGAAGGCCGGGGCTTGCGCTCTGCCGTGATGGAGGCGGTCATCGCCGCCTATGAAAAGACCATCGCCCTGGGACAGTGACCGGGGGTGACCGGACGGCCGCCTCCAGCGGACCGCTCCACAGGAAAGGGGCTATTTATATATGAGAATCGTAGTCAAAGTGGGGACTTCTACCCTGGCCCACTCCACAGGCAGAATGAATATCCGCCATGTGGAGGACTTGGTCAAGGTCCTCAGTGATCTGAAAAATGCGGGCCATGAGGTGATCTTAGTTTCCTCTGGTGCCATCGGTATGGGTGTGGGCAAGCTGAATCTGCCTGGAAAGCCCAGCGATATGCCTACGAAGCAGGCAGCAGCTGCGGTGGGTCAGTGTGAGCTGATGTACACCTATGACCGGCTGTTCCTCCAGTATAACCACACAGTGGCTCAGATCCTCCTCACTGGTGAGGATGTAGACCACGCCGAGCGCCGGCAGAACTTTGAAAATACCCTGGAGCGCCTGCTGGAGTTGGGGGCTCTGCCCATCATCAACGAGAACGACACCATCGCCACCGCTGAGATCAAGGTGGGCGACAACGACACGCTGGGTGCTATCGTGGCTTGTTCGGTCCATGCGGATCTGTTGGTCTTGCTCAGCGACATTGAGGGCCTGTATACCGCCGATCCCCGAAAGGATCCGGAGGCTCGGCTTATCCCCGTGGTGGAGGAGGTCACCCCGGAGATTGAGGGATTGGCTGGTGGCGTCGGCTCTGGCTTGGGCACCGGCGGTATGGCGACCAAGCTGCGGGCGGCCAAAATGGTTACCGCTGCAGGCTGCGACATGATCATCACCAACGGGGAACGGCCCCAGGTGCTGTATGAGGTAGCAGACGGGAAAGCGGTGGGTACCCGCTTCTTGGGAAAGAAATCCAACGATCTCTGATTGCAAAATAGAAAATAGTTCAACAAGAATACAAAATGGAATCAATATCTGGCCTGCGGATGCATCTTAGAAACCATGCACAGGCCAGAGACGGAAAGACTTGAAGAGGGTGACGTCAATGACGACAATGGAACTGCTGAAGAAGGCCAGAAGCGCCAAGGGGGCTATGGCTCTGGCGGATACGGAACTGAAAAACCGGGCGTTGCGGGAGATGGCTGAGGCCCTGGAGAGCCACACGGCGGATATTTTGAACGCCAATGAGAAGGATTTGGAGGCTGCCCGGGGGAGCATCTCTGAGGTGATGCTGGACCGGTTGGCACTGAGTCCCGAGCGTATTGCTGGAATGGCTCAGGGAATGCGGGAGGTAGCTGCGCTTCCCGACCCGGTAGGCACGGTGCTGTCCCGGGTAGAGCGGCCCAATGGGATGGTGATTGAAAAGACTGCTGTGCCTATGGGGGTCATTGCCATCATCTATGAGAGCCGCCCCAACGTCACCAGCGATGCCGCTGCCCTGGCGCTGAAGGCGGGGTCTTCCTGTGTCCTCCGGGGCGGCAAAGAAGCCCACCGCTCTGCTGCCGCTATCGTGGCAGCGCTGAAGGAGGGGCTGGCAGCGGCTGGCCTGCCAGAAGATGCGCTCCAGCTGGTGGAGGATACAAGCCGTGTCTCTGCCAATGAGCTCATGACGGCCAGCGGCTATGTGGATCTCCTTATTCCCAGAGGAGGTGCGGGTCTGATCCGAGCCTGTGTGGACAATGCCACTGTTCCAGTGATTGAGACAGGCACTGGTATCTGCCATATCTATGTGGATCAATGGGCCGATCAGGGAATGGCCCTGGACATTTTGGAGAATGCTAAGTGCTCCAGGCCCAGCGTTTGTAACGCTGCGGAGGTGTGCTTGGTGGACCAGAGAGTGGCAGGAGAGTTCCTGCCCAAGCTGAAGGAGCGGCTGGTAGATAGCCGGGCGGCGTCTGGGCAGCCTCCGGTGGAACTGCGTCTGGACCAAGCTGCTGCCGCTATCATTGATGGCACAGCTGCCGGGGAGCAGGACTTTGACACTGAGTTCCTGGACTATATTCTGGCGGTTCGGGTGGTGGACGGTGTGGAGGGGGCCGTTGCCCATATTGCTGCCCACTCCACCGGACATTCTGAGTGTATCGTCACGGGGGATGAAAAGGCGGCCCATGCATTCCAGCGTCAGGTCGATTCCTCTGCTGTGTACTGGAATGCTTCTACCCGCTTTACTGACGGCGGGGAGTTCGGCCTAGGCTGTGAGATGGGGATTTCTACGCAGAAACTCCATGCCCGGGGTCCTCTGGGTCTGGCAGAGTTGTGTACCTTTAAGTTTATCATCCGGGGGAATGGACAGATCCGGTAAATATTTCCTCGATTTCATCCCCTTCCCTGGTGACAACAGGGATGAGCTGATTTATCATCAGGTCTGGCAGACAGAGGGCCGTGCAGTTCAGAAAGCGGCTATTTGGGACGGAATGGCCCGATATTCTGTACTTGAGGTTTTGTTCTGTACGCATTATAATAAAGGCAGGGCCAGACCGGCCAATGTTCTTTGGATGCCGGCTCCCCGCAGCTGAGCTGCAGAGCTGTGTATCATATTCCAATGACTGCCGTTTGACAGAAAGGACTGATTCCATTGAACCATTATCTTGAGGAGTTCTGCCGGACCACGGAGGAACTTTTGGGTTCTGACGCCGTACGCATGATGGGACGGTGGAAGCACCACGGCCATATCAGCACGCTGGACCACTCCCTGTTTGTCGCCTACTGCTCGTACCGGGCTGCCCGTGCACTGCGGCTGGATGAGACTGCCGCTGCCCGTGCCGGCCTGCTTCACGATCTGTACCTCTACGACTCCCGGGACGCATCCGCACACCCCGGATGGCAGTGCTTCGACCACCCCCGCGCGGCTGCCCGAAATGCAGCAGAACTCACTGCACTCTCTGAAAAAGAGCGCAATATCATCCTGTCCCACATGTGGCCTTTGGGCGGCCAGCTTCCTCGCTCTTGTGAGGCTTGGCTGGTGGACCTGGTGGACACCTTGTGTGCTGGCCTGGAGCTGGCTCACATCTATCATCCTGGGCGTCTGCGGGAGCGGCTCGGGGTTCAGCCCCTCCTGGAGGAGGAGCTGGCTGCTGCTCCCTGTTAACAGTAATACGGCCGCCGTCCCGGCTTTTGCCGGGGCGGTGGCCGTACTGCGTTCTGAGTTATCTTGCCCTCAAATAAGAGAATCCTGACTTTTTAAAAATTTTTCTTGGATTGTGGCAAAAAGCCGGAAGGATATGCTATAATGGGAGCGGAAGAGAGAAAAACGACTTTGGAAAGAGAACATTTTCCCCTCTTTTTTTGATCTTTCTCAGGAGGTAACCAGTTTATGGATGATTTTGCCGCAAAACGCCAGGCTCTGCTGGAGTCTGGCGTGCGGATGATGGACCCAAGCGCCGTCTATGTGGAGGCGGGTGTCACGGTAGGAGCGGGAACCTTACTGCTTCCCGGGACCATTCTGCGGGGGAACACGGTGGTGGGAGCAAACTGCGAGATTGGGCCCAACACCATGCTGACCGACTGCACTGTGGGGGATGGCGCTGTGATCAATTCCTCCCAGTGCAATGAGAGCACGATTGAGGCCGGCGCCCATGTGGGTCCCTTCGCCTATATCCGACCCAACTGTCATGTAGGCCGGGATGTGAAGGTAGGAGACTTTGTAGAATTGAAAAATTCTACCATTGGAGACGGGACTAAGATTGCCCACCTCACCTATGTGGGGGATGCTGATGTAGGTAGCCGGGTGAACTTTGGCTGTGGCACGGTTCTGGTCAATTATGACGGAAACCGGAAGTACCGGACGACCATCGGAGATGACTGCTTCATCGGGTGCAACACGAATCTGGTCTCTCCCGTTCATGTGGGGGACGGGGCCTATACCGCTGCTGGCTCCACGATCACGGAGGACGTACCCGCTGATGCCTTGGCTATTGCCCGGGCCAGACAGGTTGAGAAGCCGGGGTGGGCGGCTGCCCACCGGGCCAAGAAGCCGCAGAAGTGAACCAAGCCACATGGCTGTTGGGCTGCGGAAGCAGACACTGTGAGGACCGCAGGAAGCGATAACTGGGGCTCCGCTCCCATCTGGGGCGGACTCCGCAATAAATGGAAGGAAGTTGAGTATGATCACACACGGGAAGAGCATCAAGATTTTTACCGGCAACTCCAATCCTAACCTGGCAAAGGCTATCTGCCAGGAACTGGGAGTGCCCCTGGGCAATTCTGAGGTCGGGTCCTTTGCCGACGGAGAGAACTTTGCCTCTATCTATGAGACCGTCCGCGGTGCGGATGTGTTCGTAATCCAGTCCACCTGCCCCTTTGAAAAGGATGGCCGGCTCCATTCGGTAAATGACTCTTTGATGGAGCTGCTCATTATGATCGATGCCCTGCGCCGGGCTTCTGCCGGCCGGATCACCGCCGTGGTCCCCTATTTCGGCTACGCCCGCCAGGACCGCAAGACCAAGCCCCGCGATCCCATCTCCGCCAAGCTGGTGGCCAACATCCTCACCCGCGCCGGTGCTGACCGGGTGCTGACTATGGACCTGCACGCCAACCAGATCCAGGGCTTCTTCGACATTCCGGTGGATAATCTGCTGGGCTCCCCCATCTTTGTCAATGAGTTTATCCGCAAGTTTGCCGCCGTCCAGGATGAGACCATGGTGGTCTCTCCCGACGTGGGCTCTGTGGCCCGCGCCCGCGCCTTTGCCCAGAAGCTGGGAATGCCTCTGGCCATTGTGGACAAGCGCCGTCAGAAGGCCAACTCTTCTGAGGTCATGAACATCATCGGCGACGTCACCGATAAGCATGTCATCCTGCTGGACGACATGGTGGACACCGGCGGATCCCTGTGCCATGCGGCCAAGGCCCTGGTGGACATTGGAAAGGCCAAGAGCGTCACCGCCTGCGCCACTCACGGCCTGCTCTCTGGCCCCGCTATCCAGCGCATCACCGACAGCGTGATCGACGAGGTGGTGTTCCTCGACACCATTCCCCCCAAGGCCGGTGTTGCCGCCTGCGAGAAGATCCGTTACATCTCTGTGGCCCACATGTTCGCCGAGGCCATCAGCCACATCTACGAGGAGACCTCTGTCTCCCGTCTGTTCTCCTGAATACTACCCTGCCGAACTGGAGGGGACGGGCGACGCCCGTCTCCTCCTTTTCTGAGCAAAGAAAGGACGACCATGTTTTTCCGAAACAATACCGGCGGCGCGGAGTGGCTGCTGGTGGGTCTGGGAAATCCCGGGACCCAGTATGAGAATACCCGCCACAATGTGGGCTTTTTGGTGGCCGACGAACTGGCCGAGCGGCAGAACGCCCCCATCCAGCGGCTGAAGTTCAAGGCACTGACCAATCTGCTTACCATTTCCGGGGAAAAGGTGCTGGTGATGAAGCCGGTGACCTATATGAATCTGTCCGGTGAGGCGGTGCGCCAGGCAGTTGATTTCTATAAAATCCCGCCGGAACGAGTCGTGGTGGTGTCGGACGATACCGCACTGGCAGTGGGGCGCCTGCGCATCCGCAAGGGCGGCAGTGCCGGTGGACACAATGGACTAAAGAATATCATACAGCACCTGGGCACAGACCAGTTTCCCCGTGTTCGGGTCGGTGTGGGGGAAAAGCCCCATCCTGACTATGATATGGCGGACTGGGTACTGGGCAAATTCCAGGGGGAGGACAAGAAAGCCATCGATGGGGCGGTGAAGCGGGCCGCCGACGCGGTGGAGTGCCTCCTGAAGGAGGGTCCGGATCGGGCCATGAACCGCTTTAACGGATAAGGGGCTATGCCCCAGAGGAGGGAAGCCTGATGGCGGAACAGCACACGCTCCGGGTGATCGCCCGGATCCACAGCGATTTTCCTACAAAATTCGGCATCCCACGGCAGAGCGGCCTGGTGGAGGAGCTGCGCTCCGCCGTGGTCTTTGAGCCGGAGTACCGCAACCCGGACGCCCTTCGCGGTGTGGAAGGTTTTTCTCATCTCTGGCTTATCTGGCAGTTCTCACAGGCGGTGCGGGAGAACTGGTCTCCTACGGTGAGGCCGCCGCGACTTGGAGGCAATACCCGTATGGGGGTGTTTGCTACCCGCTCCCCCTTCCGCCCCAACCCCATTGGCCTGTCCTGTGTCCGGCTGGAGCGGATCGAGCAGCATCCCCAGTGGGGGCCGGTACTCTGGGTAGCGGGGGCTGATCTGATGGACGGCACCCCTATTTATGATGTGAAGCCCTATCTCCCCTACGCCGACTGCCGCCCAGAGGCGATGGGGGGATTTGCCAGCCAGCCCAAGGAGGCTAGCCTTCGGGTTGAGTGTCCCCCAGAACTGCTGGAGCCAGTGGAGGAGGACCGCCGGGCAGCCCTGTTGGGGGTGCTGGCCCAGGATCCGCGCCCCACCTATCAGCACGACCCAGACCGGGTATACGGTTTGGCCTTCGGCGGCTGGGAGGTGAAGTTTACTGTGGCAGGGAATGTGCTTACCGTCCGAGAAATCTTCCGCCGGCAGCAGGAACTCTGAGCCGCAGGACAGATCGCACTGTATGACCCGGTTTTGTGCCGGGAGACAGCATAAAAGCACCGGCCCGTATTCACGGGCCGGTGCTTTTCCTTTATGAGCGGATGAAGGATCATTCCGCTGTATGTCTGTCACAAAATCTGTTGAATCTCAGCCAGACTCCTCACGATGTGCTCTGCCTTGGATGTATCCAGCGCCGGTGCGGGCTGTTTTTGATAAAGGCAGGTGTGCATCCCATACCCTGCTCCACCTGCGATATCCGAGGAGAGAGAATCTCCGATGATGATCGTCTCTTCTGGTACTAGGTTCGGAAAGCCGCTGCTCCGCAATTCTTTGAAACAGAAGTCAAAAAAGGCTGCGCTCGGTTTTTGTGCGCCGATTTGTGATGAAACGAAAAAGTGTGTGAAAAAGTCATACATATTTCCCAAACGGAGCCGATTGACCTGCTGTTCATAGGGGCCGTTGCTGGCAACACACAGCCGATAACGATGGCTGAGATATTCCAGCAGCTCCACAGAGCCAGGTTCAGGCACCGCGCTGGAAAACAGCTTTTCCCTGAAATATCGCTCAAAGATCTGACCATCAAAGGAAATCCCAAGTGCGTGGAAGATCAGATTCCAGCGGATCTGGGTCAATTCTTCAAAGGAGAGCGTCCCCTGCTCGATCTGTTCCCAAAGGCCGTTATTGATCCGTTCAAATACAGGGAACATTGCTTCTGTATACGGTTTCAGGCCGTACAGTGCAAAACCCTCTCGCATGGTCTCTTTGACATATCCTGAAAAGCTCAGGAGGGTGTTATCGATGTCGATCAAAACGACCTGAATCATATTGACCTGCTCCTCTCTGCGATCTCATGTAAGGAGTTTATCACACCGAAGGCCCTTCACGCAAGCAGAATCAACACAGGCACAGCGGTGGAAGCCGCTGTGCCTGTGTATGTTTGGATGAGGCTGGTTACGGGGTGACAGAGATCCCCAGGATATGCTGTCCCAAGGCGTCCAGCAGCAGGATATGCTCTGCACCGGGATCCAGGAGGACTGCACGATGGACGCCACCTTCTACAGCGCGGCAGGCCAGTTCCAAAATTTGGTCAGTGTCCAGAGGAAGCTCCCCCGCCTTTCTCAGCTCGGAGGCGCGGGCCAGGTCCAGGTGGAGCAGTTCCACCTGACGGTCTACACCCAAGGCCAGGGAGGGCTCAGTTGCAGTGAACAGCACTAGACGGTGGGCGCGGGTGGCCTGAGCTACGGCCAGGGCCTCCTCCTCCCCACCTTCCAGTACAGGGAGGAAACCTCCATCCAGCAAGGTATCCAGCACTTTGGGCCGGACGGTGAAGCCGGTGTCTGCACGGTGGAGCAGTCCGCCGTCTCCGGCGGAGAGGGTGACACCGTTTCCTGACAGGGCTGCTGGCAGGGGGCCGCTCTCGCGGCGCACCAGGATCACACGAACACCAGCTCGGCTCAGGGCTGCGGCGTCTCGGGCCATGGCCTCTCCACTGCCGGGAGGACAGCAGATCACCCAAAGCTCCTCCCGCCGTGCCTCTAAGGCGGGGAGAATAGACAGCATGGCGCGGGCTGGGCTCTCTCGATCCAGGCCGCGGCGCAGGTCGTACTCCTGGAGGAAGGCCTGGATATACTCCACATCAGTAGGGGTATCAATATAGGAGGTTCCCCGTTTCTGACGGGTCTCCCGCCCCTTTCCGGTGAGGAGCAGAACGGTAGGGCCGTCGCAGTCCAGCACTGCTTGACGGATGGCCTCTCCCCGGTTGGGGATCATACGGACAGGGCAGCCCTCCTTCTCCACATTAGGGGCAATTTCCCGGCAGATGTCCAGGGTGTCCTCTTCACCGCTGTCTTCTTCAGTGAGATAGACCCGGTCACACCAGTGTCCGGCGGCCTCGCCCAGATCCCGGCGGCGGTCGTACGCCTTTTTTCCAGGGCAGCCGAATACAATGGCCATCTCCCGGCCGGGATACTCCGAGCGGACGGAGCGGAATAGAGTCTCAAAGGACAGGCGGTTGTGGGCGTAGTCTACAATGGCGTGAAGACTGCCGTCTGCGTTGGTGTAGGTCTCCATCCGGCCGGGTACCCGGGCACAGACCAGACCGTCGTATACAGCGGCGGGTGGGACATGGAGGGCGTGGCAGACTGTGATGACGCCCAGGGCATTTTCTACGTTGAACAGTCCGGGCATGGTCAGGCGGAATTCCCGCTCATACTGGGGAGTGCGGACGTGAAAGACGGTTTGGCCGTCCTCCTTCCGGACCTGACTGGCATAGACGTCAGCCTGTGGGTCCCGCTGGGAGAAAGTAAACACAGGCCGGCCAGCTTGCTGGGCGGCCTCCAGAACCCGTTGGGCATAGTCGCTGTCCAGGTTGACACAGTTTATCTCGGCCTGGGCAAAGATTTTCAGCTTGGATGCGAAGTAGTCCTCGAAATCCGGGTGCTCTACCGGGGATACGTGGTCATAGCCGATGTTGAGGAAGCAGGCGACAGCGAAATGGGTGCACAGGGTGCGGTGATATTTCAGAGCCTGGCTGGACACCTCCATGGTGAGGTACTCCAGCCCAGCATCGGCGGCGTGGGCCAGGTGGCGTTGGAGATCCAGAGGCTCTGGAGTGGTGAGGTGGGATTCAAAACGCTCCACTCCGTCATAGGTATCGATGGAGGAGATCACGCCGGTCTCACCGCCGCCCTGTTTGGTTTGCCAGGCATCCAGAACAGATTTCAGATAATAGGCAGAGGTAGATTTTCCCTTGGTCCCGGTGAAACCAACCACCTTCAGCCGCCCGGAGGGATGGCCGTAGCACAAGTCAGCTAACAGGGCCATGGCACGGCGCAAATCAGTGAGGCGAAGGCCGGGGAGCGGACAGTTCGGATAGAGAATCTCGCCGGCGTAGAGGAAGGCCCCCCGTTCCCGGGCGGCCTCCAGAAATTCCTCCCGGAAATGGGAGCCTTTGCAGAGAAACAGGGTGCCGGGAACCACGTTCCGGGAGTCACAGGAGACTAGGGTGACCGGGGTGCTCCGGTCCAGACTTTCGGGAACGGGGTCAGCAAGCAGGCCCTCCTGCTCCAGGAGAGACAGATATTCGCCAAGCGGGCGGATAGGATCAGACATACAGGGACACCTCCGAAGGGCCAAGGGAATTTCGTAAAGTCATTTGGTGTGGAGCTGGCGCAGGGGCTTCTGGCAGGCTTGCACCGCACGCTCTGCCAGAATGGCCATTGCGTCTACAAAAAAGGGAGGGAGAGGATACTGAGTGGCAAAGACAGACAGTTCAGTGCAGGCCAATACAGCGCAGTCACAGCCTTGGGCAATCAGATCCTGGTGAGAAATGGCGAACTTGTCCGGGTTGCCTGGTTTGCCGGCCTTGATATCATCATAGATCAGGGACATGACTTGACGCTGTGCTTCCGGAGTAGGCACCAGGGGCTCCAGGCCCAGGGCGGCAAATTCCCGCTGATAGAGTCCGGTCTGTATGGTGCCGTCAGTAGCCAGGATGCCGGGGCGCTTCAGACCCTGGCTGAGCAGAAAATGGGCGGTTTCCCGAATCATGTGGATGACAGGAATACCGATTTGTTCTTGAACCCGGTCCAGAAAATAGTGAGCAGTATTACAGGGAACGGCCAGTACTGTGCAGCCGGCTGACTCCAACAGGCGCGCATCATTCAGCAGACGATTGGCGACAGCCTCTCGGTCCGATTCACTGCCCAGGATGGCTCCGGTGCGGTCGGGCATATCGCTGTCCGAGAAAATCAGAACGGACAGGTGCTCCTGGTCTTTGCTGGCGTCAGTGCGGTCAATGATATACTGGTAAAAAGTGTTTGTGGCCTGGGGGCCCATGCCGCCAATGACACCCAATCGATATTCGTTCATAAGGATCCTCCTTTGATCTGTCCGGGGTGGGACTGGCCCCACCGCCTGAATCAGTTTGATGACTTTATTTTCGCGAAAATGTGGAGAAAAACGGTCAATCTTAGCTGATGATCGGCCTATGGCTGGAATAGGATGTGCCGCTGGCGCTCTGGATCCGACCGGGTCAGCTGTGGTTGCAGCGGCATGAGTTTAGGAAACCTGGGTTATCCCTCGGGCTTGTGATTATATTGCTGAAAGCGCTTCAGGTTGCCCAAATGGTTCTTCCAAATACGGAGGCGGCGCTTGAGCGCAGCATCCTGACTGTACACCAGGGAGTGGGAATCTGCACCCGCTTGGATGAGGGCCTTCATCTCTTGGTGATAGCGTTTGGGGGTAAAGTCGAAAGCGACTTTTTTCGGTACCATCCGCCACAGGGAGCGGTTGCTGGTGATCAGGAAGGGCAATTCCTGGTGCTGGATCCGGTCCTCCACCAACAGCCTGGCGATGTTGTGTCCTGCCCCAGTGACATAGTAGTTGCTCCGCCCCTGGCGGCAGTTGATCTCAAAGGCCTTGTACTTCCCGTCCCGCTGGTCGTACTTGATGTCAAAGTTGGAAAAGCCGGTGAAATGCAGGGCCTCCAGCATGGTCTTGATTTTCAGGGAGAGGGCCTCATCGTGTTCTGTAATAATGACTGCGTGGTTTCCAATCCCATGAGGGGAGTGCTCCTCCAGCAGGACATGGCCCAAGCACATCAGCTTCACCTGTCCATTCCGGTCGGAGTAGTTGGTCAGCACCCGCATATAGGTATCATCTCCGGGGATGAACTCCTGAAGGACCATGTGGTCAGGATAGCCAGCGGCGTACACCTGATCCAGGGCATCCAGCAGCTCCTCCCAGCTCTGGCAGATATAGACCTTAGCCAGCGCATGGACCCCAGTGGCCCAGTAGGCCACACTGTCGGCAGGCTTGGCGATGTAGGGTGGGCCAAAGGGCAGGGTGAAGTCGTGCCCCATGGATTTGTCATAGATAAAGGTGGCGGGGTGGTCGATGCCATACTGGTCGCACAGCTGATAGAACTTCTCCTTGTTGATCAGGGTGTCCAGCAGGGCCCCGTCGATATAGGGGGCAACCACATTGTCCGGCAGCTGATCCTTACAGTGGGCGGCCAGCTGTACATAACTGTCCCCGCAGCCCAGCAGCAGGACAGTCTTGTCTGGGAACTCCTGGGCCACTGCATGGACGTTGCGGCGGAAGGCGTCGGCGCTCTCGTTGTCCGGACAGACCCGGTAGTCCAGAATGGCACTGCCGTGGCAGGGGAAGGAAGGATATTTTCCAAACGCAATGCTGCGTACCCCATAGGCTTCATGGAAGGCCCTTGCGACGCTGTATACATTGATATCGCCGCCGAAGAGCAGCGGCTGGAAATTTAGGTCAGACACTGTAAAACACCTTCTTGGTTGAATTGGGAATCCGGAGTTAGGAATTTGGAATTAAGGATTGAAAATTTGTAATTAGGAGCAGGGAGTTGGAAATAGAGCGCAGCGGCGAAGCGCCGCAATTCCTGATTTCTAATTCCTAACTGACCCCGTCATCGGTACTCGATCTGGAAGCCCCGGGCATACAAAGGATCCAATTCAAAGACAGCAGTGTCTCCAGCGGAGCACTTCACATCGGTGACATTGAGAATGGTCTCGGTGGCACCGATGCTGCCGATGATCTTCACCCTCTGTTCCCCCAGACGGACCGTGCGTCTCCGGTTTTTTTGCCACTGCCGCCAGAGGGCCAGAAGGCCGGAGTCCCGTGGGCGGTCCACTCCAAAGCCGTTCTGATAGCCCACAGGGAGGACCGCTACCCGGGTGGGACGCCTCAGCACAGTAAGTCTATCTGCGCCAACGGTGTGCCCCTTGGGCAGCCAGCGGACCTCGGCCAAGGGAGCCTCACCAAAGCCTACGGGGCATAGCCCGTCGCCCTGGTCACGGCGGCATCTGCCCAACAAGACGGAGCCGGCCCGCACTGCGTCCAGCCGAGCCTCATCAAAGCGCATCAGGGCATAGGAGCCGGCGGCGTGGACAGTACCGGTCTCAAAGCCGGCGGCATGGATGGCATCCAGAACCTGATGAAACTGACGGAGCTGAGTACCCACCTCAGCTCCCCTTGGGGATACAGCATGAAGCTGGGTGTAGATACCAGACAGGGCTACATTGGGCAGTGATCGATATGCCAGCAGGATCTTCTCTGGTTCTCCGACCAGAAAACCGCCGAAGCCCATGCCGGTGTCCACCTGGATATGGGCCTCTGCGACAGTAGAACGGTTTTCCGCCACTGCATTCAGGGCAAGTCCTGTATCCACCGAGGAAATGGTGCACACAACGTTTAGATCTACCAGCCGTTCCAGCTCTTCCCGGTCTACTGTGGCCCGGAGCATCAGGATCTCCTCATCCACAAAGCCGGCTTCCCGCAGGGCTTGGGCCTCCTCCGCTGTGCCTACTGCGAAGCGGCTGACCCCCTCGTCCCGGATCAGACGGGCCAGTTCTGTCAGACCGGCTCCCCCTCCATCTCCGGTGAGCACGCCGTACAGCGCTGCGCCCTTGGCGCGCTCTTTGATGACCGCCATGTTGGCACGGACAGCGGCTTTCTCAATGATCAGCTTGCGCATGATGGATGGCTCCCTTCTGTCTGTCTCCGGGGCCCGGCCCCAAAACTTAAGCATCATATTTTATCATGCTTCTAGGAAAAAGGCAACGCAGCGGGGACGGCACGGCGGGGGAAAGCGAGAAAAAACAGGAAGGTTTACAAAAAGTTTTCAAAATCGTCTGTCCCGGGAAGCGGCTGTGGAGACAGGCTGATTTTTCTGCCCTGCTTTTCTTGTCTCCTGGCGGAAAAAATGTTACAATAATATGATATAACTTCACACTAAGATCCAGGCGCACCGCGCAGGAAGTATGTCCGGCCGGGGCTGCCTTAAAACCGACATTTCGGAGGTCCAAATGGAACGAATCACAACCACCATCCCTCAGGCGGAGGTAGACCGCCAGCTGAAATATTGTCAGGAAATCGCCCGGATGAACGCCGACCGGGGGGAGACTCCCCTGGCCTTTGTGGATACCTATGGCTGCCAGCAGAACGAGGCCGACTCCGAGCGCATCCGGGGCTATCTGCGCCAGATGGGCTATGACTTCACCACCGATGAGGAGCAGGCGCGGATCATTGTCCTGAACACCTGTGCCATCCGAGAGCACGCCGAACAGCGGGTGCTGGGCAACCTGGGGGCGCTGGTCCATGTGAAGCGCCGCCACCCGGAACAGATCATCTGCCTGTGCGGCTGCATGGCCCAGGAGGCCCATGTGGCCGAAAAGGTGCGGCAATCCTTCCGCCATGTGGATCTGGTGTTCGGCCCACATGTTTTATGGAAATTCCCGGAGTTTATCCACACCCTGCTGACACAGAGGGGGCGGATCTTCTCCAACGCCGACGATCCAGGCTCCATCGCCGAGGGCATCCCAGTGGTGCGTCAGGACAAGGTCAAGGCGTGGGTGTCCATTATGTATGGGTGCAACAACTTCTGTTCCTACTGTATCGTGCCCTATGTCCGGGGTCGGGAGCGCTCCCGCCGGCCGGAGGACATCCTGGCCGAGGTGCGGCAGCTGGCGGAAGAAGGCTATCACGACATCACCCTGTTGGGGCAGAACGTGAACTCCTACGGAAAGGACCTGGAGGAGCCCATGGACTTTGCCGACCTGCTGGAGCAGGTGAACGCCATCCCCGGGGACTTCCTGATCCGCTTTATGACCTCCCACCCCAAGGATGCCACCCACAAGCTGTTTGAGACCATGGCACGGTGCGAAAAAGTGGCCCCAGTGCTCCACCTGCCCTTCCAGGCGGGGAATGACCGGGTGCTGAAGGTGATGAACCGCCGCCATACCCGGGCGCAGTACCTGGAAAAGATCCGGGACCTCAAGTCCCTTATCCCGGATATTGTGCTTACCTCCGACATCATCGTGGGCTTCCCTGGGGAGACCACGGAAGAGTTTGAAGACACTTTGAAGGTGTTGGAGGAAGTTCGCTTCGATGCCCTGTTTACCTTTATTTACTCCCCGCGGGTGGGAACCCCTGCGGCCAAAATGGAGGATCCCATGCCCCGGGAGGAGAAGCTGGCCAATTTCAACCGTTTGGTGGCCCTCCAGGATACCATTTCTGAGGAAAAGCACGCTGCCTATATTGGAAAAACGGTGCGCTGTCTTTTGGATGGGGTGAGCGATGACCCCCGGTATGACCTTACGGCCCGCACCCCGGGTAACCGGCTGGTCCGAGTGACGGGAGATCGGGAGTCCCTGGGACAGTTCCGGGATGTGAAGATCACTGGGGCAAATAAGTGGTCTCTATTCGGGGAACTGGTATAAGACCGGCCTAATTCTCCATGCAGAAATTAGGCTCTAAGTCATCAGATACATCCTTTCCATCCAGCGCAGCAGGCGTTTGATTTCTGTGGCGCCGAGGTCAAAGGGATCTGTCCCGATGAAGAGAAGAGAAAGAGAGTTGGTGCCCCTATGGCAGAGATGACCCCCATGATGAAGCAATACCTGGAGATGAAGGAGCGCAACCCGGACTCTATCCTGTTTTTCCGGCTAGGCGACTTTTATGAGATGTTCAACGAGGACGCCCGGCTGGTGTCTAAGGAGCTGGACCTCACCCTCACCACCCGGGACCGGAACAAGCCTCCGGAGGAGCGCACTCCCATGTGCGGGGTCCCCTATCACTCCTGTGACAGCTATATTGCCCGGCTCATTGCCAAGGGGTACAAGGTAGCCATCTGCGAGCAGACGGAGGACCCGGCCACGGCTAAGGGACTGGTGGACCGGGACATTATCCGGGTCATCACTCCGGGCACCGTCATCGCCTCCTCCATGCTGGAGGAGGGGCGGAACAACTTCCTCTGCGCCATCTATGCCGACTCCACTGCTCTGGGACTGTGCCTGTGCGATATCTCCACCGGCGAGGTGTTTGCCACCTCCTTCCCCAATGGAGAGGAGGCACTGCCTCATCTGGAGAACGAACTGGGGCGATTCCACCCCGCCGAGGCGGTGCTGTCCGACGGGGCCTGGAACCTGGAGGGGCTGACCGATTTCCTCCGGGAGAAGCTGGACTGCCTGTGTGAGAACGGGGGCGAGGGCCGCTTCCGCTATGATGTGTCCCGGACCCAGGTGGAGGGGCAATTCCGGGCGGGGCTGGACTCCCTGCCGGAGGGGGACAGGGCGGCGGTGCAGGCCACCGGCGGCCTGCTGTCCTATCTCTATGAGACCCAAAAGACTGACCTGTCCCACATTGCGGTCTTTACCTACTACACTGCGGGCCAGTTCATGGAACTGGACCTCACCGCCCGGCAGACCCTGGAGCTCACCGAGACCATGCGGGGCAAGGAGAAAAAGGGCTCCCTGCTCTGGGTGCTGGACAAGACCCGCACCGCCATGGGCCATCGACTGATTCGGGGCTGGCTGGAGCGCCCACTCCTCTCCCCCGTTCAGATCGCCCGGCGGCAGCAGGCGGTGAACGACCTGGTGGGGGACATCATCACCCGGGAGGAGCTGTCTTTGGAGCTGCGGGAGGTCACCGACCTGGAGCGGCTCATCGGCCGGGTGGTGTACGGCTCCGCCGGTGGCCGGGACCTGGCTGCCCTGGGGAGCGGCCTGGGCCGCCTGCCCCGGCTGCGGGATCTGCTGGAGGGCTGCCCCTCCGCTCTGCTCCAGTCCCTGCGGGAGGAGCTGGATGACCTGCCCCAGCTGCGGGATCTGCTCCAGCGGGCCCTGGTGGACGAGCCTCCCTTCTCCGTCCGGGAGGGAAAGTTCATCCGAGAGGGGTACAGTGAGGAGGTAGACCGCCTGCGTAACGTCATCGACCACGGGGCGGAACTGCTGGCCGACCTGGAGGGCCGCACCAAGGAGCAGACGGGCATTCGGAATATGAAGGTGGGCTATAACAAGGTCTTTGGCTATTACATTGAAGTAGCCAAATCGCAGACGGGCCTGGTTCCCCAGGACTGGGTGCGCAAGCAGACGACTGTCAACGCCGAGCGGTATATCTCCCAGGAACTGAAGGAACTGGAGCACACCATCCTCTCCGCCCAGGACAAGGTGGTGGCATTGGAATACCAGCTGTTTGTAGAGCTGCGGGAGGAGGTTTGCGCTCATGTGGCCCAGATCCAGGCCGCAGCGGCGGCGGTGGCCCAGGTGGATGTGCTCACCTCCTTTGCCGTGGTGGCGGCAGCTAACCAATATTGTATGCCCCTGGTAGACAGTTCCTCTGTCCTAAGCATCACAGAGGGCCGGCACCCGGTGGTGGAAAAGATGCTGAAAAACGCTATGTTTGTCCCCAACGACACCCACATGGATGATGGGGACAACCTGTGCTCCATCATCACCGGCCCAAATATGGCGGGTAAGTCCACCTATATGCGTCAGGTGGCCCTCATTGTCCTCATGGCCCAGATGGGCTCCTTTGTCCCCGCCCGCTCCGCCCACATCGGGGTGGTGGACCGGGTGTTCACCCGTATCGGGGCCAGTGACGATCTGGCTGCCGGACAGTCCACATTTATGGTGGAGATGAGCGAGGTGGCCCAGCTGCTGAAAAATGCCAGCCGCCGCTCCCTGCTTATTCTGGACGAAATTGGACGGGGTACCTCTACCTACGACGGCATGGCCATTGCCCGGGCGGTGCTGGAGTACTGCGCCGACCGCCGCCGTCTGGGGGCCAAGACCCTCTTTGCCACCCACTATCACGAGCTTACTGTCCTGGAGGGGCAGATCTCCGGGGTGAAAAACTATAACATCGCCGCCAAAAAGAAGAAGGACGAGGTCATTTTTCTGCGGAAGATCGTCCGGGGAGGCGCAGACCAGAGCTATGGCATCGAGGTGGCCAAGCTGGCTGGCGTCCCAGACCGGGTGGTTCGCCGGGCCAGGGAGATCCTGGAGGAGCTGGAGAACGGCTCCGCCCCCGTAGGGGCCGATGTCCCCATCGGCCCGTCCTCTCATGACGAGCAAATTTCCCTGTGCGACCTGGGCGGGCAGACCGTGCTGAACAAGCTGCGTATGACCGATGTGAATATCCTCTCCCCCATCGAGGCCCTGAATCTGCTGGCCGAGCTGAAGCAGGATCTGAACGGGGGCTGAGGGGGGTGAAGCGCTGTCCGCAGCAGGCGGACAGAAGACTCATTTTCACAGAGAGGTGAGACCATGACCCGCCGCTATCTCGACCGCGTCTATTTGAGGGAGCCCGTCCCAGCGGGCAGTTATCTGGCTGCCCTGCCGGCAGTGCGGGCTTTGGGAGACCGGGAGCATCCCCTAAAGATCCCCGCGCCCGTTACCTTCCTTGTGGGGGAGAACGGAACGGGCAAGTCCACCCTGCTGGAGGCTGTGGCCGTGGCCTGCGGCTTCAACGCCGAGGGTGGGACCCGAAATTTCAGCTTCTCCACCCGGGAGACCCACTCTCCCCTGTACCGGTATCTCACAGTGGGGCGGACGGCCTATCCCAGAGACGGCTTTTTCCTCCGGGCGGAGAGCTTTTACAATGTGGCCACCAACATCGACGAGATGGATGAGGAGCCGGGGCCGGGCGGCCGGGTCATCGACAGCTACGGCGGGGTGTCTCTCCACCGCCAGTCTCACGGGGAGAGTTTCCTCTCCCTGGTGGAGCACCGCTTCGGCGGACAGGGGCTCTATCTGCTGGACGAGCCGGAGGCTGCACTCTCCCCCGCCCGGCTGATGACCCTGCTGGTCCACATCCGCCACCTGGTGGGGCAGGACTCCCAGTTCCTCATTGCCACCCACTCCCCCATCCTGATGGCCTACCCTGGGGCTTGCATCTACCAGCTGTCAGAGGCGGGGATCGCCCAGGTGGACTACCGGGATACAGAACACTACTGGCTGACTCGGCGGTTTTTGGAGGCTCCGGAACAGATGATGGAACTGCTGTTCCGAGCGTTGTAAGGCTGGTCTCGCCGGCCTGCAACAGAAACCTGTGCAAAGAAGAGGTATACCATGCCAAATATTCAAGTTTTAGACTCCCATGTAGCCGATCTGATTGCCGCCGGAGAGGTGGTGGAGCGGCCTGCCTCCGTGGCTAAGGAGCTGATGGAGAACGCCATTGATGCCGGTGCATCCAGCGTGACGGTGGAGATCGCCCACGGCGGCCTCACCTTCCTGCGGGTGACAGATGACGGGAAGGGGATCCCGGCAGACCAACTCCGGACGGCCTTCCTCCGCCACGCCACCAGCAAGCTGCGCACCGAGTATGACCTGGAGGCCATCGGCACCCTGGGCTTCCGGGGCGAGGCCCTGGCAGCCATTGCCGCCGTCTCCCGGGTGGAGGTGATGAGCCGGACAGCGGATGCCCCACTGGGGGCCTCTCTGGCCCTGGAGGGGGGCGAATTTGGTTCGGTGGAGGAGGCAGGTTGTCCGCTGGGGACCACAATGGTGGTGCGGGACCTGTTTTATAACACCCCTGCACGGCTGAAGTTTATGAAGAAGGACGCCGCCGAGGGGGCCGCCGTGTTCGCAGTGGTCCAGCGGACCGCCCTGTCCCACCCGGAGGTGAGTGTGAAATTCCTCCGGGACGGGAAGCAGGAGCTGCTCACGCCCGGGGACGGACAGCTGCAAAGCGCCGTCTACGCTGTTCTGGGCCGGGAGCTGGCCCTGGGCTTCACCCGGGTGAAAGGTTCCGGGGAGGAGATGTCAGTCACCGGCTTTGTGTCCAAGCCAACCTGCTGCCGGGCAAGCCGGAACTGGCAGTTCTTCTTCGTTAACGGGCGGCAGGTGAAGTCCCGGCTGATGATGGCCGCCCTGGAGGAGGCCTACCAGAACCAGAAGATGGTGGGCCGCTTCCCTGCCTGCGTGCTCCACCTGGAGATAAAACTGAATGCGGTGGATGTGAATGTCCACCCTGCTAAGACAGAGGTGAAGTTTGGCAGCGAGCGGGCAGTGTTCAGCGCCGTATACCATGCGGTGCGCGCCGCCCTGGAGGGAGACCGCACCCGGCCCTCGGCGGTTCTGGAGCCTATCCAGTCTGTCTCTGTACCTGCGCACCCCCCTGCTCCTGTGGCAGAGCCCCCGCGGACAGAGGCATCCGCTCCCCTGCTGGCAGTCCATGACTCTGCCAGCCCGATTCAGAAGCGGCCTGTCCGGAGCGATCCGCTCCTCCGGCCCCAGGCATTGTTCCCACAACCTGTCCATTCTGGCCATGTCCTGCCAGAGCGGACAGGCTCTGCGCCCTCTGTGAACAGGGAAACTACTTGTCAAAAGCAGACAGGCTCTGCCCTCAGCCCTGTGGAAGAAAATGTGGATAATGTGGATAAGTCGGTGGACAATGTGGAAAACGTCCGTCTGGGAGCGACAAATTCTGTCGAAAAGAGTCTGGAGACACCCGGTTCGCTTTCTGAAGCGGAAAAACCTGCTCCGGTCCCTCCCCAGGAGATGTCTCCGGAGAGCCTGCTTCCCCAGGAGGAGCCCTGGCGGCTTGCGGGCGAGGTGCTGAATACCTACATTATTGTGGAGCAGGGGGACAAGGTGTTGTTCATTGATAAGCACGCAGCCCACGAGCGAATGAACTTCGACCGCATGAAGGCGGAAGGTTACGACCCCATGTCGCAGACACTCCTTGCTCCGGCGGTATGCCGCCTTGCTCCGGAGGAGCACGCCGCACTGACCGCCCGCCTCCCCCTGCTGGAGGAGTTTGGCTTTGATGCGGAGGATTTTGGCGGTGGTGCCCTGATCGTTCGCCGGGCGCCCTTTGATGTGGATCCGGGTGATATTGAGGCGACTCTCACCGAAATCGCCCGGAAGCTGCTGGCCACTGGCTCTGCAGACCCGGCAGCAGCCCGGGACGAGCTGCTCCACACCATGGCCTGCAAGGCGGCTATTAAGGGGGGCTGGCGCACCAGTCCACAGGAGTTAGAGCGGGTGGCCCGGGCGGTGATGTCTGGCCAGGTCCGCTATTGTCCCCATGGTCGTCCTGTGGCGATTGAGCTGACCCGGGGACAGCTGGAAAAGCAGTTCAAGCGGGCATGAGGCCCAGAGGATACTTGCAATTTTACTTCGGAGGTGGTACGATGCCCCCAAAGATTCTGGTAATTGTGGGCCCTACAGCATCGGGCAAGACCCGGCTGGCAGTGGAACTGGCCCATGAATGGAACGGAGAAGTGGTTTCCGCCGACTCCATGCAGGTCTACCGTGGTATGGATATTGGAACGGCCAAGCCGACCGTAGAGGAGATGGATGGGATCCCACACTACATGATCGATGTGGCCGATCCCGGAGAGGACTTCTCCGCCGCCCGGTATGTGGAGATGGCCTCAGCTTGTGTAGATGAGATTCTGGCCCGGGGCAAGCTGCCCATCGTGGCCGGAGGGACAGGGCTGTATATCGACTCCCTGCTTTCTGGGCGGACCTTTGCGGCCTTCTCCCCGGACAGCCCTCTGCGGGGAGAGCTGGAGGCTGAACTAGCCCGAGTGGGCGGGGCGGCCATGCTGGCTCAGCTGGCCCAGGTGGATCCAGAGACTGCTGCGCGCCTCCACCCCAACGACCACAAACGTATTGTCCGGGCCCTGGAGGTGTTCCGCTCTACCGGCAAAACCATCGCCCAGCACGACCGGGAGACCCGGGCTCTTCCCCCACGGTATGATGCCATTACCATCGGCCTGACGTTCCGGGAGCGGGCGGATTTGTGGGCGCGCATTGATCGGCGGGTGGATCAGATGGCCCAAGATGGTTTGGAGGCGGAGGTGCGGGGGCTGCTGTCCTCTGGGCTGCCCCGGACGTGCACTGCGATGCAGGCCATCGGTTATAAGGAATTTGTGGCCGCGGTAGATGGACAGATCCCCTGGAAAGAGGCGGAGGAACTGGTAAAGCTCCGCTCACGGCAATACGCCAAACGACAGCTGACTTGGTTCCGCCGCAGGGCAGAGACCCGATGGATTACCTGGGAAAAGGAACCAGATTTTGGTATTGCGCGACGGAGTTCGACGGAATTTATCCGGGAAGCTGGGTTAGGATAGAGGCACTTCAAGCGCGGTTCCTGCCGGGGCTGCGCCAGAGAAAAAAGGAGTGCTACATCATGCAGAAAGCCAATAATCTCCAGGAGATCTTCCTCACCCAGGTCCGCCGGGACCGCCGCCCCGTGACGATGTTTTTGATGAACGGCTATCAGATGCGTGGCTATGTCACCGGTTTTGACGCATTCACTGTGGTCCTCAGCAGCGACGGAAAGCAGATGGTTATTTATAAGCACGCAATTTCCACCATTGTGCCTGAGAGACCTGTAGCGCTGTGCGAACCCGGGGATGGCTGAGGCCTCTCGGTCCCATGATACACGGGAGACGGCTTTGGCCGTCTCCCGCCCGGGGACTCATGAGCTCTGCCCCCGCCCGGCGGGGCCGGAGCTGATGGGCTCCATGGATTACAAAAGAAAGAGAGAACTGCCATGAAACAAGGGAAAGCCCTGATCACCTTTGTAATGGCCCTACTGGCGGCCGCCCTGACATGCTATCTGGGCTACTATGTGTGGGATACCTTTCAGGAGCCCTTCACCACTACATATACCTATGAGTATGAGCTCAACGACAGCGTGGAGGCCGAAGGCCTGATTGTCCGCCAGGAGCAGGTACTCCCAGGGGCTCAGGGGATCCTGGACATCACCCGGGGCGAGGGGGAGCAGGTGGGACTGGGTCAGCGGGTTGGGTTGGTCTACCGGGATGACCAGGCCCAGCAGGCCCAGGAGCAGCAGGAGGCTCTGCGGATGGAGTTGATCCAGCTTCAGTATGCGATTGGTCAGGGAGGAGACGCTGCTTCGGCAGCTAAGGTAGACGAAGATATCCTTCAGGCATTGGTAGCCCTCCGCAGTTCCGCTGCTCTTGATGATTACAGCACACTGGAGAACCAGGTGCTGGAAGTGAAAAGTGGTGTGCTGCGACGGGAATATGCCTATGGCGCAGAACTGAGCGCAGTAGATTTAGCTGCCCGACTCAACGAGATGACCGCCCAGTATGAGACGCTGCGGGCCCAGAACTATGCAGCTGTTACCCAGATCACCGCCCCGGTGTCCGGTACATTTTCTGCCCTGGTGGATGGATATGAGACCCTGATCGACCTGAACTCCGCCCTTCAGCTGACCCCGGAGGGGCTGTCCGGCCTGATGAAGCAGCCTCCAGAGGCTGACCGCACTGCGGCGGGAAAACTCATCACCTCCAATCGGTGGCAGTTCGCAGTTTTGGTCAGCCAGGAGGAAGGAGAACGGCTGGCTCAGGAGAGCAGAGTGACTCTCCGCTTTGCCAGTGACTTCACCCAGGATATCCCTATGGAGGTGATCCATGTAGGTGAGGCAGAGAACGGACAGACGGTGGTGGTGCTGTCCACCGACCGCTGTTTGGAGCAGACCACCTTGCTGCGACGTCAGACAGCAGAACTGATTTTTGACAGCCGAATCGGCCTGCGGGTGCCCAAGGGGGCAGTGCGTATGATCGACGGAACGCAGACGGACGAAGAGACCGGCGAGACAACTCAGTACAGTACCCTGGGCGTCTATGTGGTGACTGCAGGCCGGGCGGAGTTCAAGCCGATTGAGATCCTGGCCGAGGGGGACGAATTTTATGTGGTCCGCTCGGTGAACCAAGATCGGAAGGCGCTGCGGGCCGGGGATGAAGTGGTCATTCGCGGTACAGGTCTGTACGATGGAAAACTGCTGGAGTTCTGATGAGAGTTGACCTGTCGGAGGAACTGCCGGAGACAAAAGATAAAGAAAGAGGGAGTGGAAATGTCCATTCAGGAGCATGTCAATACAGTAAAAGAAACCATTGCCGCGGCAGCCAGGGCGGCGGGACGTGACCCAGAAGAGATCACCCTGTGTGCTGCCACTAAGGTGCAGACAGATGATACCATCCGCCAGGCCATTGCTGCGGGGATCACGGTGTGTGGGGAGAATCGGGTCCAGGAGCTCACCGCACACCTGGCTGCCGATGCCTATGCCGGAGCCCAGGTCCACTTTATCGGACACCTCCAGACTAACAAGGTCAAGCAGGTGGTGGGAAAGACGGCGCTGATCCACTCAGTGGATTCCCAGCGGCTGCTTCAGGCCATTGAAAACCAGGCAGCTAAGCTGGGAGTGGTGCAGGACATCCTGTTGGAGGTCAACATCGCCGGAGAGGAGAGCAAGGGCGGCTGTACGCCCCAGGAGGCAGAGGAACTGGCCATCCTGGCGGCGGGGATGGAGCATGTGCGCCTGCGGGGACTGATGGCCATTCCTCCGGTCTCTCCAGAACCGGGGGCCAACCGCCCGTTTTTTGCGGCTATGCGTCAGCTTTTTGTTGACATAAAGGGAAAAATGGCCCATAATCAAGATGATATGGATTGCCTGTCCATGGGTATGAGCGGGGACTATGCAGATGCTATTGCAGAGGGTTCCACGCTGGTGCGGGTTGGGACCGCTCTGTTCGGCCCCCGGCCCCCCATGACAAAGCAATAAGGTCTGTGTATACTTTCTGAGAAAGAGGGTTTCATGATGGGATTTTTGGACGAGTTTAGGCGGCTGGCCCACCCCTATGAGGATGAGGAAGAGGACGACTTTGAGGATGATTTTGACGCATCCCCCCGTCCCATTGAGCGCCGGGAGCGTGCGCCCCGGAACGAGCCGGCCTACTCCAGCCCTGTAATGGATGAACTGGAAGCCCGCCGGAGCAACAAGGTGGTCAATATCCGGGCGGCTACCCAGCTCCAGGTGGTCTTGGTCAAGCCGGAGCGCTTTGAGAATGCCAGCGAGATCGCTGACCATCTGCGGGAGAAGCGCACAGTGGTGCTGAACCTGGAGTCCACCAACAAGGAGATCGCCCGCCGCCTGCTGGACTTCCTGTCTGGTGTGGCCTATGCCAATGAAGGCAAGATCAAAAAGGTGGCCATTTCCACTTACATTATCACCCCCTACAATGTGGATATTCTAGGAGATCTGATTGACGAGCTGGAGAATAACGGGCTGTACTTTTAAGGGGAGGACCCCATGAAGAAAAAATACCTGGTCCCGGCCGCGGCGGCCGCGGCGGCGCTGGCTTTGCTGGCTGCTGCTCTTTTGTGGTACGGACGGAGCCGGGCGTTCCGGACGGTGTTTCCGCTGTCCGGCGCGGTGGATGTGTCCTGTCAGGCCCAGTGGACGCCTGTGGAGGGACAGGGCTATGCCCGGGACCTGACCAGCGAACAAACCAGCCGGGTGCTAGGGGTGCTGAAAGGACAGCAGCTCCGCCGCCGGTATGGTGACCTGCTGCCCACGTGGGGCGGAACAGAACCGGTGACCTCCTCCATGGGGGACAGCATACTGCTTACCTTCCAGGATCAGAGTGGAACTTCCTGCGAGTTGCTGTTCCTGGGAGATCGGATATGGCTTCACGACTTGGGACAGGACCGAAAAGCCAGCTATACACTTTCTGGCGGGCAGCCCGTTCAAGAGGAGTTGACTGGCAGTGTCTATGAATGGGTGCGTCCTAAGGCGGAAACTGTTGGAACGGTGTACGCAGATCTGAATGGGGACGGCTCTGATGAGACCGTGCGGTTGTGTGCGGAAGAAACGGTAGAGCCCAATGAACGTGGGATTCCTTTGGTCACTGGGGAAGCGGTGCTGCGCCCTTACCACCTGGAAACAGAGTTGGATGGCCGGGTAGTGACTTGTGCCCTTGGAGACACGGGCGAACGGTATGAGGGCATGCAGCGTCTGTTTGTTACTGCAGACCGGGCAGGTACACCGGTGATTGTGACCGGACTGTCGGAGAAAAGAGAGGGCCGAGAACTGGTGGTATACGCCTGTTCCTGGGAGCCAGGGACTGGATCTTTCAGCCAGCTGGAGGTGCCTCATTATTCCATTCAGGGCCTTCTGGAGGGCACGACGGCCCATGTGATCGTGCCAGAGACCGGAAATGCGGAGGATTTGGATCTAAACTGGTGGCTGTCGCGGCAGGATGCCCAAAGTTCTGGAGCGGCGCAGCAGTCTGGAGCTCCAGAGCAGGCCGGTGGGATCTGTGACGTAGGACCTGCGGAGCAGGGGATCCAGGTGACCCAGCTTCTTTGGAACCGAGACCAGACCGTTAAAATGGGCTGTTTGGTGACCCAGGTGACCTGGATAAATGGGGCTCCAACTGTAGTCAGTCAGTATTTTGACTGGCAGACCGGAGCCGTGGAAGATGTGCTGCGCTGAGTCCGGCGCTTTGATTAGGAGGTAATGAACAATGCTGACTCCCCAGGAGGTTTCTGAGCGCGCCTTTCCTAAGGCATCCTTTGGTGGGTATAATATGTCCCAGGTGGACGAGTTTCTGGATGTACTGACCGAGGATTACAGCGCCCTGTACAGTGAGAATGCGGTGCTGAAAAGCAAAATGAAGGTGCTGGTGGAAAAAGTGGAGGAGTACCGCTCCACTGAGGAGGCCATGCGCAAGGCGCTGATGACTGCCCAGCGTATGGCGGACGACCTGGTAAAGGAGGCCGAGCAAAAGCGGGACCAGATCCTTCAGGAGGCCGCTGAGGAGGCCCAAAAGAAGGTGGACTCTATTCGCCAGGAGGCGGAAGCAGAGCAGTTCCGCCTGGCTGCGGCCCAGAAGGAGACTGCGGGCTATGTGGCTAAAGTGAAAGCCCTTCATGCCCAGGCACAGGCCTATCTGGATCAGCTGGATCAGATGGTCCCGACAGCTTCTGACCATCAGGATGAGAAGGTGGAGGAGACCGTCTCTGACATCGATGACAGTGTCCAGCGTCTGGTGGCCCAGGCTATGGCTGAGGCTGCCGCAGAAAATGAGAAGGCCCGCCAGGGTGAGGAGAACCAGGATGCCGGGGATCTGTCCGATACGGCTGAGTTTCCCATTCAGAAGGAAAAGCCGGAGGAGGATAGTGATCTGGAAAAGACGACCCGGATCGATTTTGGAGAACTTCAGTTCGGCCGGGATTATGAGATCAAGTAAATGAAGTTCGGCCCCCCGGCGCAGCCGAGGGGCCGTTTTTTAGTTTTATGAGGACCAGAGGTCATCTACCTGAGCGCCGGTATAGTACCAGGTCAGAATATCCCGAAAGGAACTGCCTGCCTGAGCCATAGCGTTGGCACCGTACTGACTCATTCCAACCCCGTGGCCATAGCCGGTTACAGAAAAGGTAAAGTTGGTCCCATCCCAGGCCACGGTGAAGGCGGCGGAGCGCAGGGAGAACAGGGTGCGCACCTGGCTGCCCGTGAGGGTGACACCTCCCACTGGAATGCTGGTCACTGCGCCTCCGCTGGAGGTGGGGGAGCCGAACCAGCTGGAGGGATCACCGGACAGGTCGGCTCCGGGATAGGCGGAGAGCACCCGGCTGCGGACATCCTCCGCTGTAAGGACCACTTGGCTGCGGTAGTTGGGGACCTCGTCTCCCTCCGGGCTGGAGACACTTTTCAGATAGTCCACCTGGCTGCCCCACACCGCCACTGCGTCCGCGGTCTGTCCGGGGGCGGAGGAGAAAAATACCGCCTGAATGGGTGCGCCCTGATAGAGGATGCCCAGCCCGTCGGTGTCAGCCACCGCCTGACTGATCTTGGCAGAGTAGGTTCCAGCACTGATCCCCCACCGGGTCTCAGCTGCCTGCCGCTCCACGTATGCCTGACAGCAGCCGCTGTCGGTGCACACATCGGCCTGGGGGTGGGCAGCGTGGGCAGATGCCTGCCGGACCACAGTATAGGTGCGGGCGGCGCAGGCCTGGGCCTTTAGGGCTTCCTCCTCGAACGCAGCGGGCATCTCCGCCGCCACCACGCCGAAGAGGTAGTCTGCCATGGTCAGTTCATCCACGGTGCCGTCCGGCTGGAGCAGTTTGACAATATGCCCCCGGTCCCGGGCGGCTCGGGTGGTGTGCCCTTCCGGGGCCGCGGCAGAGTTGGAGGCGCCTTCCCCCGCTCTGGAGGCAGTGTGCTCTCCCCGGACGGTGAGCAGAGGGAGAAGGAATAGGGTGGCGGTGAGAATCAGCCCGGCCCCTGCGGTGAGCCGCCAGGGGCGGCTTGCTTCGTGAGTCATCCAGTGTTTTCTGTGTACTGATCCTCTCATTCTGCTTTCTCCTCTCCCCTGTGTCTGTGGAGACATGGTATGCGCATGGGGAGCGGGATATACCGGGGGCAAAAAGCCTTTGCGATTTTGATTGGCAGGCGGTATAATAGGGTCTGCTGAAAGATCTGGCCCTGGGCCAGATTTCAAGGGGGACTGCTCCCTATCCGATCCAAGGAGGAATATGGTATGCTGCTGAATGTGCTTGCGGTGGGCGACGTAGTGGGCGAAGGCGGCCAGGACATTCTGGCCCGCCGCCTGCGGGAGGTCAAACGGGAGGAGGACATCCACTTTACCGTGGTCAATGGGGAGAATGCCTCCGGCGTGGGTCTTACGCCTCGCCAGGCTAGAGGGATGTATGATGCCGGCGCCGACGTCATCACCCTGGGCAACCACACCTGGAACCGGATCCAGATCGCTGACTTTCTAGATAAGGATCCCTATATCCTCCGCCCGGCCAACTATGCAGGCCGGGTGCCGGGACGAGGTTTTGGTGTGTTCGACGGGCCCGGCGGACTGCGAATCGGGGTGATGAACCTGATGGGGCGGCTGGAACTGAACTCCAACTTGGACAGCCCCTTCAAGAGTGCCAACCAGCTGCTGCGGGGTACGGAGGCCCAGAGCTGCGACCTGGTGCTGGTGGACTTTCACGCTGAGGCAACCAGTGAAAAGGGGGCTATGGCGTGGTATCTAGACGGGCGGGTCCAGGCCCTGTGGGGGACTCACACCCACGTACCTACGGCAGATGGACAGATCCTGCCCAAGGGGACAGGCTTCCTCACAGACCTGGGTATGACGGGGCCGCGGCGCTCTGTGCTGGGCATCAAGCCGGAATTGTCTATGAATCTCTTTCTTGGGGGCCTGCCCCGGCGGTATGAGGAGGCGGAGGGTCCCTGTAAGATCAACGCCTGCCGCTTCACCATCGACACGGAGTCCGGGCGGTGCATCCAGGTCCGGCGGGTGGACCTGGAGGAGTGAGTCCGGCGGGAAAGGAGCCTTTTGCCATGATCAAACTGATCCACGGGGCGGACCTGCATCTGGACAGCCCCTTTTCCGGCCTGACGCCGGAGCAGGCAGCTGGCCGGCGGCAAGAGCAGCGGCAGCTTTTGAATCGCCTGGCCGAATTGGCCCGGGACCGAGGGGTGGATCTGGTGCTGCTGTCCGGCGATCTGCTGGACGGCCGGCAGACCTATCGGGAGACTGCCCAAGCCCTGGCCCGGGCCTTGGAGAGTCTCCCCTGCCCGGTGTTCCTGGCCCCTGGAAACCACGATTTTTATGGGCCGCACTCCCTGTATGCCGCCCTGGACTGGCCGAAAAATGTGCATATCTTCACCTCTGGAGCAGTCCAGCGGGTAGAAATCCCCGGGCTGGACTGTGTGGTCTATGGCCGGGCCTTCCTGGGGCCCCGTGAGGACCACTCCCCGCTGGAGGACTTCCGGGCAGAGCGGGACGGCCGGGTGCAGATTATGGCCATCCACGGAGAGGTGGACGGACGGGGAGAGTACGGTCCCATCTCCCGGGAGGAGATTGCCCGCAGCGGCCTGGACTATCTGGCGCTGGGGCACATCCACCAAGCCAGCGGACTTCAACGAGAGGGGGACACCTTTTGGGCCTATCCCGGCTGTCCGGAGGGCCGTGGCTTTGACGAGTTGGGAGATAAGGGAGTTCTGTATGTGGAGGCAGAGCCTGGAACCTGCCGGGCGGAGTTCGTTCCCCTGTGCCGCCGGCGGTATCAGATCCTGTCTGTGGATGTGACCGGCGCGGAGGATCTGGCGGCGGCGGTGCGGGCTGTGTTGCCTCCAGATACGGCGGAAGATATATACCGCATCCTGCTTACCGGTGAGCGGGGTGTGGAGGCCCTGGACATAGAGGGACTGACTCGGGCACTGGCCCCTCGGTTTTACGGACTGACCCTCCGGGATCGTACCCGGGTGCAGAGGGCAGTGTGGGATCGGATGGAGGAGGACACCCTCACTGGGCTGTTCCTGCGGTTTATGGCCGCCCGGTGCCGGGAAGAGCCGGAGAATGAGATTCTCCAGCAGGCGGTACGCTTCGGTCTGGCCGCCCTGGAGAACGGAGAGGATGTGGCTCCATGAAGATCAAACGGATGACAGCTACCTTCGGCGGGCTGACAGAACAGCGGCTGGAACTTGCCCCCGGCCTCAATCTGATCCAGGCTCCCAATGAGAGCGGGAAATCCACCTGGGCAGGCTTTTTGAAGGCCATGCTCTATGGGATCGACACCCGGGATCGGGACAAGAAGGGGCATCTGGCGGATAAAAACCGTTACCAGCCCTGGTCCGGGGCCCCCATGGAGGGGGAACTGCTGCTGGAGTGGCAGGGCCGGGATATCACCATCCGCCGGGGGCCCCGGGGGAGCGTCCCCTTTGGGAATTTTTCTGCTGTCTACACCGGCACGGAGGAGTCTGTCCCCGGCCTGACGGCGGATACCTGCGGCGAATTGCTGCTGGGGGTGGGTCGGGAGGTCTTTGAGCGCTCTGCGTTTATCGGACAAGGTGGTTCTCTGACTGTCACCGCCACCCCGGAGCTGGAGCGGCGCATCGCCGCTCTGGTGTCCTCTGGGCAGGAGGATGTATCCTTCTCACAGGCAGAGGCGCGCCTGAAGGAGTGGCTCAATCGCCGGCGGGTGAATCGGAGTGTGGGACGTATCCCTCAGCTGGAGGAGGCACTGGCCCAGACTGCTGACGCTCGTGAGGAGGCAGAGCAAGTCAATGATGAAGTGAACCGATTGTCGGCAGAGCGGGCTGATCTGGCCCACAGAACGGCACTGTTGGAGACAGAATTGGGGATTCATAAGGCACTGGCCCGCCGGGAACTGAACCGGAAGTTCCGCCAAGCCCAGGCTGAGCTGGCTCAGGCAACGGCGGAGCAGGAGTCCCTGCGGCAGGAGCAGGCCCGGTTCCTCTCCCTCCCGGACCGGGAGGAATTGAAACGGGCCCAGGGAGAGCTTGCGCTGCTCAAGGCCCTGGATCCGGAGATCCGGCAGGGGGCGGAGGCTCTCACCCAGGCGGAGGCGGAGCTGGAGCAAGCGCGGGCCAGAGCGGTAGACCAAAAGTTTCCCGGCATGACCGGGGATGAGGCTGTGCAGAAGGCAGAGAAAGATGTGGCGGAGCATCAGCGGTGGACCGAGCGGGGCCGGCAGTGCAGGAAACAGGTTCCTATGCTCCAGCTGGCAGGCGCGGCGGCGGCCGCCCTAATTGCGGCGGGGGGTATGATGGCCGGCGATGGGCTTTTCCCATGGATCTGGTTGGCTATGGCGGCCTATGGAGTCCTGGCAGCAGCCTCCATCTTCTCCTTGTCTGCGGGAAAAAAGGCGGATGCTGCCGGACGCCGGGTGTTGGAGCGCTACGGTGTCCAGGGGCCGGATGAGGTCATTGCTCTGGCACGGGCCTACCGGGAGCGGACGGCCGCCGCCGACCGGGCGGCTCAGCAGGTGCGGCTGGTCCGCTCCGCGCTGTCTGAGCGGCAGGCCAGGCGGGAGAACACCCATACCGATCTCTTTCAGTTTGTCCACTCCTTTGCCCCGGAGGTGAAGGATCTGTTTGGCTGCTCCGCGGCTTTGTCTCTGGCACTGAACCTAGAAGAGCGGGGCGCGGTGGCCGCAGCCCGTTTGAATGGTGCCCGGCGGCTGTATGAGGCGCTGAAGGCCCAAGGGGGACGGGAAGAACCGGAGAACCAGGAACTGAGACAGCCCGTCCGGACACTGGAGGAGACGGCTGCCCAACTGGGGATCGCTCGGGCGGAATTAGAGCGGGCGGAGCGTCAGCTGAATATGGCACTGGGCCGTCAGAAGGCGGTGGGGGACCCTGCCGCCCTGGCTGTGGAGAAGGAGGCCCTGGCCCGGGAACTGGAGCGGCGTGAAGGGGAGTATCAGGCCATCTCCGCCGCTATGGAGGGCTTAAAGGCGGCCAACGCCCAGCTTCAGGAGCGATTCTCCCCGGAACTAAATCGGCGGGCGGCATACTATCTGAGCCGCCTCACCGGTGGCCGGTACCGGGAAGTATCCTTGGACCGGGAACTGGACGCCTCTGCTATGGAAGGGGGCGGAGTGCTGCCCCGGCGGGCCCTGTTCTTGTCCAAGGGGACAGTGGATCAGATCTATCTGGCGGTGCGTTTGGCGGTGTACGACCTGTGCCTCAAGGAGCGGCAGGCCCCGCTGGTGCTGGACGACGCCCTGGCCGCCTTTGATGACGAACGGATGGCCCTGGCCCTGGACCTGCTGGCATGGCTGGCAGAGGATCGGCAGATCCTGCTGTTCACCTGCCAGGGCAGGGAGGCGGCTGGTCTGGCCGGCCGCTCTGGGGTCACGATCCAGAGTCTGCCAGCCCGGACATGAGTGTCTATGCCTGTATAAACTGTTATTTGAACGACAACGGCCCCGGAACATGATTATGTTCCGGGGCCTAAATCTTCTTTTACAGGGGGCCAATGGTATCAAAGGGCAGAAGGGAGAACACTGCCTTGCCCAGGATATAATCCTCATGGATAGAGCCGATGCGGATATCCCGGCTATCGTCGGAGTTGTTGCGGTTATCACCCATGACAAAAATCTCCCCTTCCGGGACTTCGAAGTGGGTCTGGGTCCGGTTGGGATCGGCGGTGACATCGTCCATGGGCTCACGAATATAGGGTTCATCCAGCAGAACGCCGTCCACATAGACGCTGTTGGTATCATAGTCGATATCCACCGTCTGGCCGCCAGTGGCAATGACGCGCTTGACAATGGCCACACCGCCCAAGTGCTCCACTGTGGTCTTGTTCAGCACTACGATGTCCCCTTGCTTTGGTTCATAGCCCAGGGACCAGACCAGCAGGAGTTGCTGATCCTGGAGCGTGTTGGTCATGGACTCCCCCTGCACACGGGTCAACCGTCCAACAAAAGTGAATACCAGAACCAGGCTCACCAGTGCGGTGGTCAGGGCGTTGAGCCAATAAAAGAGATCATCTGAGGATTTTACTTCTTCTTTCTCTGGAGCGGTGCCGTCCGCCGGGAGAGCCCCCTCCACTGGGCGTTCAGGCGTGGGATCCTGGGGCTGGGACTCATGTTCCAATTCTTCGGACATAGGGCGACCTCCTCTGGGGCGTTTGTTTGCATTATACCCGCTTCGGAGGAAAAATGCAACTGTTGGACACTATTCAGGTTCCGGACAGGCACGGGCATATCCACCGCTGGACAGCTGGAGGTACAGGTTTCCGCTGGGGGCGGTCCATAGGATACACCCAGCATGCTCCCGCCGGGCGGTATACAGGCCGGTGGGGCTGTTGGCGCCCGTTTGAAAGAGGACTCCCAGCTGGGCGCTGCCTGGTGGGAGTTGATCCAACACCTCACCGGTAAGGGAGTAGGAGCCGTCCGGGGTCTGAATGTCAGCCCTTCCAGATGCATTTGATTCTGTTTCGGCATCAGATGCTCCGTCTTCGGCGACCCCGCTGTTTCCATCGGCCGACAGGGCGGGAAGGCGGAGCAGAAGGGCGGCGGCCAGACAGGCAGCCAGCAGCCCGGCGGCTCGCCAGACAGGCGGACCAGCCATCTTATGGTGTTCCACAGCAGTCCCCTCCTTATAGATGCGGTTCCGGGCAGCCTGAGCTGCCGATGGTCTCTTTTTATCAGACGTACCAGAGGGGGAAAAGGTTCCATCTGGGGTGAAAATTTTCCTTGGGAATAGAACACGGAGGCACGGCAGTCAGCCGCGCCTCCGTAGAAACGGTTTGGATTACTTATCGGTACGCTGGGTATCACGGACAAAGTATTCCGAGTTGTCTGCTCCCTCGGTCTTCCAGTCAAAGCGGCCCATAGACTTAATGAGCTTGGACAGCTTGGAGAAGCCGTAGTTCCGGGGATCAAAGTCGGGCTGCTTCTTCAACAGAAGATTGCTCAGTTTGCCCATGTGGGCGAAGCCATCCTCACCGCATACATCCTCCACCGATTCGGCAATAAGTTCCGCCACGTCGTCCGGAACCCCAATACTCTTTCGGTTCTCCTTTTTATAGGGCCTCTGGGGCGGAACAGCGGGGCGGGGTGTGTCATCCTCTGCTTGCTGGGCGGCGGCCTTTCGGGCGGCGGCCCGAATGACCTCAATGTAGACAAATTTGTCACAGGCTACGATAAAGGGCTTGGGGGTCTTGCGCTCCCCCATACCGTATACCTTCATACCCGCCTCCCGCAGTCGGATAGCCAATCGGGTGAAGTCGCTGTCGCTGGACACCAGAACAAAGCCGTCGCAGTTGCCGGAGTATAGGATGTCCATAGCATCGATGATCATGGCGGAGTCGGTGGAATTTTTTCCGGTGGTATAGCCGTACTGCTGGATGGGGGTAAGGGCACATTCCAGCAGGATAGACTTCCAAGAGGACATGTTGGGACTGGTCCAGTCGCCGTAGATGCGTTTGATGGTGGGGGTGCCGTACACTGCCACCTCTGCCATTACATCTTTCATGGCGGTGCGGGAGGCGTTGTCCGCGTCGATGAGGACGGCCAGGCGCAGGTCCAGTTCGTTCTCAGCCACGGGAATCCCCCCTGCCCCGGAGAAGGGCCTCGACCTGGGCCAGCTGTTCCAGGGTGTTCACCCCCAGCATCTCATCCGGGGAGCAGGTGTCGCACAGGCCTACCCGGCCGCCGTCGGCCTTGATGAGGGCGGGTACGTCGGTGAGGTAGAGCTCCCCCTGGGCGTTGTCATTCCGAAGCCGCCCCAGGGAGGCCAGCAGTGCGGGTGCATGGAACAGGTAGGTGCCGGTGTTGACCTCCCGGACGGCCTTCTGCTCCGGGGTGCAGTCCTTGTCCTCAACGATGGCCCGGAAGGTGCCGTCTGCTTCCCGGAGGATGCGGCCGTAGTTGCCTCCGTCCTCCAAGACAGAGGAGAGGAGGGTGCAGGCGTTGCCGTCCCGGAGGTGGGTCTCCGTCAGGGAACGGAAGGTCTCCCCTTTCATCAGAGGGGCATCGCCGCAGCAGACCAGTACATGGCCGTCAAAGCCCTCAAGCAGGTGGGCGGCGCACTGCACCGCGTGTCCGGTGCCGTGCTGCTCGGCCTGGACGGCGTGGGGATATTGGGGGTAGGCGGCCAGGACCGCCTCCTTCTTCCAGCCTACGACCAGGATCACATCCTCTGGAGGAAGAAAGTCCAGTCCGGATAGGACATAGTGAATCAGAGGCTTTCCATCCGCCAGCCGCATCACTTTGGGCAGATCCACGCCCTCTGTCTGGAGCCGGGTGCCTTTTCCGGCGGCCAGCACCAGTGCCTTTACCTTATGATCCATGTTCATTCTCCTTCATGTTGGATTTCAGTTCGATCCCAAAGCTGGGGCAGCAGGCGATAGAAGTCGCCCTGCTCCCGCCACATCGCCAGAAGGGTCCCCCGGGCCACGGACACCTCCGCAGCTTCTCCGGTGAACTCGTTGCTGACACCCAAAGGGAAATCGGCGCTGAGGGTGTGGTCGGTCAGCTCAAATTTCAAGTTCCGCAGGGTGACCCCCTCCGCCTGTCCGCTGAGGCAAAAGGCGGACCAGAAGCCCGAAAGGCTGGAGGGAAAGACCATAGTCTCATTCCGAAGGGCGGTGGCTACGGTGCCCTCACCTGCCAGGACGCCTCTGGCCCCCTGAGTGGTGAGCCAAGCCAGGGCCTGGAGGTTGGCCAGGGTGTGCTCCAGCCGGCCGCCCACGCCGCCCAGCAGGACGAACCGGCGGTATCCCCGGTCCAGCCCCTCCCGCAGGGCATAGATCATATCGGTATCATCCTTGGCGACAGGGAGCTGCACCACATTTGGGTGGTTGGGCCGGCGGCCCAGGGAATCAAAGTCGCCCACTACCAGATTGGGCGGTACGCCATAGGCCTCCAGCGCCTCATAGCCCTTGTCGGCAGCAATGAGAAAATCCTGCGCGCCCGGGTGAGGACACAGAGACCAGGACAGGGGCATGGCCCCTACAACATAGCAGATGGATGGATTCAAGCTGGGTTCCCCCTTCATTTCGACATCGGCCTGTCCAAAGGGCCGGACCGGCTGCGGAGGCGCCGGTGTGCCGGTTTGATATACGTGACTTTATTATAACGCCGGAGAAGGATTTGGGCAACGGGATTTTGTATCCAGGGTTCGGATTTTTGACGCTGTCTGGGCGTAACAGGGCTGCTGAACGGCGGCTTCCTCTTGTTTTTTCTCCTTGGATATGTTATACTAAACACCCTAAGAGGGGCAGAATAAAGCATACAGCCGGAGGGGGGTGCCCGACCTGGGAGAGGGTATCAAGATCGTGGCGAAAAACAGCAAGGCCTACCACGACTATTTCATTGAGGAAAAATATGAGGCCGGCATCGAACTGGCCGGCACCGAGGTCAAGTCCATCCGACAGGGCCATGTGAATCTGAAGGACTCCTTTTGTCTCATTAAAGACGGAGAGATGTCTGTTATTGGAATGCACATCAGTCCCTATGAGAAGGGCAATATCTTCAACAAGGACCCTCTGCGGCAGCGCCGCCTGTTGATGCATAAGCGGGAGATCCTGAAGCTCTTCGCTAAGATCAAGCAGGACGGCTACTCTCTGATCCCCCTGTCCATCTACTTCCGCGGACCTAGAGTCAAGCTGGAGCTTGGTCTGGCCAAGGGCAAGAAGCTCTATGACAAGCGGGAATCGGCGGCCAAACGGGACGCTAAGCGGGAGATGGACCGAACGATGAAATCCAGAGGCCGGTACTGATCGTCCGGCGAACGGCCCCGGGCCGTTATAGAAAGGAGTGCTTCTTCATGGCACAGAACCCCATTGTCACTATTGAGATGGAGGACGGCGGCGTCATCAAGGCGGAGCTCTATCCCCAGACGGCGCCCAACACGGTCAACAACTTTATCAGCCTGATCCAGAAGGGCTATTATGACGGCCTGATCTTCCACCGGGTGATCCCCGGCTTTATGATCCAGGGCGGCTGTCCCGACGGAACTGGTATGGGCGGCCCCGGCTACTCCATCAAGGGCGAGTTCACTCAGAACAGCTTCCAGAACGATTTGACTCATGACCGCGGCGTGTTGTCCATGGCTCGGACCATGGTGCCCGATTCTGCAGGCAGTCAGTTCTTTATCATGGTAGAGAAAGCTCCCCATCTGGATGGCCAGTATGCATCTTTCGGTAAGGTCATTGAGGGTATGGAGGTGGCAGACGCTATCGTTTCTGCCAAACGGGACTGGAGTGACAAGCCCCGCCAGCCCCAGCGGATGAAGAAGGTTACTGTGGATACCTTCGGTGTGGAATACCCTGAGCCTGAGAAGGTCTGATTTTTCCCGAATAAGCATCTTCCGTACCGGCGCGCAAAGGCGCGCCGGTACGGTCCAAGCGTTTGATTTTCCCAAACCAGAACGAGTTTCTCCTAAGCAGCGGCAGAGCCTCAGCCAAACCGAAGCCCAGTACAGCGGGTTCGATTTGGAGATGAGGAGCGGCGAAATGAGCGAACATTCGGCTTTTGCCAGAAGCGAGAGATATGGAACTTGCAACGATGAGGGGGCGTACCGGTTTCGACGGGGACACGGAAGTGGAAATAGCGGGCGGTGGCGCCTGGCCACCTTAAAACGGGCATTCTTTATAAATTAAAGAACAACGATAACTACGCTTACGCTGCCTAATTAACGGCAGCCGTCTGACTCGGAAGGACCACGAGCCGGGATCAGGCGTCGTTTAGTGGTGCACGTGCGCCGGCAAAGCTTTGAGCCGGCCATGAATCATGAAGCTTACCTGACCTCCAGGCGTGACGGCTTGCCTGGAGTGAAGGGAACAGGGCGGTCACGCCGCCCGGAATAACCGTCTGCGCCCGGAGAAGTTTCCATGGAAGGGTTTTCGGACGGGAGTTCGACTCTCCCCGCCTCCACCAATTTGATCCCAGGTCGAACCCTTGGAGCTGGGTTCGATGCTGGACTCATCAGCTCCACCAAAAAGAAAGACATGACCTGTGAGGGTCATGTCTTTCTTTTTGGGTTGGCAAGATTTTGTATTCAGAATATTTCAGCGTACAAACTGGGGCGTTTACAGATTGCCGTCTCGGGTGCAGCGGCGCAGGACGACTACAAACCAAGCAAATACCACAAGACCTTTGGCAATACTGGAGATGCTGATACTCCACCATACACCGTCCAGCCCCAGTACAGTGGCGCTGAGCAGGATGGCCATGGGGATGCGGGCGGCGTTGCCGATGACCCCGGCCAGTGTCGGGGGCATGGGCCGCCCCAGGCCTTGAAAGGCCCCGGAGGAGGTGATCTCCAGGCACATGAGGATCTGGGAGTAGCCCATGATCCGCAGATAGCTCACGCCGGTGCGGACCACCTCTTCTTCCTGAATAAACACCCGGACCAAAGGTGTGGGAAATACTACCAGCATCACAGTGGTAAAACAGCTCCACACAACGATCATCGCGACAGCTGTCCAGTATCCTCTGTGAATGCGGTCAAGCTTACGGGCGCCAAAATTCTGAGCGATAAAGGCATTTACTGCGGTGGCAAAGCCCTCCGCTGTGGTATAGGAGATCGATTCGATTTGAGTGCCCACTTTTTGTGCAGCAATGGCGGCGTCCCCCCAGTCGGCCACGATTCGGGCAATAAACATGGAGAGGCTGGAGAAAAACATGCTCTGAATGGATACCGGGAGGCCAATCCGCAGCATCTCCAGCCATGTGTGACCTTGGCTGGGCTGGAAGAGATGGATATGGGGGAAGAGAGTGGTCTCTCGTCGGGCAGAGAGGAAGAACATGGCGGTCACAATGGCCTGAGCCAGAACAGTGGCAGCCGCAGCTCCGGCAACCTCCATTCGTGGAAATGGACCCACGCCAAAAATCATCAGGGGATCCAGCAGAATGTTGCCTACCAGTCCCACTGCGGTGGATCTCAGGACCACCACACTGCTGCCCATGGCAGTAAATAAGCCGGTAAATATCTGATTGAAGAAGGAAAAAAGAAAGCCCAGGGCAACGATCACCAGATAGACCCGGGCATCTGCATTGACTTGGGGACTGTTTAATTTAAAAAAAGCAATTAGGGGCCCGTTGAAGAGAACGCATATAGCAGTGAACAGGACAACCAGCAGTGTACCCAGATGGAAGGCTGCCTGTCCATAACTGGCTGCACGCTCCGGATCCTGTGCACCCAGTTCATGGGCAACCTTCACTTGGCCGCCTAACCGGGGGATCATTGCCAGACCATTGGCCAGCCATAGATACATTCCCGCTGCGCCCACTGCGGCCACTGCATCGGCAGAGAGCCGGCCGATCCAGATCATGTCGGTCATGTTATAAGCCATCTGGATCAGTGAAGTCGCCATGATGGGCAGGGCCAGACTGGTCAGGCTGCCTACAATAGAGCCCTCCAGCAGGTCTACATTTCGTGCCACATGATCCCTCCTTATAGTTCTGTATTTTGTAAAAATCAGCCATTCATCGGTATTATATCATAGAAATTATACTTTGCAACGGTTCTGAGCAGAACATTTTTGGCCCGAAGCCCGGCTTCCAGCAGGGGCTGTGTTTGTAAGAGAACAGGCATCGGAAGTAAGCTCTGACATAAAAAATAATGTCTGAGCATCGTACTTGCTTAGACATGCAGGACAGTCAAAATCGATCTTTTTCGCAGGAAGAAAAAATCGTCGGAGCAAAGCAAGCTTTGCTCCGACATGGCGCAGCGGGTGGGATTCGAACCCACGTGCGGTTGCCCGCAAACTGATTTCGAGTCAGCCCCGTTATGACCACTTCGATACCGCTGCATTTCGATTTTATCATGTGGGGCACAGAACCGCTGTGGCTCTGGGTCAATGAACAGAATACCAGACATTGCGCGAGAAATCAAGGCACACTTCAAATTTTTCTCAGACGAGGGAGGCGCGTGTGCTGACAGCTCGAAGTCTGGGAAATATGGGTTGCTTTTCTTGTGCCGCGCAGGAAAAGGTGATATAATATCTCTATTTCAAGGCAGTCCTGCCAAAACCAAAGAAAACAGTGAGGTTATCGATATGACATATCGGGAAGAATTTATTACGTTTATGGTGCGTTCTGGTGTTTTGACCTTCGGAGATTTTACCACCAAGTCAGGACGCAAGACTCCTTACTTTGTCAACACCGGCAACTATAAGACTGGCGCACAGGCCGCCAAGCTGGGTGACTATTATGCTGCCTGTATTCAGGAGCACATGGCTGACGGCATTACCTGTCTGTTTGGCCCTGCCTATAAGGGCATCCCGCTGGCGGTGTCTGCGGCGGCCTCCCTGTACCGGAACTATGACCGGGATCTGCCCTACTGCTTCAACCGCAAGGAGGCCAAGGACCATGGCGAGGGCGGCTCTATGGTGGGCTATAAGCCCCAGGACGGCGATAACGTGGCCATCGTTGAGGATGTGGTCACCGCCGGTACCGCCGTGCGGGAGTCCATTGAGCTGTTCAAGCACGTGGCCGATGTGAACATCAAGGCCCTATTCGTCTCCGTGGACCGGATGGAGCGGGGGACCCGGGAGTGCTCCACTCTGGACGAGCTGCGCCAGGATTACGGGATCCAGGTGTTCCCCATCGTTACCGTTCGGGAGGTCATCTCCTTCCTCCACAACAATCCCATTGATGGCAAGGTCTACATTGATGACGAGATGAAGGCCAAAATGGAAGCTTACCTGGAGGAGTACGGAGCGAAGGGATGAAACCGGTCCTGTTTGGGACGGAGGTGTGGAGATGAACTGTCCGTACTGCGGCGGAATGATGGTCAAAGGCTTGTTTTGTGACCGGGGAGACAGTTACTTCCTTCCGGAGGGGGAGACCCCACCTCAACTCTGGACCAAGGGCATTTTGAAGAAAAAACGGGCTGTTTTACTGCCGCCGGAAAGTTTTGGCGCTGTATGGGCGCAGCGGCCTGAGGCATTTTGGTGCGGACAGTGCAGAAAGCTGATCGTGGATTACTCCGGGCTTCTCCCGCGGACCACAGAGCAACGCACAGAAGGAGAGGAATAGACCCAATGGCTATGGCAGAAGCACAGAAACATCACCATACCGGTCACCGGCAGCGGCTGAAAACAGAATTCCTGGCCCGGGGTCTGGAGGGTTGGCCGGATCACAAAGTACTGGAATTGCTTTTGTGTTACGCCATCCCCCAGGGGGATGTGAACGATCTGGCCCATGAACTGGTGGAGCGATTCGGCTGCTTGGCTGGGGTACTGGATGCGTCAGTGGAGGAGCTGAAAAAGGTGCCGGGGGTGGGGGAACATACAGCGGTGTTGCTGCGGATGCTCCCGGCCCTGCTGGGCCGTTATCAGGGTTCCCGGGCACGGCTGGCGGCTGTGATCAACTGGCCGGAGGACGCCTACGCATGGCTGGAGCCTTACTTCTTTGGGGCAAGAAACGAGATGGTCTATGTTCTGTGCTTGGACGGTAAGCGACAGGTACTGGGTGTACGGCGGGTGGCCGAGGGCAGCATTGAAATGGCTCAGGTCAATACCCGGCGGATCGCAGAGGAGGCGTTGGGACTTCGGGCGGCCCGGATCTATGTGGCACACAACCATGTGAGTAACCTGGCCCTGCCGTCCCAGGCGGATTGGCTGGTGACCGATGTCCTTCGGGCGGCGTTGGCCCCCATTGGGATCCATTTGGAGGATCACCTGATTTTTGTGGATGGGGATATGCTCTCCCTCAAGGCCAGCGAGCACCGCCGGAATCTGTCGGCAGTTTAGTACATCGTCCGCACCGGTGCGGACTGGAACGCTCCTCCTCCCTGCGGAGGAGGAGCGCAGTTTTTTCCCGGGAAACCCCAGGGGGAATTTCCTGGAGATCTCCTTGCAATAGAACATTGGTTCTGGTACAATGGAGGAAACGCAGCGGAGAGGAGGGGAACAGATGCCGAAATTTGAAGTTGTTTCTGAATATCAGCCCGCCGGCGACCAGCCGGAGGCCATTGCAGCCCTGTCCCGGGGGCTGGAGATGGGGCTGGATGAGCAGACCCTGCTGGGCGTCACCGGCTCGGGCAAGACCTTTACCATGGCCAAGATCATTGAGCAGGTCCAGCGCCCCACCCTGGTGCTGGCCCATAACAAGACCCTGGCCGCCCAGCTGTGCGCCGAGTTCCGGGAATTTTTCCCCAACAATGCGGTGGAGTATTTCGTCTCCTACTACGACTACTACCAGCCGGAGGCCTACATCCCCCATACAGATACCTTCATTGAAAAGGACTCCGCCATCAATGAGGAGATCGACCGCCTGCGCCTGTCCGCCACCGCCTCCCTGCTGGAACGGCGGGATGTGATCGTAGTGTCCTCCGTTTCCTGCATCTATGGCCTGGGTGAGCCGGAAGATTTTGAGAAGATGATGGTCTCTCTCAGGGTGGGGGCGCAGATCGAACGGGATGAACTACTGAAAAAGCTGGTGGCCATCCGCTATGAGCGCAACGACATTGCCTTTGAGCGCAATATGTTCCGGGTCCGTGGTGACACAGTGGAGGTCTGGCCCGCCTACTGGAAGGATACTGCCCTGCGGATCGAGTTTTTCGGGGATGAGATCGACCGCATCAGTGAGGTCAATGTGGTCACCGGCTCCCCCATTCGGCGGCTGAACAATATTCCCATCTGGCCGGCCACCCACTATGTCACCCCCAAGGAGAAGATGGACGCCGCTGTCCAGGAGATCTATCGGGAGCTTGAGGAGCGGGTGGCCTTCTTCGAGGGAGAGAACAAACTTATCGAGGCCCAGCGCATCAAGCAGCGTACTATGTACGACATCGAGATGATGCAGGAGCTGGGCTACTGCTCCGGTATCGAGAACTACTCCCGGGTGATTGAAGGGCGGCCGGTGGGCTCTCCGCCTCATACTCTGTTGGACTACTTTCCAGAGGATTTTGTCCTCTTCATTGATGAAAGCCACGTTACTCTCCCACAGGTTCGAGCCATGTATAACGGGGACCGGGCCCGCAAAACCTCCTTGGTGGACTATGGCTTCCGTCTGCCCTGTGCCTTTGACAACCGGCCGCTGAAATTCCCGGAGTTTGAGCAGCGACTCAACCAGGTGGTCTATGTCTCAGCCACCCCCGGAGAGTACGAGCGCACCCGGTCGGGACAGATCGTGGAGCAGGTCATCCGTCCCACCGGCCTGCTGGACCCTCGCATTGAGGTCCGCCCGGTGGAGGGGCAGATCGACGACCTCATCGGGGAGATCAACCAGCGCACGGCCCGAAAGGAGCGGGTGCTGGTCACCACCCTTACGAAAAAGATGGCGGAGGACCTCACTACCTATCTTCAGGGGGCCGGGATCCGGGTGCGCTATATGCACCATGACATCGACACCATCGAGCGCATGGAAATTATCCGTGATCTCCGCCTGGGCACCTTTGACGTCCTGGTGGGCATCAACCTGCTGAGAGAGGGCCTGGACCTGCCGGAGGTCAGTCTGGTAGCCATTTTGGACGCAGACAAGGAGGGATTCCTGCGGTCGGAGACGTCCCTGATCCAGACCATCGGCCGGGCTGCCCGAAATGCCGACGGCATGGTCGTCATGTACGCAGATACCGTTACTCCCTCCATGCGACGTGCCATCGATGAGACGGAGCGCCGCCGGGAAAAGCAGGACGCCTTCAATAAGGCCCACGGTATCGTGCCCAAAACCGTGGTCAAGTCGGTACGGGAGCTGCTGGAGCTGTCCGCTGCCTCCGACGAGGCGGCCTCCGCCCAGCGCCAGGGCCGGACCAAGACGATGACCAAGCAGGAAAAGGCCGCCGAGATCGCCCGCCTGGAGAAGGCCATGAAAGAGGCGGCGAAAATGCTGGAGTTCGAGCTGGCGGCTTCCCTGCGGGATCAGATCATCGAACTGCGGGGGAGATAGCCGTGAGCGTAAAATTTTCTATGGGTAGAAACTATTTGGAGATATTCGATTTTTGGTGTAATGACCGGGAAAGTAACGATCCCTACGGCACCGAGTTCAAGGTTCGTGTGTGCTCCAATGGTGAGGACAATTACGGAGAGAGCGGGGAAGAATTTGTCGGCACCGGCTTTTGGACGTGCGGGATCGAAGAGGTTAGAATCTTTGTGGATCAACTGGATAAGATGAATCAGTTCCAGGAGAAGCACGCTGAGATCGAGGACGTTTCCTACGGAGGCAGATTGTGTTTCGATCTGGACCGCATGGGCCACGTTCGGGTCAGAGGTACTCTGTTTGGAGTACATGGGATCCAAAGTCTCAAATTTGAATTCTCCGGGGATCAGACCGCCCTGGGCCCCTTTGAGGACGGCCTGCGGGAATGTTTGACAGGGTGAGGAGGAAGTAGGTAGAAAGTTATGGATTCTCTTCCCAAACGAAAACCGAATCGTTTGGCCGGATATGATTACAGCCAATCGGGGTGCTACTTTGTGACTATATGCACCAAGGATAGGGAGCATCTATTTGGCTGTGTCGTAGGGGCCGATGTCCTCATCGGCCCGCACGTCCAATTATCGGAAATCGGCGCCACTGTGAAACAAACGATTTTTCAAATTCCGTTTGTAGATCAATATATTGTAATGCCAAATCATGTCCATATTTTGCTCCGTCTCCCTGCCTCAGGCAACGGGCCGATGGGGACATCGGCCCCTACACGATCGGTTCCTTGGATCGTTCGCTATTTAAAACGGACCGTCACAATGACCTGTGGAAAAACTGTCTGGCAACGCGGCTACCACGACCACATCGTCCGCAGCGAGGCGGACTATCTCCGCATTTGGAGCTATATCGACACCAACCCCGCCAAATGGCGTGAGGATCGCTACTATACAGAAACTGGGGGATAGAGCCATGTCCAAAAAAGAGGAAAAAACCAATGTCATGCGGGTGCTGGAGCAGAAGGGCATCCCCTTCACCCCCCACACCTATCCCCATGAGGACGGGGTGGCGGTAGACGGTGTCACCGTGGCCAGGAGCATGGGACAGGACCCGGAGTGCGTGTTCAAGACCCTGGTGGCCCGGGGGGCCTCCAAGGCCCTGTATGTGTTTGATATTCCAGTGGGGGACACACTGGATCTAAAAAAGGCGGCCCGGGCGGTGGGTGAAAAGTCCATCGCCATGCTGCCCCAGAAAGAGCTGCTGCCCAACACCGGATATGTCCACGGGGGATGCTCCCCGGTGGGAATGAGGAAGCAGTACCCTACTGTGTTCCACGAGACGGCGGAGATTCTGGACACCATCACTGTTTCCGCAGGAAAGATCGGCTATCAGGTGGAACTGGCCCCCAGCGATTTGATAGACTTGGTGGGCGGTACGACAGCGGACCTGACGGTATGACGGCGGGAGACGCGTCCCATGACATTCTTTCAGACAAAATGGCGGGCCATGAATGGCTCCGACGGATGATCCTTGTGGTTCTGGCGCTGATGCTGGTGGGTTTCGGGGCGCGGCCATCCGCCAGGGGGACTGGGGCGTCTTTAGGCTTGCGGTGCTGCTGACCCAGAGCTGTTAGGAGGCGATGATATGTCCACCCACCCGGAATTTGTACAGTACCTGCTGGACCAGCTGGAGGGTCTGGGGGAGCTGAGAGCCCGGAAGATGTTTGGGGATTACCTGGTCTATCTGAACGACCAGCCCGCCCTGCTGGTGTGCGACGGGATCCCCTTTGCTAAACCACTGCCCTGCGTGGCGGAGCTGCTGAAGGACCGGCCCACGGCGCCTCCCTATGAGGGCGCCAAGGCCCACTACGTCCTGGACCCGGAGGACCGGAACACCCTGCGCCGGGCGGCGGAGCTGGTGTCCCAGAACAGCCCACCGCCCAAAAAACGGAGGCGGAAGGCATGAAGGAGTCCACAGACCGGAGAAAATTCCGGTACCTCCCAGAGGCAGAAAATGACCTTATCATCATCGGAGGATCGGACGGGCCCGCCTATCCCGTGGACGCGGCGGAGCCATCCCCCGCTCCGGAACCGGAGCCGGAGCCCCAGGAGCCGGCGGGGATCTACCCCTGCCCCTGCTGTGGGTATTTGACTCTCCCTGTCCCCAGGGAGGAGGCGCTGGCCTACATCTGCCCGGTGTGCTTCTGGGAGAACGATGTATTCGACCCCGGCGAGGACGACCCCAGCGACGAGAACCACGGCATGACCCTCCGCCAGGGCCGGGAAAACTACCGGCGGTGGGGGCAGTAGCAAAGCGGCTGGTCCGCTTTGCCCGGCCACCCCGGCCCAGTGAGCTCCCGCCCCCGGCGGACCCCCAATGACGCAATACGAATCGGAATATAGTTGAGGAATATTACCATGCAAGACCATATCTATGTAAAAGGAGCCCGGGAGAACAACCTGAAAAATGTGGACGTGACCATTCCGCGGGACAAGCTGGTGGTGCTCACCGGCCTGTCTGGGAGCGGCAAGTCCTCTCTGGCCTTCGACACCATCTACGCAGAGGGCCAGCGGCGGTATGTGGAGTCCCTGTCCTCCTATGCCCGGATGTTCCTGGGGCAGATGGAGAAGCCCGATGTGGACTACATCGACGGCCTCTCCCCCGCCATCTCCATCGACCAAAAGACCACCAGCAAGAACCCGCGCTCCACCGTGGGCACCGTTACCGAGATCTATGACTATCTCCGTTTGCTCTGGGCCCGGGTGGGCACCCCCCACTGCCCCGTATGCGGCAAGGAGATCAAACAGCAGACCATCGACCAGATCATCGACCAGGTGCTGGAGCTGCCCGAGGCCACCCGGATCCAGGTCATGGCCCCAGTGATCCGGGGCAAGAAGGGAGAGCACGCCAAGATCTTCGAGGACGCCCGCCGCTCCGGCTATGTGCGCTGCCGGGTGGACGGCATCGCCTATGACCTGAGCGAAGAGATCAAGCTGGAGAAAAACAAGAAGCACAACATCGAGATCGTGGTGGACCGCCTGGTCATCCGGGAGGACATCGCCCGCCGCCTGACAGACAGCGTAGAGATCGCCTCCAACCTGTCCGGCGGCCTGGTGGTGGTCAATGTGGTGGGGGAGGACCGGGACATCCTCTTCTCCCAGAACTACGCCTGCGAGGACTGCGGCGTATCCATTGAGGAGCTTACTCCCCGGATGTTCTCCTTCAACAACCCATACGGGGCCTGTCCCGCCTGTACCGGCCTGGGCAGCCAGCTGAAGGTAGATCCGGATCTTATCATTCCAAACAAGGATCTGTCTATTTTGGAGGGGGCCATCACCGCCTCCGGCTGGAGCAGCATCAAGTCCGACGGCATTGCCCGGATGTACTTCGACGCTCTGGCCAAAAAGTATCGATTCAAGCTGGACACTCCGGTGAAGGACCTGTCCCCTGAAGTCATGGACGTGATCCTCTATGGCACCCGGGGGGAGGAGCTCACCCTCCACTATGACCAGCCCCGGGGCAAGGGCACCCTGCACCAGGCCTTTGAGGGGATCTGCAACAACCTGGAGCGCCGGTACAAGGAGACCCAGTCCGATGCCATGCGCCGGGAGCTGGAGGAGTGCATGAGCGAGTGCCCCTGCCCCGCCTGCCAGGGCCGCCGCCTGCGGAAGGAGTCCCTGGCCGTCACGGTGGGCGGGCTGGACATTGACGCCTTCTGCCGCAAGTCGGTGACGCAGGCCCTGGACTTTGTGGACCGGCTGGAGCTGACCGAGGCCCAGATGCGCATTGCAGAGCGTATTTTGAAGGAGATCAGAAGCCGGCTGGGATTCCTCCAGTCGGTGGGGCTGCAATACCTCACCCTGTCCCGGGGGGCGGGCTCCCTGTCCGGCGGCGAGAGTCAGCGCATCCGCCTGGCCACGCAGATCGGTTCTTCCCTCATGGGGGTGCTGTATATCCTGGACGAGCCCTCCATCGGCCTGCACCAGCGGGACAACGATATGCTGCTGAAAACCATGCAGGATCTGCGGGACCTGGGGAACACCCTGCTGGTGGTGGAGCATGACGAGGACACCATGCGGGCGGCCGACTATATCATCGACGTAGGCCCTGGTGCGGGGGTCCACGGGGGTGAGATCGTGGCGGCGGGCACTCCGGAGGAGGTAATGAACACCCCCGGCTCCATCACCGGCGAGTATCTGTCCGGGCGCAGAAAGATCCCCGTCCCTCGGGAACGGCGCAAGGGGAACGGGAAGTTTCTGAAGGTATTTGGAGCGGCGGAGAACAACCTGCGGCACATCGATGTGGAGATCCCCCTGGGGACCTTCACCTGTGTCACCGGGGTGTCCGGTTCGGGTAAGTCCTCCCTGGTGAACGAGATCCTGTATAAAAAGCTGGGGGCGGACCTGAACCGGGTAAAGGTCCGGGCCGGCAGACATGACCGTATCGAGGGCGAGGAGTTCCTGGACAAGGTCATTGACATCGACCAGTCCCCGATTGGCCGCACTCCACGGTCCAATCCGGCCACCTACACCGGACTGTTCAACGACATCCGGGAGTTGTTCGCCTCCACTCAGGACGCCAAGGCCCGGGGCTATGGTCCGGGGCGGTTCTCTTTCAACACCCGGGGCGGCCGGTGCGAGGCCTGCCAGGGGGACGGCCTGCTGAAGATCGAGATGCACTTCCTGCCGGACATCTATGTCCCCTGCGAGGTGTGCAAGGGCAAGCGGTACAACCGGGAGACGCTGGAGGTCCACTACAAGGGCAAAAACATCTATGAGGTGCTGGAGATGACGGTGGACGAGGCCCTCCCCTTCTTCGAGAACCTCCCCCGGATCTATAACCGGCTGAGAACCCTGGAGGAGGTGGGCCTGGGCTATGTGAAGCTGGGGCAGGCGTCTACCACCCTGTCCGGCGGCGAGGCCCAGCGGGTCAAGCTGGCCACCGAGCTGAGCAAGCGCTCCACCGGCCGGACCATCTACATCCTGGACGAGCCAACCACCGGCCTGCACAGCTATGACGTACAGCGGCTGATCGATGTACTGCAAAAGCTGGTGGATGTAGGCAACACGGTGGTGGTCATTGAGCACAACCTGGACGTCATTAAAACCGCCGACCACATCATCGACCTGGGCCCCGAGGGGGGCGACGGCGGAGGCTCTGTGGTCTGCACCGGAACGCCGGAGGAGGTGGCCGCCTGCGGGGCCAGCTATACAGGGCGGTATCTGAAACGGATGCTGGAGTGAGTTTCTCCGCCCGTTCTCTGCCGGGGGATGTTTCCCCGTTCACCCCGTAGGGGAGGGGCTTGCCCCCCCCGCCATGTCTCGGAAATGGCCGTGGATCGCCGTAGGGGCGGCCTCGTGTGGCCGCCCGTCCTCCGGTTCTGCTGTGATCCGCCTGAGACGTTGTAGGGGCGGGTCAGGAGACCCGCCCCTATGGGGTTTTGGGGGGCTCCTGCGATCCCGCCGGAACGAATCTCACCCCTCCAGTTCCCGGCCCAGGGCCAGACCGGTCCTGACTCCAAGCCGGAACCCCTGGACCGCGTAAAAGGCCAAGACGGCCCGGGCGTCCCAGAACAGAGCGGCCCGGGAGGCGTCCCCGTCGTCCATGGGCCGGCCTTCGATCTGCGGCAGGATATAGAGGTCATAGAGCCAGCGCATACACTCTGTCATCCATCGTCGAAACATCCCAAGCACGAACTTAAAGAATGTCAACAGGAAGTGTGAAGGATTTGGAAATTATTCTGCCAAGTGTTGCAGAACGGCTCAAACCTCTGCGAAAGTCCCGGGGACTGACGCAGATGGAGATGGGAAGGCTGTTGAACTGCACCGACCGTCATTATCAAAAAATCGAGTATGGACAGGTCAACTTGCCTGCCACTGCGTTGATTTTTCTGGCCGATTTCTTCCATGTGACCACTGATGATCTTCTGAGCCGGGATTGACGGATGGAAAGCCATCGTGTAGGATGGAGAAGTGAGAGATCCAATACGCAAGACAAAAGGAGATAGATGCGGCATGGAACGGATTCGACTGACAGACCTGGCAGATCCCCGCTTTGGGGAAGCCTTCGCCCTGTACGAGATCAGCTTCCCAGTTTATGAGCGGAGGACCCGGGCGGCCCAGGCGGCCCGGCTGAGCCATCCGGAATACCACTTTGATCTGCTGGTGGAGGGGGAGCAGTTCCTGGGGATCCTGCTGTTCTGGGAGGCAGAGGGCTTCCGCTATGTGGAGCACTTCGCTACCTGTCCCCAGCTTCGGGGTCAGGGCGTTGGCGCCCGGGCGCTGGCCCAGCTGAACAGCGAAGGGATCCCTGTGGTGCTGGAGATCGACCCGCCCCAGGACGAGGTCTCCATCCGGCGGCAGCATTTTTATGAACGCTGAGGCTTTTCCGCCAACCCATACCGCCATGTCCATCCCCCCTACCGGGCGGGCTATCAGGGGCATCCCCTGGTGGTGATGACCAGCCCCGCCCCTGCGTCCCGGGAGGAATACGACCGCTTTTCCGCCTATCTGGGCGGGACCGTTATGGAGGACTGCAAGATCCCCCTGACCGAAACTGAAGAATAAAGGAGACCCCTATGGATACCCTGCAATGGCTGACTGAGACGGAATTTGGAAAGTGCATCTTCACCATGCTGGTCTCGATGATCCCAATCATCGAGCTGCGGGGCGGCCTGCCCTTCGGCGTGGCCCTGGGCTTGCCCTATCACCTGGCTTTTCCCGCTGCTGTTCTGGGAAATTTGATTCCCGCCCCCTTCATTATTGTCTACATCCGCAGAATCTTTGAGTTGATGAGAAAATATCTGCCCTGGCTCAATGGTCTGATAGATCGCTTGGAGCAGAAGGCCCATCTGAAGGGACAAAAGGTGCAGAAATACCAGTACATTGGCCTGTGGCTCTTTGTAGCCATTCCCCTGCCAGGGACAGGAGCGTGGACCGGCTCGCTGGCTGCTGCGTTTCTTGGAATGAGGCTGAAGAAGGCCATGCCGGCGGTCACCCTGGGCGTCCTCACCGCTGGGACCATCATGCTGGCCCTCACCCATGTGGGGATCAACCTGTTTTCTGGGGCTGTGTGACTGGGGGCGGTACCCATTCCGAGTGAACATGCATAGGATGGTTCGGAGGTGGTGACCGTGGAAATACTGGAGGCTGCCCTGGCTCTGCTGTGCGCTGTGGGTGCAGGAAGTCTGCTGTGGCTGCTGTTTGGCCTGTTGGTCCGGCCGTCTCGGGGGCGAGAACCATGGGTCGTGCTCCCCGGGCGGGGGGACGGCTCAGATTTGGAGGCCAGCCTGCGTCAGCTGGCTTGGCTGCGTCGGGCTGGGCTGCTCTGCGGCGAGGCAGTGATCTGGGATGAAGATCTGGACCGGGAGGGCCGTCAGCTGGCCCTAAGGCTGACCCTGCGGTGGCCTTGGGTCACCTGTTGTCCGCCGGAGGAGCTGGAGGAGTGGCTGCGGGAGGCGGTCCGGCAGACGGATGGAATCTCCCGGTAAACGGAAGAGTTTGTTTGGTAGGCCGGCCCATGTGGCCGCCCGCCCTCCGTGGACCATGATGCCCGTAGGACGCGGCGACTCGGCGCGCCGCCTCACAGGGCAAAACCCTGGCGTTGACCGAAGAAATTCCGAAAATCGGCGGGAGGGGCAAGCCCCTCCCCTACGGCGGTTTAAGGACCTTCATAGATTACAGCGAAACAGAAACGGTCCTGTGGCTGCGGCGGCCACTGTACCATGCAGGACCGAAATTGCCCCGTAGGGGCGGGTCTCCTGACCCGCCCGTCCCCCGTGGACCGTGGCACCCGTAGGGCGCGACGACTCGGCGCGCCGCCTTTCCAACGCAAACCCGCTTCGCTGGACTTTGCGTTGGGGGCCTCCCCTGCGACGTCTCAGGCGGATCACAGCAAACAGGACAGAAAACGAAACAGAGAGGAGCGGTCACCATGCCGGAGCAGGGTGCAGAACTGTCTGTATTGGAGGGGACTGTCTCCTCTCTGATCTTTCAAAACGAGGAAAACGGCTATACCATCCTGCGCCTGGATGTAGGTGAGGAGGAGATGACCGTAGTTGGCTCCATGCCCGGGGTGTCCCCCGGGGAGTACCTCACTGTCCGGGGTCAGTGGGTGCGCCACGCCACCTACGGCGTCCAATTTCGGGCAGATGTGGTGGAGCGCCGCCTGCCACAGGGACTAAAGGAGATCTACCACTACCTGGCTTCCGGAGCGGTGAAAGGGGTGGGGAAGGCCACTGCCCGCCTGCTAATTGAGGAGTTCGGCGAGGATGCCCTGCGGGTCATGGAGGAGGAGCCGGACAAGCTTACCCGGCTGCGGGGGGTGTCCCCAAAGCGGGCCCGGGCCATCAGCGAGGCGTTCCGGAAGCAGATGGGAATGCGCCGCCTGCTGGAGTTTCTGTCAGAGCATCAGCTGCCTATGGAACTATCCAGCCGCCTGTTCCGGGCCTATGGAGACGTGGCACTGGAGGTGGTTCGCTCCAACCCCTATGTCCTGGCGGCGGGGGAGTTCGGAGTGGACTTTTCCCAGGCGGATGCCCTGGCCCTCTCTCTGGGGGTGGCGGCGGACGATCCCCAGCGGCTGGAAGCTGGCCTGTTGTTTGAACTGTCCCACAACAACTGGAACAACGGCCACACCTTTCTCCCCGCCCAGAAGCTGGTGGGGGCCACCGCCCAGCTACTGGAGTGCCAAGAGGCGCTGCTGGAGGAGCGTCTGGATGCACTGGCCGTCCGGGGCGAGGTGGACCTGGACCAGGTGGCGGGACAGGAGGCGGTCTATCTCCCCGCCCTGTATGAGGCAGAGACTTATATCGCCCAGCGGATGGGCGAGATGAGCCGGGCAGAACTCCTGCCCCCGGAGGGGCTGGACCGCCTGCTGAAGCAGATCCAGCGGGCCCAGGGGATCACCTACGCACCCCAACAGCTTCAGGCGGTGCGCCAGGCGGCCCAGCGGCAGGTAATGCTGCTCACTGGCGGACCGGGCACCGGAAAGACCACCTGCCTGCGGGGCGTGCTGGCCCTGTTCGAGGCCATGGGGCTGGAGACTGCCCTGGCCGCCCCCACCGGCCGGGCGGCCAAGCGTCTGGGGGAACTGTGCTCCACCGAGGCATCTACCATCCACCGCCTGCTGGAGACCGGCTTTGACCCCCACACCGGCCAGCTGGTGTTCACCCACGACGAGTACGACCCTCTGAAGGCGGATGCGGTCATTGTGGACGAGGTCTCCATGGTGGATGTGCCCCTGATGGCCGCCCTGATGGCTGCCCTGCGTGGGAACTGCCGTCTGGTTCTGGTAGGCGACCCGGACCAGCTTCCCTCCGTGGGGCCGGGAAACCTGTTCTCTGATCTGATCCGCAGCGGGGCGGTGCCCACCGTCCGCCTCACCGAGATCTTCCGCCAGGCGGCCCAGAGTGCCATTGTCCGAAACGCCCACATGGTAAACTCCGGAGAACTGCCCGACCTGCGGCGGAACGACAACGACTTCTTTTGTCTGCGGCGGCGAGACCCCCAGTCGGCGGTGGAAACGATTGTGGATCTGTGCCGTCGGCGGCTGCCGGAGCGCATGGGGATCCCCGCCGACCAGATCCAGGTCCTCTCCCCTACCAGGCGGCGGGGCACCGGGACTGCGGTTCTGAATCAGGCGCTCCAGGCTGCACTCAACCCACCAGCAGAGCAGAAAGGAGAGCGCCGCTTCGGTGACTGGATCTTCCGAGCCGGGGATCGGGTGATGCAGGTCAAGAACAACTACGACATCCTCTGGCGGGAGGAGGGAGGGACAGCCTCCGGCATGGGGATGTTCAACGGGGACATCGGGGTGATCCGTACCGTGGACAAGGAGGTCGTCTTGGTGGACTTTGACGGGAAGCTGGTGGAGTATACTCCAGACATGCTGGGAGAGTTGGAACCTGCCTTTGCCGTTACAGTACATAAGGCCCAGGGCAGTGAGTACCGGGCGGTCATCCTGGCCGCCTTGGACGGAGCCCCCATGCTGATGACCCGTGGGGTGCTGTACACCGCCATCACCCGGGCCAAGAGCTTGTTTATCGTGGTGGGGGACGATGGAGCGGTGGCCCACATGGTGGCCAACAACCGTCAGGCACGGCGGTACTCCGGCCTCCGGGCCCGCCTGGCAGATGAGTCGGGGGAGCATGGAGAAGCCAGGCTTCCGTAAATCAATCAAAAAAGCCCTCCTGTAAGAAGTACCATCGTTTGAAGGCGACGGAAACTCCTTGCAGGAGGGCTTTTTTGACACTCTGTGAGGCCGTCGTCCCGATGGGACGGCGGCCTCTTCTTTTTGTGTATCAAACCAGGGCAGGGATACCCGGTGGGCACCTTAGAGCGGGTCGCCATATTCCTCCCGGGCTTGGCGGAGGAACTCTGCGTCCTTGTCATCCAGAGTATGGAGCCCGGCGGTCTCCTCCATGTGGTGGGTAAACTCGTGGGCCACAGTGGCGAATAACTCGTCCTTCCAGGTCTCTTCGTCCTCCTCCGCCAGCAGAGCGGCGAAGGATCCGTAATACAGGACGATGTACCGCCCCAGCAGGTCGTGGCAGTACTCCCCCATGATGTACATCTCCCCCGGTGGGAACTCCGGGTCTGGGAGGGCCTCCTCCTCCAGCTGGATGCCTCCATCCAGCTGGTCAAAAAATACATTGGGGAATTCTGCGGAGATCTCCTCCAGCCAGTCCCCTACCTGCTCATAGCTTGGGATCATGGACTCACATCCTTTTCTACAAGATCATGCGGCTTGGTGTCCGCCGCATCTCAGACGGGTGTATCCGGAACCACACGGCTGACCTGAGCCCGCTCCATCTCTCCGGCGACCTGGAAGAGAAGGTCCATAAAGTATTTGGCGTAGTGGGTGAGATAGCGCTGTTTATGACGCAGGAGGGACAGCGTCTGGACAATGGGCGCTCCCTGGTCCATGAGAGGGAAAATGTTGAGCTGATCCCCCAGGACCGAGGCGTTGGACACGATGCCCACCTGGGTGCAGTAGCAGGCGGCCAGTCCCTGGGCGCATAGGGGGAGGATATGGCTGGTGGCAGTTCCGGTAAAGGGGACGGCGGGGTGAACCTGCTCCCGAGCGAAGTATTCCCGCATCCGCTGGCCCAGCCGGTTGTCCATCAGGGCGAAGGGCAGTCTGGCAAAGTCCCGGACCGAGGCCCCCTGGAGGGAGCGCAGCTTGATGCCCCGGACCTCATCCGGGGAGTAGTGCTGCCGCAGCAGACTCTCCGGGACGCAGAGGTAGACCTGCTCCTGGTACAGCTGCTGCTCCAGCAGATCCGGGCTGTACGAACCGGAGAGGACCACGGCGAAGTCCAGCTCTCCGTTGGACACCATGGTCTCCAGCTGAGAGGAGAGGGCGTCAGAAAAGCGGACCTCCACCAGCGGATAGCGGCGGTGGAAGTCAGGCAGCAGCTGGGAGAGGATCCAGGCCCCCCGCATGGTGCCCGCCCCCAGCTTCAGGGTGCCCCGCTCCTGCTGCTCGATGTCGGAGAGGATGTCCTCCAGGTTCCGCTCCTCCTTCCCCACCACCTGGGCGAAGGAGAGGACGAACTCCCCAGCACAGGTGAGGGACAATGTTGGCTTCCGGTACAGCAGAGGGCAGCCGTAGTGCTGCTCCAGGCGGTGGATGTGGTTGCTGAGGGTCTGCTGGGAGATATAAAGCCGCTGGGCCGTCCGGGTCATATTCAGATCCTTTGACAGCTCCTGAAAATAGTAGAGACTGATGAGATCCATAGAACCCCTCCTGTCCAGCCACAAAATTTCTTTGTCGAAAAATGAAAAAATCTCTGTTTGATTTTTGGTCCTGTCCATATTACCATGATTTCGAAAGAAACGCAAATGATTTTATGAAAAGTATACAGGACCAACGAGGAGGAATTTTTATGGCGATCCGAGTGCTGCTTCCCCAGCCCATTTTGCCGGCTGGCTATGAATATCTGCGGGAGCACGGCTACGAGGTGGTGGATGGCCGCGGTTTTACCGAGGAGGACATCATCGCGGACATCGGAGACTGCGATGCGATCATCGTCCGAACGGCGAAGATCACAGAGAAGATTTTGGACGCAGCCCCCAAGCTGAAGATCCTGGCCCGGCACGGTGCGGGCTATGATGGTGTAGACCTGAATGCGGCACGGAAGCATGGCGTGCTGGTGTGCACCGCCGGTGGGGCCAACGCCATTTCGGTGGCCGAGCTGACCATCTTCTATATGCTCTACTGCTCCCGGAACTTCAAGAAGGTGGAGAAGCTGTACCTAGAGGACTACCGCAAGGCCAAAATGGGCATCCCCAAGATGGAACTGTATGGCAAGACCCTGGGCCTGTTGGGCCTGGGCAACATCGGCAGGCTGGTGGCCAGAAAGGCCGCTCTGGGCTTCGATATGACGGTGCTGGCCTACGACCCCTTCGCCAAAAAGGAGGGCCTGCCTGAGTACATCCAGCTGGTGGAGGAGCGGGACGAGATCTTTACCAAGAGCGACTACGTCTCTCTCCATGTGCCCGCCACTCCTGAGACGGTCCACTCCATCAGCGACCGGGAGTTCGACCTGATGAAGGACACCGCGTACCTCATCAACGCCGCCCGGGGCTCCATCGTGGACGAGCCCGCCCTGATCCGTGCCCTGGAGGCCGGGAAGATCGCCGGCGCCGGCCTGGATACCCTGGAGAAGGAGCCCATCGATCCCAGCAGCCCCCTGGTGTCCATGGACAATGTGCTCACCGCCCCCCACATCGGCGGCGCCACTAAGGAGGCCTCCAGTCGCTCCTCCGTGGCCTGCGCCCAAGCCATTGACGACTATTTCTCCGGCCGAACTCCAAAGTTTGTGGTGCCTGAGCTGCGGGATCTGATCCAAAAGTAAATTCCTTCGTGTGTACGAATGTTGAAAGGAGCAATTTGAAATGAGTGTAGGAAAACGGATCTATCTGAAGCGTGAACTGCCTGATCCGGAAATTGTGGAGCAGTTCAAGTCCATCCCAGCCTCCAATACCGCCGACGTGATGGGGCGCAGCTGCGCCATGAATCCCCGGATCCATCTGGTAAGCAAGCCCAAGGCCCAGATGATGGCCGGCCCCGCTTACACGGTGAAGTGCCGCGCGGGGGACAATCTGACCCTCCACGCAGCCCTGAATTACTGCCAGGAGGGCGATGTTCTGGTGGTATCCAACGAGGAGGATGACACCCGCGCTCTGATGGGTGAGATCATGATGGCGTACCTCTGCTACACCAAGAAGATCGCCGGCATCGTGCTGGACGGCCCCATCCGTGACATCGACGAGATCGGAAACTGGGACTTCCCCGTCTACTGCACCGGCACCACTCCGGGCGGCCCCTACAAGGAGGGCCCCGGTGAGATCAACGTGCCCATCGCCTGCGGCGGTGTGAGCGTCAACCCCGGCGACATCATTCTGGCCGATCCTGACGGCGTCATTGTCATTCCCCGGAAGGACGCCCCCGTCATTCTGGAGGCCGCAAAAAAGTTTATGGAGCAAGATGCGGCAAAACTGGAGCCTGCAAAAAATGGCACTATGAAGCGTGCATGGGTAGAAAAGTCTTTGGAGGAGAAGGGGTACGAGATCATCGACGATGTGTACCAGCCCTGAACGGTACATTGAATCGAACGAATCAACGGTAAAACGGTAAAAGGAGAGAGAACTATGAGTCCCATTTCCATTGCACTCATTATTATAGCGATCACCGTCGTCCTGTTCATCTGGGAGCCCATTCCTATTATTGTAACTGCCATTGGCGCTTCTATCGCCTTTGCCTATACAGGTTTGATTGAAGTAAGCGACATCTTCACCGGCTATAACAGCACTACTATTGTTTTGCTGGCCGGTATGATGGTCATCGGCTCCTCTCTGTTTCATGCTGGTATCACCGATTTGATCGGTGAAAAAATGGTCCGCGTCACAGGAAAAAGCGAAAGAAATATTATCTTTGCAACCTTGGTCGTGTCTTGTGTCCTCAGCTCTGTGTGCAGTAATATTGGTGTGATGACCGCCATGGCGCCCCTGGTCACCGCCATGTGCATCGCTGCCGGTGTCGGCCCCTCTAAGGCTCTGCTGGCCCTGCTGTTCGGCGCTCAGTTCGGTGGTTTTGTCACTCTGGTAGGTGTAGGCTCTAACGCCACCGCCAACAGTGTGATGAGTGACCTGGGTATCACTCCTTTCGGCTTCTTCAGCATCACCCCCTTTGGCATTGGCGTGTGCATCCTGGGCACCCTGTATTTCACATTTATTGGACGCAAGCTGATTCCAGACACCGCCTATGTCCCTGAATTTGCCAAGACTGAGAAGAAGCCCCTGGACAAAAAGAAGGCTTTTATCTCTGTGATTACCCTGCTGTGTGTACTGGTGGTAATCGCCGCCAGCCCCAAGAATATGCCGATGCACGTGGCCGCCGTGATCGGCGCTCTGGTCATTGTGGGCACCAAGTGTATGTCTGTTCAGGATGCCATCAAAGCCATCGACTGGAACTGTATGCTGCTGGTAGGCTCCCTTACCGCCATCTCCACTGGCTTTAAGAACAGCGGCGCAGGCGACGCCGTGGCCGAACTGATTCTGAAGATCCTGGGCAGCGATCCCAGTCCTTTTATGGTCACTACGGTCATTTTCTTCGCTGCTGCCATCTTGACTCAGTTTATGTCCAATATCCCCTCCATCATGCTGTTCCTGCCCATCGGTATTTCCATCGCTGAGCAGATCGGCGTCAGCCCCTATCCGGTAGCCATGACGATCACCCTGGCAGGCGCAGCCTCCTATGCCACCCCCTTCGCCGCCCCCCAGAATATGATGACAGTGGGCTGGACGCACTATAAGTTTGTGGACTTCTGCAAGATCGGCCTGCCCATGCTGCTGGTCACCTATGTGGTGGTGGCCACACTGATCCCGATTTTCCTGCCCTATTGATCAGGAGAGGAGTTCTGCCATGCACAAGCTTTTAAACGGTGTGTATGACCTGCATATCCATACTTCCCCTGATGTGGTCCCCCGGAAATGCAGCGATCTGGAACTGGCCCAACGTTTGGCTGATCGGGGGATGGCGGGGTGCGCTATCAAGTGCCACTATTTTGACACCGCAGCCCGGGCTGGCCTTCTGATGGAACAGTTTCCCCAGCTGGATGTTGCGGGCGGCGTGACTTTGAACCGCTCGGTGGGCGGGTTGAATCCTGATGCGGTGGAGCGGTCCGCCCAGGCGGGCGGCCGGATGGTCTGGTTCCCCACCCTGGAGTCCTGGTCCTATCAGCGCTATCAGCACCGGAAGGAACCGGAAGCCGACCTGTCCCGCTTCCTGAGGGTCTGCGATAAGGAGGGCAACCTGCTGCCCCAGGCTCTGGAGGTGTTGGATGCCGCCGCCCGTCATCACATGGTGGTGGGGACAGGCCATATCAGCGCCAAGGAAGGTATGGCCCTGGTGAGGGCCGCTGTGGAGCGGAACTGTACCATTGTGCTGACACACGCGGATAACCCCGCGGACTGCTACTCCGTGGAACAGCAGGAGGAGGCCGCTGCTTTGGGCGCCTATGTGGAGCATTGCTTCTTTACCACCTTCCATGGCCGCACACCCATAAAAGAGATTGCCCGGCAGATTCGGGCGATAGGCTGTGACCGGGTGCTTCTGACCACCGACTTTGGACAGCTCAACTCCCTCTACTCCGATGATGGGATGGAGGAATACGGACGCCAGCTTCGAGCCCAGGGTTTCTCCCAGGATGAACTGGAGACCATGATGTGTCGGGTTCCCCGGCGTCTGCTCCACCCCGAGGAACGGGACTGAGCCCTATACAGAATGACAAGCCCCCTGGCCGCGCATCGCGCGGCCAGGGGGCTTGTTCTATATCTTGCTCAGCCCATATTCTGGATTCGGCCCTGGATCAGCTTGCCCACTGTTTCGGCGAACCAGCCGATGGAGGGGATCCGGGTCAGATCCCTCCCGTAAATTTTGTGGGCGGCAGGCAGGTCGGAATCCCGCCCGGTAAAGACGCACACCGGAGCCATGCCCCGGCGGCGGAGGAGGGCGGCCTCGTCCGCCGTGTCCTGCACACCGGCCTTCCCGCTGTAATCTTTTGGGAAGCGTCTGACGGCAGGGATTTTCTGGTCATCGTTGGGGTTAGCATCGGAGAGCAGGATGAACAGCCGGTGGTCACAGGGGCTGCGGTCCATCAGCCAGCCCATGGCCCGTAGGGCCAGGCCGTCCCGGTTCCAGCCAGCGGATACATAGTCGAAGATGGAGTCGTTTTTCCCCGTCTCATGGTAATCCCGGAGGATTCGCAGGACAGTGCAGCCGCTGACGGAGCAGAAGGAGGTCACCCGCACCGGGATTTGACAGCGGGTGAGACTCTCGGCGATGAGGTAGGCCTGGGTAGACAGCTTCTCCTGCTGCTGGTTCTGGGAGGCGGAAGCATCCAGCAGGATGTCCACTGACAGCTCGCCCAGCTCGCTCTGCTGCCGTTGGAGAAAGATCCGCTGATCTCGGAGGGCCGGGGCGCGCCAGGCCAGCCGGGGCTGAAGGAGGCCCGCCCGGGTGCGGCTGTCGGTGACATCACTCTGAAGTAAAATGGTGTTTTGCAGCCGCTGGGACAGCTGGGCGATGATAAGCCGGTTCCGCACCAGGTTTTCCTGGAAATAGGCCCGGTTCTTCTCACGCTGGGCCTGGAAAGTTGAGCGCTCCCAGGCGGTCTCCCCGTCTATCTCCCCTTGGGGCAGTACCCCCCGGGTAAAGTGGAGGCGACAGTTTTTGTGGCTGCCGGTACATAGGGCCTGCTCCGCAGCGGCCAGCTCCCCCGGTGGGAGCATAGACACGCCGAAGCAGTTTTCTACATAGTCCCGCAGTACCTGCTCCTTGGTCCGCCCCTGGCCCAGATGGAACAGGTACTTTTTCTGCCAGAAAAACTTCCGGCCGCACGCTTCCTCTGGGCCGCCGCCGGACTGTCCCAGTCGGCGCAGGGCGTTCCCGCGCACCAGCCCGCCCCGCTTCTGATCCCCATAGAGCATATCCCGCCCGGCCCAGGCGGCCCACTGGCGGTCGGTGACACTCCGCCGGGAGCGGCGGAAGTAGCGGTGGAGCAGGGCCTCCATCCGGTCCTTCAGCTGCTCCTCATTCAGCCCCGGGGGAAAGGTGAGGGCGTCCAGCACCCCCCGCTCCCAGTCATCCTCGGGCCCGGGCTGCCCCAGGGCCCGCTGGAACCAGGCGCAGCGGAGGTTGTCTAAACTTTCACGGACGGCCTGATTCCGTCCTTGAGAAACAGTTCGGGCTGCGTATTCCCGCCGCAGCTCGTCTACTACCGGACGGTCCTCCCTAGCCCGGTGATAAACCGCCCCCTCCAGGCCCAGCCAGAACAGGTCGGTATACAGTTCGCCGCTGAACTGGTTTTGGAAGGTGTTGAACAGGGGCTTGAAGCGGCGGAAGTCGTAGTAGTGATGGACCAGGCCAATGACTGTGTTGAAGTACAGGTCAGCTCCGCCCTCCAGATCGAAGGCGTGGAAGTCAGAGCGGACGCCGTAGTTCTCCGCCCCGTTCCACACCTGGTTGTCTGCACGGCGGGTCTCAATGTCCTGTCGGTCCATATCAAACTCCAAATAGGCGGCCCCGATCCGCATCCCGGGGGATGCGGCTCCATACTGCGTCAGCTACCAGTTGGCGCTCGAAGGGGTCGAAGGCTTTATTGACGATGCCCAGTTCCAGGGCCTGGCCGGAGGAGATCCCCTTCTCCATCAGGTGGAGAGCGGACAGCAGACCCCGAAGATCCAGAGCCTTGGTGGAGATCTCCCCGCTGTCGCACTTCTGCCGCAGATCCTGGAACAGGGCGGAGAACTGCTCCACCCAGGTGGTTTTCAGCTCTGGGAAGCCCTGGCGCAGGAGTTTTTGCAGATTCTCCTGGGAGATGACCGGCATATCCAGTACCACGAAGCGGGAGACCAAAGCCTCGTTCAGTTCGCGGGTTCCGGCATAGCCGTAGTTCATCGTGCCGATGAACCTGGCGGCGGGGTCCAGAGGAATACGCTGATAGCCGGGGACGTCGATGACCCGGCGGAAATCCAGGGTGGCATGGAGGACGGCCAGGGCCTCATTTTTGGCCATGTTCACCTCGTCCAGCACGCCAAAGCCCCCCAGCCGGGCACACTGGCAGACGGGGCCCTCCCGGAAGGCGACCTGTCCATCCTGAAGGGTGTCCGCTCCGATGAGGGCGGCGGCGTCCACGTTGACATACATGGACACGTCCCAGGCAGGGCGGCCGAACGCGGCGGCCAGGTTCTCAGCCAGCACATTTTTGCCTGTGGCCTTGGGACCGGCCAGGAGCAAATGCTCCCCGCACAACAGGGCAGCAGCTGCTCCCTCCCAAATTTCCTTGCCATAGTATAGAAAGCGGGGACGGGGCACCCGACCAGCAGCCTCTGCCGGAATGGGGTGTGTGTCCCGGAAGGCCTGGACCTCCTCCAGCAGGCCGGGGTCGACTCCCTCCTGCTTCAATTCCTTCCAAATATCCATCAAAAACCCTCCTTGGGGCAAAAATTCCAGATCTCCACCCTGTTGGGCGGGCTTTTATTGTACGCCGGAAGCGGTGGATGTGCAAGAGAAGTTGTCCTATTTCCCCACGCAGAAACGCTGGAAGATCCGGTCGGTGACATCGTCCCGTACTGACTGGCCGGTGAGTTCGCCCAGGGCGCTCAGGGCTTCCTCCACATCGAGAAGCAGGGCGTCTGGGGTGATCCCCAGGCTCAGGGCCTCTTCCGCCCGGCGGACGGACTCTAAAGCCCGGCCGGCGGCTTCCGCTTGGCGCTGGTTGGTGAGCAGCTCGCCATAGCCGGAGCCGGCATCCCGGGGGAAGGCCTGGGCCACCAGATTCGCCAAATCGTCCAGGCCAGACCCTGTTTTGGCAGAGATCAGGACGGAGGCGGGCAGGTTCGGCTGCTCCGTCCACTCCAGCTGACCAGGAAGATCCCGCTTGTTCAGAACCACGATGGTGGGGGCACACTCAACAGCCGCCTGGATCAGAGCAGTATCTTCCCCTCCGGCAGGCCGGGACTGGTCCAGCACCACCAGGATGAGCTCCGCCTCCTCCATGGCCCGGCGGCTGCGCTCCACCCCCAGCTGCTCAATGGGGTCACTGCTGTCTCGGAGGCCCGCCGTGTCGATGAGACGCAGGGGCACGCCCCCAAGTTCTACCGTCTCCTCCACGGTGTCCCGGGTGGTTCCGGGAATATCGGTCACAATGGCGCGGTCATAGCCTGCCAGGGCATTGAGCAAAGATGATTTTCCGGCATTGGGACGCCCTACGATGGCGCACTTCACGCCCTGGTTCAGGCGGCGGCCCCGCTGATAGGTGGACAACAGGGCTTTCAGGGCCTGTTGCTGAGCCCTCAGATCCCGAGCGAGCTGCTCCTGGGTGAAGGGGTCGATATCCTCGTCCGGATAATCCAGCACCGCATGGAAGTGGGCCATCACATCCACGAGGGCGGAGTATATGGAGGCGATCCTGCGGGACAGGGCACCGGACAACTGGCCCGCCGCTTGTCGAGCTCCTTCACGGCTTCGGGCATCCAACAGGTCAGCTACCCCCTCTGCCTGAGCCAGATCCAGCCGCCCGTTGAGAAAGGCGCGCTGGGTGAACTCCCCAGGCCCGGCCTGGCGCGCGCCCTGAGCAAAAAGAGCTTCCAGCCCCAGTGAGAGCACCATAGGGGAACCATGGCAGTGCAGCTCGGCGGTATCCTCCCCGGTATAGCTGGATGGACCTCGACTGTAAGTGCATAGTACCTGGTCAATGACTTGCCCCTCACAGTCCAGCAGGCTGCCGTAGACCAATGTGCGGGGCAGGTGGTCTAAAAGACCTTTCTGCCCAAGGGGCCGGAAGCAGGCGGCAGCGATGTCTGCCGCTCTGGGGCCGGATAGACGCAGAATGCCGATGGCCCCCGGCCCGGCGGGGGTGGCTACGGCGGCGATGGTGTCTCCCTGTCTCCCCATGTGTGATCCCTCCTGTGGAAAACCGGCGCTAAGCGACGGAGGCCGGTCAGTTTCTTGCAAAATAAAGATTTGTCAATATTATCGCATAAAAAAGCCTTGACAGGCAGAATGACCCGAAAAGGTTCTGGTTTTTTGCATACAGGTTTACATAACTATCTGTGGAAAACTATGTGGATAATGTGGATAACCCTTGTGGAGCACGGTGTTTCGCCGCCGACGCTCTCTCTATTTTGCGATTTGGCATTTTCGATAGAAGGCGAGAGGCAGGCGGCGGAAGCATCTCAGTATGAGGTGATCAGAGTCAGAAAATGGTCGAAAAGATGCAGGAGGGCCGCCGCACTGCAGTGCGCCGGCCCTCAGACTCCCGCAATGCTGGACCGTGGAGCGGCGAGTCAATCCAAACGCTTGAGGATGGCCCGGGCCGCCTGGACGCCGGAGGCCCCCGCCTGGGCCAGGCCGCGGGTGACGCCCGCGCCGTCGCCGGCGGCAAAGAAGTTGGGAATCGCTGTCTCCAGCTCCGGAGTGAGCTGAAGGCGGGCAGAGTAGAACTTCACCTCCGCGCCGTAGAGCAGGGTGTCGTGGTTGGCGGTGCCCGGGGCGATTTTGTCCAGGACATAGATCATCTCAATGATGTCGTCCAGCTGCCGCTTAGGCAGGGCCAGAGACAGGTCACCTGGAACAGCGGCAGTGAGGGTCGGCCGGGTGAAGGACTTGCCCAACCGGTGCTCATTGGTGCGGACTCCCTTCACCAAGTCGCCGAAGCGCTGGACCAGTACACCGCCGGCCAGCATATTGGAGAGGGAGGCGATGTGCTTGCCATAGCGGTAGGGCTCATTGAAGGGCTGGGTGAAGCGGTTGCTGACCAAAAGAGCAAAGTTGGTATTCTCACTGCGGAGGCTGGGGTCTGCATAGGAGTGGCCGTTAACGGTATTGATGCCCTCCACATTTTCGGCCACCACATGGCCGTAGGGGTTCATACAGAAGGTGCGCACCTGATCGCCGTACTGCTTGGTGCGGTAGACCAGCTTGGACTCGTACACCACGTTGGTGATATGCTCAAAGACGGCGGCGGGCAGTTCCACCCGAACCCCGATGTCCACCTGGTTGTTCAGCAGTTCCAGGCCCAAATCTTTACACTGGTTGGAGAACCATTCTGCGCCGGAGCGTCCGGGGGCGGCGATGAGCCGGCGGCAGGCGATCTCGTCTCCCTTCTCCAAGGTCAGGCGGAAGCCATCCCCATCCCGGGCGATGTGCTCTACGGCGGTATTGAAGCGGAACTCCAGCTTGTCCTTCAGCCCCTCGTAGATGTTCTGAAGGATGCGCAGGTTGTTTTCGGTGCCCAGGTGCTTGCACCGGGCCTGAAGCAGATGCAGGTCATAGCCCAGGGCCCGGCGGGCCAGGGTGCGGGCCTCTGCGGTCTCGGTGGAAAAGACCTGCTCTGTAGCGCCGTGAGCTACATTGATGGAGTCCACATAGTCGATGAGCTCCATGACCTGGCGGGGCTCCATAAAGTCGGTGAGCCATCCGCCAAATTGGGTTGTGAAGTTGAACTTTCCGTCGGAAAATGCGCCTGCCCCTCCGAAGCCGCACATGGTGTCGCATACGGGGCAGTGGATGCACTCCCGTACCTTGCCCGCTACGATGGGGCAGCTGCGATGGTAGATATCACGCCCCTGGTCCAGGGCCAGGACCTTCAGTTCAGGACGGTGGCTGGCCAGTTCATAGGCGGCAAAGATCCCGGCCTCGCCGCAGCCCAGGATGACAACGTCATAGATTGGATTCATGGATCTCTCTCCTTGCATTTCTCAAAATAGATCCGGCCGGCGGCCGGGCAGACTCTTTGAACAGTATATCATAGCTTATCCGAAACTGGAATAGGCTTTCAGGCCAAACCCTGTGTTTTCCAGCAGGAAAAGACGAAAAAAGAAGCAGACCCCATAGAATCGGGATCTGCCTCTGGCAACAGAACAAACTGGGTTAGGGGTTCAGCTTTTCTCCTCAAAGGAGGCGCCGCAACCCCGGCAGGTGACAGTGATCTTGCCTTTGCCCCGGGGGACCCGGAGCTGCTGGCCACAGTTTGGACACTTAAAATAGCAGTGCTCCTTATCCTGGCGGATGGTGCGCCGCAGGCGATACCACTTTAGAAGGGGACCGAATGCCTGTAAAAATTTAGCGTTTTCTGCCCGCCTCTTTGCATGGTTGCGGGACAGCAGGCGGAATAAGGCGGTAAACAGGACGACTGTGGAGAGCAGGTACATCAACTCTGCACTGGTGAGCCAATAGAGCAGGTACAGGACCAAGTACAGGACCATCAGGCCAACATTCAGCTGATCATTGCCGTACCGGCCATACATAAAGCGTTGAATCGCATTTCGAATCATGTGGGTGCCTCCTCGCGCGGGGGAAAAACGGGGCAAACCTCCCCACCCCGTTTTTTCAGATTCTTATTTATAACGTATCATAGCGCGCAAGGCGCGGAACGTCAAGAAATCAATCGTAAACAAAGTGTAAATTGTGCCCTGACGGGAACAGATTTGGGTCTATGGGGCCAGGAAGGTTGATTTTGAGGCGGGTTTTTCTTGCCAGAGGGGGAAAAATACGCTATACTGCCAGCAGAAACCTGATTGTCTGGGAGGGACGCGCCATGAGACGCATCGACAAGGAAAATTACTATCTGGATATTGCGGAAACTGTGCTGGAGCGCTCCACTTGCCTGCGCCGGTGCTATGGGGCCATCATTGTAAAAAATGATGAAATTGTCTCGACCGGCTACAACGGGGCCCCGCGAGGGCGGAAAAACTGCATGGATCTGGGCTGCTGCACCCGGGAGGCGATGCGGGTCCCCAGCGGCGAGCGATATGAGCTGTGCCGCTCGGTCCACGCGGAGATGAACGCCATCATTTCTGCTGCACGCCGTGATACCTTGGACTCCACCCTGTATCTGGCTGGCCGGGAAGCCAAAAGCGGTGAATTGCTTCACGATGCCACTTCATGTTCGATGTGCCGCCGCTTGATCATCAATGCAGGGATTGAACGGGTGGTCATCCGGAATACAGAGACAGAATACAGTGTGGTCCATGTGGAAGACTGGGTCCGGGAAGATGACTCCCTCCCTAAGCCGCTGACTGCGGACGGGGAGTAATTGCGGAGGGACCTGTCTGCTTGACTTTCCCTGGGGTGGGGAATAGAATGGACAGGACTGAAAGAGGTGAACGGCATTGATCCACTATTTTGACAATGCAGCCACGACTCCGGTCCGCCCGGAGGCGGTCCAGGCGGCTGTGGAGGCCATGACGGAGGGTTGGGGCAACCCCTCCTCCCGCTATGCTCTTGGCCGGGAAGCTGCGGCCCGTGTGGCCGGTTGGCGCGGAGATGTAGCTGCTGGTCTTGGCTGCCGGCCAGAGGAGGTGTTTTTCACCTCCTGTGGATCTGAGGGCGATAACTGGGCCATTCGTGGGGCTGTGGAGCTTGGAAAGCGTCGGGGACGTCACATCATTACCACCGCTATTGAGCACGCCGCGGTGCTGGAGCCCTGTCGGGAACTGGAACGGCAGGGGTATGAGGTGACTTACCTCCGTCCCGACCGGGAGGGGAACATCTCGCTGGAGGAGTTGGAGGCGGCCCTGAGGCCGGACACGGCGCTGGTATCCATGATGCTGGTGAACAACGAGTTGGGCACCGTACTGCCGGTGGCCCAGGCCGCACAGCTGATCCGGCGGCTGGGCAGTTCTGCGCTGATCCACTGTGACGGGGTACAAGGATTTCTGAAGATCCCATTCACTCCGGCGGAACTTGGTGTAGACCTTTTGACTGTGAGCGGGCACAAGATCCACGCCCCGAAAGGGATCGGGGCCTTGTATATCCGCCGGGGGCTGAAGCTGCCCCCCCTGATCCGGGGCGGCGGCCAGGAGGAGGGCCTGCGCTCTGGTACAGAGGCGACCGCCCAGATCGCAGCCTTTGCCGCAGCTGTGCGGGCGGGGACGGCCACCCTGGAGACAGACATCCAGCACATGACAGAGTTGAAGGCGGAGACACTGGCCCGGCTTCAGGAGGCGATCCCAGGTTTGAAGCCCATCGGGAGCGGGACGGCGCCCCATATTTTGGCGGTGACCCTCCCCGGATATAAGAGCGAGGTGATCGTTCGCTTCCTCAGCGACCGAGGGATCTGCCTCTCTTCCGGCTCTGCCTGTCATAAGGGGAAGCCCAGCCATGTATATGCTGCCCTCAAGCTGCCCAAACGCGACTTGGACGGGGCATTGCGCATCAGCTTTTCCTACGATACCACACAGCAGGATGTGGCCGCTCTGGCAGAAGGTCTGCGAGCTGCGAAGGAGCAATTGTTCCCTACCCTGTCCTGAATTTCCTACCCGAGTTCTCCCGCCCTGGAGCACCCGGGTATTTTTATCACTGCGCCGGCCTGTCCGCCGGCATGGAATGAGGAGGAGTTTTGTGTTTGCATACCTGCGCCGGGGGCCCGGCTTCTATCGGCGGGTAGTGGGTCTGGCAGCCCCCATGATCCTGCAGAATCTTATCACCAGTACTTTAGCTATGGCGGATACCTTTATGGTGGGGATGCTGGGCGAGGAACCTATGGCTGGGGTGGCCCTGGCCAATATCCCTATTTTTGTCGTACAGCTGTTTTTCTTTGGCGTACAGAGCGGCTCTACTGTCCTCATCAGTCAGTACTGGGGGAAAGGAGACCGGGAGGCCATCAACCGGGTGATCGGAGTGGCGCTGTGGGCGGTGAATCTGGTCTCGATCACCTTTGCGCTGGTGCTTCTTCTGTTCCCTGTTCCCTTCCTGAGCCTATTCGGAAACGAGCCGGATGTGGTGGCTCTGGCGGCAGAATATGGGCGGCTGATCGGGCTGTCCTATGTATTCAACGGGATGACCCTGGTGTATCTTGCCGCCTGGCGGAGTATGGAACGCCCCCGGCTGGGAATGTACATTTTAGCAGTCTCTATGGGAACCAACACCTTGTTAAATTGGGTGCTCATTTTCGGTAAGATGGGTTTCCCTGCTCTGGGTGTGACCGGTGCGGCGCTGGCCACTCTGATTGCCCGTATGGTGGAGTTTTCCATTGTTCTGGTTCATATCATTCGAACCAGGGCATTCCGCTTCGACTTCCGGCTGTTTTTACGCCCCGGAGGGCAAATGGCCCGGAAGTTTGTGGCCTGCAGCGGTCCGGTGGTGTGCAATGAGACCCTGTGGGGCCTTGGTACCTCCATCTTCCCTACCATCATGGGACATATGGCGGGGAGTACAGAGATCCTGGCTGCCTACACCATCGCCGGCAATGTGGAGAAGCTGTGCCTGGTGTTCGCCATCGGGATCTCCGGTACAGCTTCCATCCTCATCGGCCGGGAGATCGGCGCAGGCCGCTCTCACCAGGTGTATGAGGTGGGCCTGGCCTTGAATACCCTGGCCGCTCTGGCAGGCGGAAGCCTGGGGGTGCTGCTGCTGCTGTTTACTCATCTGGCTGCCCCAGTGTGGTTTTTCCCTCTATTCCACCTGTCTCCGCGGGCCTGTGCCATTGCCACGATGATGATGACAGTACAGGGTCTTCTCATGCCGGTGCGTGACTTCAACCACTGTACCATCGTGGGTGTGCTCCGGGGAGGAGGAGATGTGCAGGCGGCCAGCCTCATCGACCTGGGTCCCCTGTGGCTGGTAGCCATCCCTCTGGCCGCTCTGGCGGGTGTGGTGCTGCAGATGGACATCCTGTGGGTCTATCTGGCCATGAGCGGAGAATCTCTGGTGAAGTCTTTCCTGGGGATGTGGCGGCTGCGCTCCGGAAAGTGGATCCACGATCTGACTCAAATCAACGCCATGGATGAATAGGAGGAAGTGCTATGAAGATCGTTGTTTTGATTGAGAACACAGCGCCAGAGGGGGCCTGCCTGGCTGCGGAGCACGGCCTGTCTTTTTATTTGGAGCACCGGGGAAAGAGGATCCTATTGGATGCAGGTGCCTCAGGTGATTTTGCCGACAATGCTGCCGCCTTGGGGGTGGACTTGGGACAGGTGGACGCGGCAGTCTTGTCCCACGGGCATTATGACCACGCCGGCGGCCTAGGCCGCTTCTTTGCCTGCAATGACCACGCAAAGGTGTATGCCCGCCCCTCTGCCGGTGGGGCCTATTTCTCCACCTCCATGGGGGAGCCCCGGTTCATTGGGGTCAGTCGGGAACTGTGGGAGGGTCAGCGAGACCGGTTTGAGACGCCGGAGGGGCTGTTCCAGCTCTTTGACGGGGCGTGGCTGGTACCGGAGACCGTTCATGGGGGGGCGTTTGCCAGCCGGGAGACCAATCTGCTGCGTCAGGAGGAAACGGGCGGATTTGTCCCAGATGATTTCGCCCATGAGCACTCCCTGGTGCTGGAGGGCAGCCGGGGCCTGGTGCTGTTCAACTCCTGCTCCCACGGGGGGATCGTCAACATCGTCCGCGGGGTGAAGGAACAGCTGGGCAGACCGGTGTGCACTGTGTTCGGCGGACTGCATCTGTTCAGTGCCAAGGCGGACAGCGGAATGAACTGTACTCCGGAGTATGCACTGTCGGTGGCTGATGCCTTGGTGTCGGAGGGTGTGGAGCGGATCTACACCGGCCACTGTACCGGCCAGGCTGCCTTTGCACTGCTGAAGGAACGTCTGGGCGATGGGCTCCAGGCGCTTACCACTGGCCTAAGTGTGACCCTGGAATGAAGGGATGAAAAGAGCCGCT
>ENA-ORUF01000274-ORUF01000274.1-human-gut-metagenome-genome-assembly--contig:-NODE-274-length-79713-cov-5.716814_pt1 | contig 79713 bp, 63 predicted proteins | sample MGYA00242077_ERZ509203 | MGnify/ENA primary metagenome ERZ509203 (study PRJEB26280, sample SAMEA2338834) | human gut metagenome | biome: human gut; feature: human-associated habitat; material: faeces... | reverse complement strand
GTCGCCCTCTTGATTACCGAACAGCAAAGACGGGCGGGGCTGTCAACGGCGGCGCATTTGCGCCGTTCATCTTGACCGTTGACAGGCTCGGCTGGGTTTGCTATCTGCTCACGGCAATTCACTCTCATTGATAGGAATTGCCTCAAGTTCCGTATTCAAATTGTTCCAATAAGAGCCGATATCCGCACTTGTGAAATACTTAAAACCGCCTGCTGCTGACTTCAATTCGCCGTTTTTAACCCCATAGCAGGCGTAAATCAAATCGTAGCTTGTTCCATCTGAGAGGTTAAATCTAAAGCTGGTCACATCTGCTCCGGCAGTTTCCTCAGTCGTTTTGTCTTTTAGGGATAAGCCCTTGAACTTATCATACAGGGTCTTTATATCATTTTCAGCAACAACTACTTTCTTTTCTGCTGATGCAGGCACTCCGTCATAGTGGTACATTTCAACGTTTTCGACATCTTCAACCTCAAATGGGAAGTCGATTTTGACAGGCTCATAAGCAATGTTTATAGGTAACAGAAAGAGAGCTGTAAAAATTGCAATGATACAAAGAGCGATGGAAACGAGAACAGCAATCGTTATCTTTTTTCTGCCTCTCTGCTTTTCTTTTGCCTCATGGCGCATAATAACGCTTTCGCTTTCTTCGTGAAGAACATCTTCGCTCGTGTGAGAAAGCAATTTCTGATAAATTGCGTTACAGTCAGCACAGGCGTTCAAATGCTCTTTTACCATCTCTGCGCTTGCTTCGCTGCAAGCACCGTCAACATACAGCGGAAGAATATCTCGAACAATATCGCATTGTTTACTCATGCTTTTCATCCATCCTTTCTTGAATTTTTAGCTTTGCACGATGATAAGTAACTCTCGCCCATGATTCTGTTTTTCCAAAAATTGCAGCGATTTGTGAAAAAGATAGTTCCCCGAATACGCGAAGCTGAAAGACTTCTTTGTATGGTTCTTCCAAACGGTGAAGAACGAGGTGTATGCGGAACGCCATGTCAGAATCTGCAACTGAGTTCTCAACATTTTCATTTGATGGCAAGTCATTGATTTCACTCACATCAGCTACTCGCTGACGGCTTCGCATTTCATCATGGTAAAGGTTTTTTGCTATGGAGCAGAGCCATGTCAATTCATCTGACTTACCTTTGAATTGTGATGTTGTAGAAACAGCCTTATAGAATGTGTTCTGCGTGATTTCCTCTGCTATCTCACGATTTTTGGCAAGAGAAATAGTATACGAGTATACCTGTAAATAGTAGGCTTTATAGAGCTTTTCATAGTCCATACTTGTCATCACCTCCTTCAGCTTCATAGGTTAGACGGAGAAATCGGAATTTCGTTACAAAGAAGTTTGAAATTTTTATACCTTTACGCTACTCTTGCTTTGTGCGGACTATTGGTAGACGCGCATTAACGGCAAGTAAAGAGATTGCTGTGTCAGCTTGATATGTTCAAATGCTAATTAAGTATAGCATACAGCTATGAATTTTTCTATTGCGTTCCCCTGACTTCGGAATAGTGGCAGGGCTGGCTATCCTTGTTTTGCTTTGTGCTTCTCTACCGTACATGAGCATTCCTGCGTGTTTATAAACTCCTTGAAAAAGTTTACGATGAATGGCTATATATTCATTTGGAGAAAATGAAAATGCTGTTTCAGAAAGAATTTCTACAATATGTAGTGAAACCTTATCCGCTTCTTCAGTACGCTCATCATCCGACAAATAAACTGGTCTTTCTTTATAGTAGCTGTCGATAAGACTCTGTGCCTCTTTCATCGTAATTTTACCTTCAATATTCTGAATAGCCGTATCAACCAAATATTTAGAGGTTTTAAGTCTATCCACTGCCTGTAGTCCGATTGCCGTACTCCAGACATAGCCCTTATGCGCTTTATCCGGTTCAGACTCTCTCAAATATTCTTTAAATGGGTCTTTTTCCATATCCACCACCTCGCTTCATAGTTTTTTCCATAATTTTTATACATCACTCATCAATAGTATTTGTCTTCTATTTCTTTTTTATGATTTAAGTGTATTCCATACAATACTGGGCAGCATTAACATCAATAAAAATATTAAACCTATATACGAAAATCCAAATTTCACATTCATTATTATAACTCATTTCGAAGCAGCTTATGCTTTCTTTATCGGGTGTCTTATTACCGTTTTGCATTTTTCTGGTGCAGTTTTTCTTGGGTCTGATAAATAAATTTCGTGATGAAGCCGTTCATCAGTAAAATCATTTACATAGCCATTTTCTTCAAGATATTTATCAATCAGTGCCACTGTTTCTGGCTCATCATCAAAAGCACCTATATGCATTATCTGTACGCACAAGCCTTCGTCAATGCTTAGGAACTCAGCAACATAGCAGTCAATCTTTTTCTTTTTTGAAGCAGTTTGCACCGCCCAGTCAAAATCTTTCTTTGTAATAAAATCCGGCAGACGAATAATTGAAATCCAGTTGAAAGCTGATTTATTGGTATAATCTACACCCTCAACATTATCCTGCCACCAAAAGCCCTCAAGTGGCGGTACAACATATTCAAAAAAGCCTTCTATTTTATAATCTGTCTTATAGCTCATTTTTAGAGTATAGGCAACCGCATATAAAACGCTAATCGCAGCTTTATATTCCCCGCCTTCTTCATTCGGATTGCCTTTACCTCTTACGGCTATATAATTTGCCTTTGGAATTGTCACAATCTGTGGCTTGTTCTTTGGCATATAGAACTCTTTGTATTCTTTCTTAAAATCAAATGCCATTCGTTTATCCTCTCCGAAAAATCATTTTTACTTACCTTATAATTCAATTTATAAAACACAATTTGTATATATTTCAAATAAGGCTAAAAGGAATAAATCTTCCATTGTTTCTATAACTTCTCCATCGTATCCTCCCGGAGAACCGTATGATTTATCAATGTTTTTATTTTTATTCCCATAGATTGCTGCAAACTCTGCTATAACAGTAACCAACTGGCACGCCTCTATTTCTTTGCAACTTCCAAAACTATATTCCACCGACAACTGCTGAATTGGTGTTTCCTTTTTGTCATTGCTGTTAAACGCATTAGCCAAAACATCTGTAATATGATTTTGATATTCAAACTCTTGATGTGGAATTGGTTTATCAGCATAGTATTCTAAGCTACGAGTAAAATACTTCCCTCCATCGTAAAAAACACTTTTATCATCAGGGAAGCGTTTATTTAGCACACTTTCTATTGCAACCAAACACTTTTCATAAATATTGTACTCACTGACTCGTAAATCCAAATCACAATATTCCAAAATTCTATTTTGAACCTCTTTAGTACAACAGCAAAATTCTCTATACATCTCTCTATTGTAATAAAACAAATCATTATACATCGTGGCTATTGCACATAACGGAATAAGCCCTCTGTCCTTATAATATTTAGAAATGAATGATACTGCTTGTGCTTTTACACTTTCTTGATGACGTTGCTCATCACGCTTGTCCTGCCTTTTTTCAAACCTCTCCATACGGTTGCTTTGTCTTATTTGCAGGACTGCAATAATAACCGTGACTATTAAAGCAACTCCCGCACAAATAATACTTATCCAATCTGAAACACTCATCATATAGGTTCTCCTTCTACTGTAAACGATAATTTACCGTATCAGTCATTGATGGTAGCCTGACCGTTCATTAGCATAGGCAAAAGCCAATCACGCAATGACTGTAAATGCTGATTTTCTACATGATTTTTAGTAATAGTTGAAAAAATAGGGCTTACTATTTCCGTATAGTTCTCAATTTTCTTATAATCCAAATCGGTTATAGGTAAACTAGATATATGACTTGGATATATATGAGGTTGAGCAGAGCCAGTTTGAATATTATAAATATTGTTTTGATGCCTTTTTAAATATGCATACCAGAAATAAACATATCGACTCATTTCTGAATCTATATATGACGAATCAGATGACCATACTGGTACACCCCAAATATTTACAAACCCGGCATTTGCCCCAGAACTTGAAATTGTTACAACGGGAGCAATGGTATTTGCTACATTGTGGTAAATTGAAGGCTCCAAACCTCCAGCAATGACCGGAACATTTCCATGGACGGCATTTTTAGATAAAAGTGATTTTCCACGTTTAGGAATAATAAAGTCTCCCATGTGTTTATTCCCGGCACAAACATCAGGAAATAGATAATCAAATATCAACTGTATTTGCTGCTCTAAATTATCGTTTACATTATTATTGATGTCTATTTTCTCATCAATCAATGATAAAATCCCGACCATTTTGTCTTGAATATCTTTATCTGGTAAATTTACTTCTATATTTCGCAAAGTATCTAATGTTACCGTTCTTTGAGAACAGCCAATAGCAAGTTTATCAACCAACTTATAAAATTGCGGGTTTAGCATTGTATAGTAAATAAATCTTGCATTAACATTTCTTTTTGGTCGCAAGATAGCAATATGTCGTTGAAAAACCATTTGTTTATCAAAATCTACATATACCGGTTTACCAAAAGAGCCAACAACCGAATACAAAATATCGCCCTTTTGTGCCTTCTTATTTTCATTCAATCCGTTATAGTAACTTTCAGGCACAAACATTGTGTCTTCAAAAGAAAGTTTGTTTTGTCCCGTAATATTAGATATTGTAATAAAAGGAACGCCACTATCACTTTTAGGTGGTGGTAAATGGTCGCCATCAGAAATAAATTCACAACAATCTATCAGTTTCTTAGTCTCCATCCTTTTCTCCTTATCCGATATATTTCCTATGTGCAATTTTAACATTGCTTTGTTTTACCATTGCATACTGCAAGGTCGTATCTATCTTTCTATGCCCCAAGAGCTGTTGTAGTTGCTCAATGGGCATTCCTTTGTCTATTGCCATAGTTGCAAGAGTACGCCTAAACTTGTGCGGATGTACCTTGTGCAGCCCTAATTGCTTTCCAAATTCTCTGAGTCTTGTTTCTATACCGCCAATTTTCAGCCTTTCGTGCGGTGCTTTCAGCGATACAAAAAGTGCCAAGTTGTCGTCGGTTCTGCTGTTTAAGTAATTTTGCAAATGTATCTTTGTCCTTGCGTCAAAATAGACCACTCGTTCCTTGTTTCCTTTACCGAACACGATACATTCTCGCTCGTTAAAATCAATATCATTTCTGTTAAGCAACACCATTTCGCCGACACGCATACCCGTTGAAGCCAGCATATCAATCATTGCCAAATCTCTCGGCTCGGTGCAGTTGTCCCTCATAAGCTCCAACGCTTCATCGGAGTATGTGTCTTTAATGTTTGTGCCGGTTTTGACCTTGTGTATTCGCCTAACAGGACTTTTCAGTATATAGTCCTCATCCTCAAGCCACGAAAAAAAGCTTGAAAGAATGCGGCGGATATTATCAATCGTAACCTTGCTTGATTTCTTCTTTTTCTGATACTCGGTCAGGTATCGCCTTATGTCGTTGGTGTCAATGTGCTTAACACTTTTGCCGATGGTCGCAATCATCATTTCGATAGTTGCTTTGTAGTATTTAAGAGATTTCTCGGAACAGCCCTCGATTCGCTTTGCTGATAGGAACAGTTCCATATAGTTCTGCTCCGAGATTTCTTTTTCATTTTCAATTTTTGTTACCTCATAATCAAAAAGTGTATGTTGCAATACCTCTTGCAAGCGTTCTGTCTGTGCGTTATTCAAGAAAGGTAACATAGCCTGAACAACATTTGTAATTAAATTTTGTTTCATTAGTCAATTCTCCTTTTATCTAACTTAGAGAACGACTACGGAGTGGGTAGTCCCCTGATTTAACTCTCGCCACCCACAAGAGTTATGGGATGTTGTTAAACGATAATTTAGAGCAGCAAGCTAAGCTTATTTACGACTACTGGTTCACACAATTTGATTTTCCGGATGAAAATGGAAAGCCATACTGCTCATCTGGCGGTAAGATGGTTTGGAATGAACAACTAAAGCGTAATATCCCGGAAAACTGGAAAGTGGCACAGCTTAAAGATATATTTAACGTGTCTGGAAAGCCTATCAGCCGAGATGATTGTCAAACAGACGCATACTATACACCTATTGATGTTATCCCAAAACGAACGATGACATTCGCAGGCGGTTTATCCGCAGCAGAAGCCAATTCAAGTCTCCAAGTATATGAAGAAAACAATATTTTATTAGGAGCAATGCGTGTTTATTTCCATCGTGTTTGTATTTCGGCACAATCGGGAATTACAAGAACTACTACATTAGTTTTAAAACCAAAGGTGGATGAGTATCTCGGATATGCATATCAAGTCTTAAACGATGACAATGCGATTCTGTACGCCACACAGCACTCAAGTGGAACACAACAACCATACATAAAATGGAATGATGTTCTTGAAAACTATCGCTTCGCTATGCCGAGCAATCCCAAATTGCTTTATGAATATTCTAAAATTTCAGAACCGTTAATTACTAAGGCAAAAAATTGTGCTCGTGAAACAGAACAATTAAGAAAACTTCGTGACTGGCTTTTGCCTATGTTAATGAACGGTCAAGCCACTATCAGCGACTGATATGGTAAATTATCGTTTATCGCATTATTTATAAGCTGCTTTTTGTTAATTATCTCAAGTAATCGTGCAACATCTTCTTGTCCACTCTCAATAACAGGTATAATTATCTCTTTTAAATCTGGAATACATAAATTGCTTACAATAGAACCGGTTGCATCTGCACGTTTAAATTGTGTTTGAACGAAATCAGACATAAGTGTATTTAATAAATAATACGGGTCACATTTCCCCTTATTAACCTTTAACAGAACCAGTCTTTGACCTAAACAACACTTTAATCCTTTAGGGACAATACCGACCACGCCCATTGGAGCTTCTCTTGAAATTATAATATCTCCTTCTTCAGGTATCGCTCTTTTAGTTCTTTCCAAATATGTTGCTTCATCAACAAAATATCCATCTGTAAAATCAAGATTTCCATCCTTTAAATTAAAGTTACGAACTACCCGAATACCTTCGTTTTTCCAGTCAGGCGTTGTATGAGGGCAGTCAACAATGTCTGTGCACAAATCGTTTAGTTTGTAATACTTCACTTGTTACCCTCCTTAAGTTCTAAATATATTTTTTTCCACTTAGCAGATGGATGTTTACAAATTGAGTCTTTGGAAGCAAAAGCACATACACCTTCAATATAACAGTAACCACAAATATCTGGATTTGCTTGCCGACAACCGAATGTCTGTTTTTCTGTATCCATCTTGTTAAGAGGAGAACGAATTGGGATACATAACTCTTTTGGAAAACTACTCATACTTCACCTTCTTTAACTGTTCCATGATTTCCGTTTTCAGTTTGTCGCCCTCTGCAAAATATTCTTGCAGTTTCTCTGCATAGGCACTCATACGAGCATTAAACTCGTCCTGTGACAATTCAACATATTCGATTTTTACATCAAAATATTGTCCAGCCGCAAGTGAATACTTCTTTTCTTTGATTTCATCATATGTAACAGCAACTGAAAAATCATCAACGGCTTCTTTATTAAGAAATGTATCAACAATTTTATCAATCTCAAAATCACGAAGTCTGCGTTTTTGATTATTACCGTCCTTATATTCTTCTCCCAGTTTTGAAGCATCTATCAGTACAACCTTATCTGTTTTTTTTGAATTATCAAAAAATAATACTGATACATTCGTGCCGGTATTAGCAAATACATTTGACGGCATACTAATACAGCCATAAACAATATGTTCATCTACAATATGTTGTAGTATCTTCTTTTCTACACCTGATTTTGCGGTTACAAATCCAGTAGGAACTACAATCGCACCTTTTCCGGTTGATTTCAATGAATTAAGAACGTGCTGAATGAACAACGTATAAATTGCCATACTCTCTTTCTTCTTGGCAGGTACTTTCGGAACTCCCGCCCAAAAACGAACGGGCATTGCTGCTATACGCTCTCTTGTATCTGAGAAATCCATCTTAAAAGGCGGATTTGAAACTACATAATCAAAAGTTCTTAATTCCTGTCCATTATCACTCTTATGATATGGAGCAATCAGCGTATCTCCTTGAATTGCGTGGTCAAGAGAAGATACCAAGCTGTTCAGGATAAGATTAAGTTTTAACATTTTATTACTTCGCTGTGAAATATCCTGTGCAAAAATCGTACACTTATCTTCGCCAATTTTATGGGCAAGAGCCATCAAAAGTGTCCCTGTTCCGGCTGATGGGTCATAACACTCAATGCTATGTAAATCAGTTGCATTTCCAACAAGCAATCTTGCCATAATCGTTGCAATAGCGTGAGGAGTATAATACTCTGCATACTTACCACCGCCTGCGGTATTGTAGTCCTTTATCAGATATTCAAATATATCTGCAAAGAAATCATAGTGCTTCTCAAATGCTTCTTCAAAAGAAAAGTTTACCAACTTATCAACCAAAGCACGGGCAAAAGGTGCTCTTGCTGTATCGTCCGTTACATACTGTGTCAGCTTTTCAAAAAGCGGTATTTTTGTATTCTGAGCAGTCTGAGTTGAAAATATATCAATATTCTTATCTGCTATATCTGTCATCGTGCTGTCAAAGATTAAATCAAAATCGCCCTTTGCCTGCTGATTCCATAAGTTGGCAATAAGATGTTCCGGATTAAGTAATGGAATATCTGACGGTAAACTATCAAAAATATCCAAGCGGTCATCTTCTGACATTTCTGCATAAGCAAGTTCCCATTTTTCAGCATTTTTAAGAACCGGACTTACTTTTTTTACTTCATATCCGAACTTATCATTAAGGAACTTATAAAGGAAAACCTGTGTGATAATTTTATATTCGTTACCATCGTTTCCCATACCATAGGTCTGACAAGTTGCTTTTAAGGCATCTATCAACTCTATGGTTTTTTCTTTTATCGTCTTTATTTCTTCCATTGTGTTCTCCTTTATGCCACTGAATAAGTCTGGTTATACTGGTCAAGATACTGTTTTGTAATCCTGCTCTGTATAAATACTCTATCCTCACGAGCACTCGCTATTCCCAACTTATCAATGCCTGCTTTTATTTGTGTCATAACCGTTCTCTCAAAATATGCGTCTTTCTTCAATATATCATTTCTGTCATACACTTTCTGGTCAATATCAGACTTAATAGAAAGCAAAACATTCATAATAGACATATCATATTCTGAAACAATCGGCTGTTTATTTGCTGCTTTTCGAGCAAGATTTTCTTCCCTGATTCTTTTATGAACCCTTGCGAATTTCGCATCGCCATTATATTTTCTCAGCAGAACCGTGTTTTTCTTCTGCAATTCATCAAGCTTTTTCAGAATATCTTCCAATTCCTTTCCTTGCTCCTCAATCTCAGATACACTCTTAGGTTCAAAACCATGTTGCTTGAAGCGAAGCAAAAATGCTTCCTGCAAAGTAATAAACTCAGGATCATCAGGGTCGATATTCTGAGTAAAGGCACGAACAGTCTTTTTATACTTTTCTGTTACTGCGTCTTTACCACCGACGATTTTTAATTCTTCTTCACTGATTTTGCTGAAATTAAATGTAATATCCTCCATTGCTTCATTGACAAGCAATTTCGTGGTATCATCACTTGCAAAAAGTTCTTTCTGATTTATGTTATCAATATGATGTTGCACCTCTGAAATCAATGAAGGCAACTTTGTTAATTCCATTTTTGCAAATGTTTCCTTCAATTCATCATCACCAAAGGTTCTTACCAAATTACAACAGTCACGAGCAGCAATAAGAATTTTTTTAAGTTTAAGCAATTCCTGCTTATCCTCAATCGTAGATATTTCCGAACTAAATTCTTCTGCATTATCTGTGGTGTAGTTAAAAAGAACCTGCTGCACTTCCTGCATTTGTTTAATGAGTTCTGCCGGGTCTTCAATAACCTGTTTGAATGTATCTGTTTCATTTCCCGCACCAACTTCATTCGGGTCATTAAAACGGTTCAGCTCTTTGAGGTATGCTTCATTTGTTTCCTCAAAATTCCTTTTTATATTTGCAAAATCAATGACATAACCATAATGGTTTTCTTTATACGGTCTGTTGACTCTTGTAATTGCCTGCAACAAATTATGGTCTTTCAATTTTCGACCAAAATACAGGCGTTTCAATCTTGGTGCATCAAATCCGGTAAGAAGCATATTGAAAACGATAAGAATATCAACTGTCATATTATTTTTGAAGTCATCAATAATCTTATCTCTTGTATCTTTGTCATCACTATCGTGAAGTATAAGTCCAGCTCGCAAATGACTTTTCATAGAAGCGTCTTTATTAAGTTCTGCTTGAATTTCATCAAAATACGCAAACAGCTTCCTTGCCTGCTCACTTGTTTCACAAATGACCATACCGCCGAGCGTATTATCTCCCTGAATTTGTCTAAATCTCTTTAGGTCAGAAATAATATATCTAAGCAACTCTTTGACATAGTTATCGTGTTCAACAATCTGACTTTTCTTTACGTCTTTCTTTTCTACCAAAGTTTCAAGTTTTTCGTAAATCTCAGAAAGTCGCTCTTTATACTGAGTTTCTATGTCCTCACGGATAATTTTCAGCGTATATCCATCTAAAATTGATTTGTCATAATAGTATGTATGAATATAATTACCAAAAACTCTCCAAGATTCTCTTTCTTCTTTCAAAAGCGGTGTTCCTGTCAACGCAATCTTTATTGCATTTTTATCTGCATCAAGAAGATTAGCCAAGAATGAGCCTTCTGGTTTATACCCTCTATGTGCTTCATCAATAATAAACACCCTCTGCAAATTCGTTGCATATGCAGGAAGGTCAACTTTTGACCTATCTTCAGCAAAACGCTGTATATTTACTACTGTAATTTCAGGTTTTCCCGTATTTCCCTCTTGTGCTTGATTGTTACGGAACTGCTCCATAAGTTCAGCACGGGAACTTGCCGTTTTCACAACCAATCCACGAGCTTCAAATTCTTCTGAAGCCTGTTTCAGCAAATCAAGGCGGTCAACAATGAAATAAAACTTTGCAACTTTATTTTGTTTGCTGAAATAGTCAGAAAGAACATAAGTAAGATAATAAGAAAGGGCTGTCTTTCCACTACCTTGAGTATGCCATATAACACCTGAATTAACACCTTCATCAATCTTACTTCTTACTGTTAAGGCAGCAAACATCTGTTGATAACGCATTATATGTTTCTGCTCAATAAACTCTATCTTGCCATTTATTTCTTTATGAAAACGAACATAGGCAATTCCATATTTTAATATAAATAACAATCTTTCAGGACTGCACATAGATGTCAGTACTCGATTGGTCGGTGTATAGGCATCTAAATTTGTTTGATATTCCGGAGAAGTATGAATAACCTGACAATTAAAGTCAGTCAATATCTTCTTTTCAACAATCGGGTCAATATCCTTATATGGGAAATCTGCATTATAAGGTGCAATATCCAAATTTGTAGGATTTTCTTCTCTGAAACAGTTGAACGGTGCAGACTGTTTTGCCGTCGTACAATAGAATGCCCCCTGAACCGGAACAATACCACCCATAGTGTCATATTCCATATTATTAGAGAAAATCATCAACTGTGTAATATTCAAAAATCTCCTAAATTTTTTATTAGGAAATCTCTTTTGGTTCATTCTCTTGCTTTCTGCAACCATACCGCCGTGATTATTCGGCTTCTTTACTTCAACAAATACAAGTGGAAGTCCATTTACAAACAATGTAATATCAGGTCTAAATTCATCTTGGTCACGCTTACAAGTGAACTCGGCGGTAAAATGATATGTATTATTCTTTGGATTTTCAAAATCCACCAATCTAACAGGCGAAACAGACGATAAACGCTCGTAAAAACTACGTCCTATATCATCATTATCTAATTCCTGCCTAATAGTTTTCAATGTCTGTTCCGCTTCTCCTGCGTGGGTAGGATTAAGCCGTACGAACTGCTCCTTGAAAACGTTAATTAAGATATTGGTATCAGGGTCATATACTGTACCTGCCATATCCTCGGTTATTTTTCCAAAATAAGTATAACCAAGTTGTGTCAAATGAACCATTGCTGGCATTTGGACACGAGTAGCTTCGTTAAACATATTTTCCTTCCCATTTTTCTCCATTTTCACGCTTCCTCCTACCTCTTGTCTAAAATAGCTTCATCTATACACAAACTTTCCTCATTACTGTTATAAATATAATTATTATATATTAATAATTAATGCCTTTCAAGATTTCAGTTTTATTATAGTCCTTTAGTATATCTCAAGATAAAAAATCTTAACAACTACCAAGATATTATATAAACATAAACCTCTAGCTTGTTTCACACGCAAAAAAGCAGGTGCAAAACGAATTTCACACCTGCCAAAATAAAATATATAACATTTATCATTCTTAATTATCAAAACAAGAACAAACTGCTATTAAATTCTATAATTACTTAACAACTCTTACCTTAATAACACCATCTATAGCTGAAAGCTTAGCTGTTACATCTTCTGTGATAGCTGAACCTGTATCAAGAACAGAATATGCATAATCTCCTCTTGACTTGTTATCCATAGATTCGATATTAATACCTGCATCACCCATAACGCTTGTAAGCTTACTGATGATTGCTGGTACATTCTTATGACATACTGTAACTCTTCCTGCTGATGCACATACACCACAATCACAGTTAGGATAGTTAACAGAATTAACAATATTACCGTTCTCTATGTAGTTTCTTAATTCCTTAACTGCCATAACAGCACAGTTATCCTCAGCTTCCTCAGTTGAAGCACCAAGATGTGGAAGTACGATAACGCCTTCCTGACCTGCTGTTGTTGTGTTAGGGAAATCTGTAACATACTTAGCAACCTTGCCAGACTTGATAGCATCAAGAATAGCTGGCTCATCAACAAGTACATCCCTTGCACAGTTAATAACTACTGTACCCTTCTTCATCATATCAAAGGCTGCCTTATTAATCATACCCTTAGTGCTGTCAAGTGCTGGTACATGGATTGTGATATAATCACATTCCTTATATATATCCTCAACATTAACAATATGCTTAACTTCGCTTGAAAGATTCCAGGCTGCATTAACTGAAAGATATGGGTCATATCCATATACTTCCATTCCAAGGCTTATAGCTGCATTAGCAACTAACTGTCCGATAGCACCAAGTCCGATAACGCCAAGCTTCTTGCCTTTGATTTCCTTACCAGCAAATGCTTTCTTAGCCTTTTCTGCTGACTTTGCAATATCCGCATCATCTTTATTATCTTCTACCCACTTGATACCACCAAGTAAATCTCTTGAAGCTAAAAGTAAAGCTGCAAGAACATGTTCCTTAACTGCATTGGCATTAGCACCTGGTGTATTAAATACAACGATACCCTTATCTGCACATTTATCTAGTGGAATATTATTAACACCAGCACCAGCTCTTGCTATAGCAAGAAGATTATCTGGTAATTCCATATCGTGCATCTTGGCACTTCTTACAAGTACTGCATCTGCTTCTTCAAATGCTGCATTAGCATTATAATCGCTTGAGAAAAGGTCAAGACCTACAGAAGCTATATTATTAAGACAATTTACGTTAATCATTAGGCATTCTCCTTTTCGAACTTCTTCATAAATTCAACTAACTTCTCAACACCTTCGATTGGCATAGCGTTATATATAGAAGCTCTCATACCGCCAACTGTTCTGTGTCCCTTAAGATTTACAAATCCGGCTGCTTCTGCTTCTTTAACAAACTTAGCATCAAGTTCCTTATCTCCTGTTACGAATGGAACATTCATAAGTGAACGGTCTTCCTTAACAACTGTTCCCTTAAACATCTTAGATTCATCAAGGAAATCATAAAGAATTTCAGCCTTCTTTTCATTGTGTTCTTTCATAGCTGAAAGTCCACCCATCTTCTTAATCCACTTAAATACCTTGCCGCAGATATAGATATTGTAGCAAGGAGGTGTATTATAAAGAGAATCTGCATCTGCCTGTGTCTTCCACTTTAACATTGTTGGTGTTCCTGGAAGTACATCATCTGTTATAAGGTCTTCTCTTATAATAGCAATAACAACACCAGCAGGTCCGATATTCTTCTGAACTCCGCCGTATACTACACCATATTTTGTTACATCAATTGGTTCTGACAAGAAACAAGATGAAACATCTGATACAAGTATATGTCCCTTAGTATTAGGAAGTGTCTTATACTTTGTTCCATATATTGTGTTGTTCTCACAGATGTATACATAATCTGCATCCTCTGGAATATCAAGATCTGAACAATCTGGTATGTATGAATATGTCTTATCCTCTGAGGAAGCTACAGCAACAGCCTCACCATAGATTTTAGCTTCATTAAATGCTTTCTTAGCCCACTGGCCAGTGATAATATAAGCTGCTTTTTTGTTCTTCATAAGGTTCATTGGAACTTCTGCGAAGAACTGCGATGCACCACCCTGAAGGAATAATACCTTATAATTGTCAGGTATATTCATAAGCTCTCTTAAGTCTTTTTCAGCTTCTTTGATGATGTTATCGTAAACCTTGGAACGATGGCTCATCTCCATAACCGACTGACCAGAACCCTGGTAATCTAACATCTCATCTGCTGCTTCCCTTAATACTTCTTCGGGTAATACTGCTGGACCTGCACTAAAGTTATAAACTCTTGCCACTTTCTCTTCCTCCTGATTCATTTCAATAATTAATCATAAACCTTTAATCATAAGTAAATATATTCAAAATAACTTAATATATTAAAAATTTATTAACATTTATTCTATTCCTGCTAAATCGCTCTGTCAAGTTAATATTTTATCATAATAAAGTATTTGCTGTACTTTTTTTAATACCAAAAGGCTGATGCTTAATTAGCACTCTCCTTTTTATTAAGATCATCTCTGTCAAATGCTTCTGATATAGGTGCTCCAGGTGCAACCATAGGGAATACCTTATCATCTTTGCATATATCACATTCAATGACGCAAGGTATATTAAGCTCGATAGCTTCTTTAAGAGCCTTCTCAAAGCTTTCTATATCTGCTACGCGGTATGCCTTAGCTCCCATACCTTCTGATACCTTAACAAAATCAACCTGATCGTTAAGTACTGTTGCAGAATAACGCTGTCCATAGAAAAGATCCTGCCACTGGCGTACCATACCAAGAACGTGATTATTAAATATAACCTCGATTATTGGAATATTGTAACGTGTAGCTGTTGCAATCTCATTCATATTCATACGGAAACAGCCATCTCCTGCTATATTAATAACAACCTTATCACGACAGCCAACCTTAGCACCTATGCTTGCACCAAGTCCATATCCCATTGTGCCAAGTCCACCTGATGTAAGAAGTGTTCTTGGACTTTTGAACTTATAATGCTGTGCAGCCCACATCTGGTGCTGTCCTACATCTGTAGATATAATTGCATCTCCGTTAGTAATCTCATATATCTTTTCCATAATATATGGTCCATTAAGAACATCTTTTCTGTACTTCATAGGGAACTTTTCTTCATAATTTTTGATATGTTCCATCCATTCTGTATGCTCTGACTGCTCAAGCTTGGCATTAACTCTCTTTAGTATCTCAGCCGCATCACCTATTACAGAAGCATCTGTATGTATATTCTTATTAACCTCAGCCGCATCTACATCAAACTGAAGAATTTTCGCATTCTTTGCAAATTTCTTTGTATTTCCTGTAACCCTGTCAGAAAATCTTGCACCGATTGTAATAAGAAGGTCACATTCTGACACACCAAAGTTAGATGTCTTAGTTCCGTGCATACCAAGCATACCTGTATAATGAGGATCTGAACCATCAAATGCACCTTTACCCATAAGTGTATCGCATACAGGTGCATCTATCTTTTTAACGAATTTTCTTAATTCATCCGAAGCTTCTGATGCAATAACTCCGCCGCCGACAAATACATATGGCTTCTTAGCGGCCTTAATCATAGCAACTGCATTTTCTACATCTTCTTCTGTGATTGTATCTGTAACTCTCTCAATTGGCTTAGGAGTTTCTTTAATGTAATCACACTCATTAGCTGTTGCATCTTTAGTTATATCAACAAGAACAGGACCCGGACGTCCTTCCTTAGCTATCTTAAAGGCTCTTCTTAATGTAGCAGCAAGATCCTTTACATCTTTTACAATAAAGCTGTGCTTAGTAATCGGCATAACTATTCCAGCTATATCTACTTCCTGAAAACTATCTCTTCCAAGGAGTGGAAGTGTAACATTACATGTAATGGCAACGATTGGAATTGAATCCATCATAGCTGTTGCAATACCTGTTACAAGATTAGTGGCACCAGGTCCTGATGTCGCAAAACATACACCAACCTTTCCTGTTGCTCTCGCATATCCGTCTGCGGCGTGAGATGCACCCTGTTCGTGAGATGTAAGGATATGTGTTATCTCATCTGAGTGCTTATATAACGCATCGTAGACGTTAAGAATGGCTCCACCTGGGTATCCAAATACAGTATCTACGCCCTGTTCTTTTAAACATTCAACTATAATCTCTGAACCATTTAATATCATTAGTCTGTCTTCCTTTCATTATATTTATCATTCTATTTTATCTAAATATACTTATTATGCCTCTGGTGTCTTTAAAACAGCACCTCTGTTACCTGATGTAACCATTGAAGCATATCTCTTAAGATATCCTGTTGTTACCTTAGGTTCTCTTGGCTGCCATTTTGCTTTTCTTGCAGCAAGTTCTTCATCAGAAACTTTAAGTTCAAGCTTTAAGCCTGGAATATCAATGCTTATGATATCGCCTTCCTCTACTAAAGCAATAGGACCACCTACTGCTGCTTCTGGTGAAACGTGTCCGATAGAAGCACCACGGCTTGCACCTGAGAAACGTCCATCTGTAATAAGTGCAACTGATGAACCAAGTCCCATACCAGCAATAGCTGATGTTGGGTTAAGCATTTCTCTCATACCAGGGCCACCCTTAGGACCTTCATATCTGATAACAACAACATCACCAGGTACAATCTTTCCGCCCTTTATAGCTGCAATAGCATCTTCTTCACAGTCAAATACTCTTGCTGGGCCTTCGTGTACAAGCATTTCATCAACTACTGCTGAACGCTTAACAACCGAACCATCTGGTGCAAGATTTCCAGAAAGAACTGCAAGACCTCCTGTCTTACTATATGGCTTATCAATTGGTCTTATGACTTCTTCATCTTTGTTATAAGCTGTAGCAATACACTCACCGATTGTCTTTCCTGATACTGTCATACAATCTGTATTAAGAAGTCCAATATCAGCAAGCTCCTTCATAACTGCATATACACCACCGGCTTCATTAAGATCTTCCATATATGTAGGACCTGCTGGTGCAAGGTGGCAGAGGTTAGGTGTCTTTTCGCTTATTGGATTAGCGAACTTAATATCAAAATCAAAACCAATCTCGTGTGCAATAGCTGGAAGATGTAACATACTATTTGTTGAACAGCCAAGTGCCATATCAACAGTAAGTGCATTCATAATAGAATCCTCTGTGATAATATCTCTTGCTGTAATACCCTTATTAACCATATCCATAACAGCCATACCAGCGTGCTTAGCAAGCTTAATTCTCTCTGAATATACGGCTGGGATTGTTCCATTCCCACGAAGTCCCATACCAAGAGCTTCTGTAAGACAGTTCATAGAGTTAGCTGTATACATACCTGAGCAAGAACCACAAGTAGGACATACCTTTTCCTCAAATTCAAGAACATCTTCTTCTGTCATTGTTCCAGCCGCATATGAACCAACTGCCTCAAACATAGATGAAAGACTTCTCTTCTTACCCTTTACGTGACCTGCAAGCATAGGACCACCTGATACAAATACTGTAGGAAGGTTAAGTCTTGCTGCTGCCATAAGAAGTCCCGGAACGTTCTTATCACAGTTAGGTACCATAACAAGTCCGTCAAACTGATGTGCAATAGCCATACATTCTGTAGAGTCAGCTATTAAATCTCTTGTTACTAAAGAGTACTTCATACCAACGTGTCCCATAGCAATACCATCACACACAGCGATAGCTGGGAATACTACTGGAACACCACCAGCTTCTGCTACTCCTAGCTTAACTGCATTAACAATCTTATCAATATTCATATGACCTGGTACAATTTCATTATATGAACTTACAATACCAATCATAGGTTTCTTCATCTCTTCTGCTGTGAATCCAAGTGCATTAAAAAGGCTTCGTGCAGGTGCCTGCTGCATACCGCTTCTTGCGTTATCACTTACCATAACTATTCTCCTTGTAAATCTAATTCTTTAAGTTAAAATGTTCTCTTAGCTCGCATATTTACATAAAATACATAACTTATTCCAATATTCGTTAAGCCTTCATACATTATACTGCTTCACTAATTATCCAGCTTTTATACATTATGCTGCCAGGAAACATTTATCATTACTGTCTATACTTTATTTATACGCTCTCTGCTATAAGGTCACCCATCCTGTCTGTTCCGACCTTTGTGCAGCCTTCTGAATAAATATCTGTTGTTCTGTAACCTTCCTTAAGGACTGCTGCAACTGCTGCCTCAATAGCATCTGCTTCCTTATCAAGGTCAAGTGAATATCTTAACATCATAGCTGCTGAAAGGATAGTTGCTATAGGGTTAGCTATATTCTTTCCTGCTATATCTGGCGCTGAACCATGGCTTGGCTCATATAAGCCTAACTTAGTCTTACCAAGGCTTGCTGATGATAACATACCGATAGAACCTGTTATCATACTAGCTTCATCTGAAAGAATATCACCGAACATATTCTCTGTAAGAATTACATCAAACTGTCCCGGATTCATAACAAGCTGCATAGCGCAGTTATCTACAAGCATATCCTCTAATTCAACTTCTGGATAATCTTTAGCAACTTCGTGTACAATCTTTCTCCAGAGTCTTGAAGAATCAAGTACATTTGCCTTATCTACACTTGTTACTTTCTTTCTTCTCTTCATAGCAATTTCAAAGCCCTTGATTGCTATCCTTCTAATCTCTTCTTCATTATATGTAAGAGTATCTATGGCAGTCATAAGTCCGTCAACTTCTTCTGTGTGTCTTTTACCAAAGTAAAGACCACCAGTAAGCTCTCTCATAATAACCATATCGAAGCCATCTCCGATTATCTCTTCCTTAAGAGGGCAGGCTGCCTTTAACTCATTGTATAAATATGCAGGACGAATATTAGCAAATAACTCCAAATCCTTACGAATCTTTAATAATCCAGCCTCTGGTCTTAGGTCAGGTGCAACATCATACCATCTTGAGTTACCCACGTTGCCACCAACAGCACCAAGAAGCACTGCATCTGAAGCCTTAGCAATTGCTACTGCCTCATCTGTAAGAGGTACTCCACACTCATCAATAGAACAGCCTCCCATTAAAATCTTCGTATAATCGAACTTATGTCCATATTTGTCAGCTACTGCATTTAATACTTTAACTGCTTCTGCGACTATCTCTGGTCCGATTCCATCACCGGGAATTAAAGTTATTTTACAATCCATAACGCATCCTGCCTTTCCTTCTTGTACTAACGCCCTACTTAAGTTTATTAACCCACTTTCAGGCTATTGGTTAATATATTACTCCATAATAGTGCATTTTTCAAGTATTTGTACAATATCAGCAGTACCAAAACACTCATTTTTATTAAAATAGGAAAAGCTCATTTTCGCACCGTATTCAGTCGTCTGCATCAACCTGCATATTCGTGCGAGTGTGTATTATCGCCACATAATATTTTTTGTATAACAGAGAATCCTATCAGAATTTCCTATTACACAAAAAGCTTCCAGCACCATTTACCGGCACTGGAAGCTAAATCTTTTAATTCTGATTTATTATTCTCTCTGATTATTCTTCTGATGAAGCTGGCTTTTCTACCTGAGCAATCGCTTTCTTCTGCATTGTTATACGGCAGTTCTTATTGTTACCAAATTCAACGATAACATCATCTTCTGTTATATCAAGAATAACACCATAGAAACCACTTGTTGTAAGAACATAATCACCTATCTCCATAGAGTCCATAAGCTGCTGCTGTTCTTTCTGCTGTTTCTTCTGTGGCTTAATTGCGAAAAAGTACATTAATGCACCAAGTGCAACTACATATACTACAATAATACCAAGCTGTCCCATATATATTCCTCCTAATTACTTGCCTTCATATAGGCTCAATATTGTTATAATACCTTAATTGTGGTCATATGTCCATTGTTTAATGATAAATTTATAGCATTTTTATGATTTTAAATATTTATGCACTGCCATTAATTACTTCTTATCATAAGTCTTAAGCAGATATAATCTTTCATCCTTAAAGCTCTTATAATTTCCTGCATCAATAGCCCCCCTTATATCTTCCATAAGGTGATTATAAAAGTAAAGGTTATGAAGCACACAAAGTCTCATTCCAAGCATTTCCTTAGCCTTAAGCAAATGTCTTATATATGCTCTGGAATAATTCCTGCAGGCTGGACACTGGCAGCCCTCCTCAATAGGTGCTGTATCTTTTTCATACTTTGCATTAAAAAGATTAATCTTTCCAAACTTTGTATACACGTGTCCGTGACGTCCATTTCTTGATGGATATACACAGTCAAAGAAATCAATACCCCTGTCAACCGACTCTAAGATATTAGCTGGTGTACCAACTCCCATAAGATAAGTTGGCTTGTTCTGTGGAAGGTATGGAACAACCTCGTCCAGAACGTGATACATTTCTTCGTGTGTCTCACCAACCGCAAGACCGCCAACTGCGTATCCGTCAAGATCAAGCTCTGATATGCGCTTTGCGTGGTCAATTCTTATATCATCATAAATTGCCCCCTGATTAATACCGAATAACATCTGACTCTTATTTATAGTATCTTCAAGTGAATTAAGACGATTCATCTCCTTCTTACAACGCTCAAGCCATCTTGTAGTTCTCTCAACTGAATTAATAATATACTTTCTATCAGCCTTAGCAGGCGCACACTCGTCAAATGCCATTGCTATAGTCGAACCCAGATTAGACTGAATCTGCATACTTTCCTCTGGCCCCATAAATATCTTATGTCCATCTATATGTGACTGGAAAGTTACTCCTTCTTCCTTAATCTTACGAAGTCCCGCAAGTGAGAACACCTGAAATCCGCCCGAATCTGTAAGAATAGGCTTATTCCAGTTCATAAACTTGTGAAGACCTCCAAGCTCTTTTATAAGCTTATCACCCGGTCTTACATGGAGGTGGTAAGTATTGGATAACTCTATCTGTGTTCCTATTTCCTGTAAATCTGTTGTAGCAACTGCACCCTTAATAGCAGCCACTGTACCAACATTCATAAATACAGGTGTCTGCACAGTTCCATGAACTGTTGTAAATTCAGCTCTTTTTGCTCTTCCATCTGTCTTTAATATCTTGTACATATTCTCTCTTTCCTTATATATAATCTTAAATTAATTGCCCTTAAATATACAACCTATATTTCTCAACAAATATATATAATCTGCATCTCTTAATAAAATGCAATCTATATATCTAACAAATATATAACTCTTAATCACTCTGTTCTATAATAAATAATTCCTGATTAATCTCTCTTATAAAACTCTGTTATCCTGTCAATTCTTGATGTCATATTGGCAAATATCATATCCACAAGAGTAACTGCTGTCATCGCCTCAACAACAACTACAGCTCTTGGCACTATCATTGGGTCGTGTCTTCCCTTTATTGATACCTCTATATCTTCGCCAGATTTGCTGACCGTCTCTTGAGTTCTTGCTATTGAAGGTGTAGGCTTGACTGCCGCTCTTATGATTATATCAGAGCCATCGCTCATACCACCAAGCACACCGCCGCTGTGATTAGTCTTTTTGACAACTTTTCCGTCCTTAATAGTAAAGCTGTCATTATTCGTACTTCCTGTACTGTCTGCTGCTGCAAATCCATCACCAATTTCAAAGCCTTTTACAGCACCAATGGACATTATAGCCTTTGCAAGATTAGCATCCAGCTTCTCAAATACAGGGTCTCCAACACCAGCCATCATACCAGTTACAACACACTCAATTATTCCACCCATTGAATCCTGCTCTTTCAGCTTCTCATCTGCGTACTTCTCAACCTGCATAGCAGCATTACTGTCTGGCATATTAAATGCGTTATTATCGCGTTCTTTCAAATCAAAATTATTATAGTCTATATTAATTCCGCCAATTCTTGATGAATATGCGCATACATTTATTCCAAGTTCCTCTAATATCTTAACAGCTATTGCTCCTGCCGCAACCCTGCCTATAGTTTCCCTTCCAGAGCTTCGTCCGCCGCCCCTGTAATCCCTGAAACCATATTTTTCATCAAATGTATAATCTGCATGTCCAGGTCTGTAATAGCCTGCTATCTCAGAATAATCTGCTGAACGCTGTGTTTTATTATATACTACCATAGAAATCGGCGTTCCTGTCGTCTTTCCTTCAAATACACCTGACAAAATACTTACTTTATCATCTTCTTTCCTAGGTGTAGTATACTTTGACTGTCCTGGTTTTCTTCTGTTAAGAAACTTCTGTATATCTTCTTCACAAAGAGAAATTCCCGCAGGACAGCCATCAACAACAACTCCGAGTCCCTCTCCGTGAGATTCACCCCAAGTCATAAATTTAAAAATATTTCCATATGTCGAACCTGCTGCCACTTATCTGCCTCCCATTCTGTATACATCTATATAAAAAACTGATATTATCTATAAAATAACACTCTATAGATAATATCAGATTTCCATTAATTATTCAAAACATTTTCAAGATTAATTCTAAGCTCATCTAACTGATGTGCTAAATCTGCATTCATCTTCTCAGGCTTACACTTGACAACAATTCTTTTCAACTGGTTCATAGCTTCCTTTACAGCCTTCTTCTTAGCTTTATCCCATACCTTTTTATTCTGGCTGTATTCGCCCTCAGCTCTCTTTAAAGTATTCTCAGCTTCAATATGCGAATTCCAGTATTCCTCATTCTTCTTATCCTGCTCGCCATACACTTCCGCTTCCCACTTAGCTCTCTCAATCTCTTCCTCTGACATATTAGAGCTTGAAGTTATCGTAATAGACTGCTCTCTTCCAGTTCCAAGGTCTTTAGCTGATACATTGACAATTCCATTGGCATCAATATCAAATGTTACCTCTATCTGTGGAACACCTGCCATAGCCCTCTTGATACCATTAAGCTTGAAATTACCCAAAAGCTTATTATCCCTTGTAAATCTTCTCTCACCCTGAAATACCTTAATATCTACTGATGTCTGGAAATTACCAGCCGTAGTAAATATCTGGCTGTGTCTTGTAGGTATTGTAGTATTACGCTCTATAAGTCTGCTTGCAATTCCTCCAACAGTCTCTATTGACAACGACAAAGGTGTTACGTCCATAAGTATAATCTCTGATGCCGCTGAGCCTGGCATAAGCTGGTTGCCAAGCTTACCACCCTGAACCGCCGCACCAAGTGCCACGCACTCATCAGGATTAAGATTTCTTGATGGTTCTTTTCCCATAATCTGTCTTACCTTATCCTGAACCGCCGGAATCCTTGTTGAACCTCCAACAAGAAGCACCATTCCTATATCATTCTTATTAAGTCCTGCATCATGGAGAGCATTTTCAACAGGAATAACTGTCTTATCAACAAGATCAGCCGTCAGCTCATTAAACTGCTGTCTTGAAATATTCATATCCATATGATGTGGTCCATCTTTAGCCATCGCAATAAATGGGAGATTAATATTGGCATTAAATGCAGACGACAATTCTTTCTTGGCTTTCTCAGCCTCTTCTCTTAATCTCTGCATAGCTGAAGCATCTTTAGACAGATTAATTCCATCAGTCTCTTTAAAGCGTTCAACAAGATAATTAACAAGCCTTGCATCAAAATCATCTCCACCAAGATGATTATCACCTGACGTTGCAAGCACTTCAATAACATTATCCCCTATATCAATAACCGAAACGTCAAAAGTTCCTCCGCCAAGATCATAAACAAGTATCTTCTGAGGATTGCCATTATCAAGCCCATAAGCAAGTGCCGCACTTGTCGGTTCATTAATAATTCTAAGAACATTAAGACCAGCTATCTTACCCGCATCCTTAGTTGCCTGTCTCTGTGCATCATTAAAGTATGCCGGTACTGTTATAACAGCATCTGTAACTTCTTCGCCTAGGAAATTCTCCGCATCTTTCTTTAACTTCATCAAAATATATGCCGAAATCTCCTGTGGTGTATACGGCTTGCCATCTATCTTCTTCTTATAATCTGTACCCATATATCTTTTGATAGAGAAAATGGTTCTATCTGAATTAACTGATGCTTGTCTTCTAGCTGTATCTCCAACAAGACGTTCTTTGTTCTTGGTAAATGCAACAACTGATGGTGTCGTTCTATAGCCCTCACTATTAGTTATAACTGTCGGTGTATCACCTTCTATCACCGCCACGCAGCTATTAGTTGTTCCCAAATCAATTCCGATTACCTTGCTCATAATTCCTCCAACACTCTCAGATTGTCTATAAATCACAATACAATTCCATTAATGATATTAGTTTATCACATTTATCGGGAATTACCATTAATAAAAGCAGAATTAATTAGAAAAATTATATAAACTTGTATTACCAATTCACACGTCTCTACTTATAACTATGCGGCAGTCTGACCCTGAGTACCTTCCTCTTAAGCATTTTCCCATCCCAGGGAATAAGCGGATATATATAACTCTTCCCCGTTATAGTCCTATTAAACGCTATCATAAGCACAGATATTACAACTCCTGCAATAAATCCACCAAGATTAAATATCTGTGTGAGTATAAGAGTAAGCACCCTTAAGAACTTAAATGCATAACCCATTTCAAAGTTTGTCTGTCCATAAGTTCCTACTGTTACAACCGCCATATAAAGAAGTGCCTCCGGATTAAACCAGCCTGAACTAACTGCATATTCACCAACAACAATACCTGCTACAATACTTAAAGGTGTCGATAACATAGTAGGTGTATTGACTGCCGCAAGCTTAAGACCGTCAACTGCAAGCTCAAGTATAAGGAGCTGTAAAAGCACAGGCACGGTTATATCATCTGTTATAAGCACGAATTTCATAAATTCAGGAACCCAGTCAGGATTGTTTACAAAAAGCAGCCATAACGGAGTTAATATCCACGTTACAATAGAGAAGAAAAATCTTGTAATTCTAAGATATGAGCCAATCATTGGTGAAAAGTTAAAATCATCTGCTTCCTCTATAATATCAAAGATAGATGCAGGAATTATCATAACTGCGGGAGAATTGTCTACCATAATTACAATATTCCCGTCAAGTATTGCCGCTGTTGCAGTATCTGGGCGTTCTGAGTATTTAAACTTCGGAAATGGGTTAATCCATTTATGTGTGAACATACATTCTGCAAGGCTTTCTATATTCATAGTGAGTGCATCAACATCTATTGATTGTATAAGCTTTCTCATTCTATTAAGAACACTCTGGTCAACAGAGTCAGATATATAACATATCGCAACATCTGAACGTGAACGTCTGCCAACTCCATATAATTCCATAGAGAATCTTGGGTCACGTATCCTTCTTCTTAAAAGTGCCGCATTAGATACAAGTGTTTCCACAAAACCATCCCTTGAACCTCTTAACACCCTGTCTTTCCACGGCTCTGATACTGAACGCATAGGATACGTTCTGCAATCTATTAACAGACATTCATCAAAACCGTCTATCGTCATAATAGATACACCTGACAGAAACTGTGTTATAACATAATCAACATTTCCACTCCTTGTAACCTCTGTATAAGGCATACCTTTCTCCAGAAATATATCAAGACTTGTTATGTCCGATTCTTTCAACGAATAAAAGAACTGCATAAGCTTCTCAGCCATATCTTCCCGAACAAATCCATCTATAAAAAAGAAGCCAGCCTTACGCCCCGCAATTATTACTTCTCTCTGAAGTATATCAAAATTACGTTCTACGTTAAGACTGGTTTCCAACCTTTTAATATTCTCTTTAACATTACAGCTAAAATCACTCATTATAGGCATCCTTTCAAACAATCTCAACCAGCTAACATTACCTCACAGTGCTGTGATGTAACATCACCACCAGCCCTGAACAGATAACTATAACATTAAGATTGCCCTGTTACCGTGATTTTATTCATATCTCTTAAGCTTATTACAACAGTGTATAAATGCCGGAATTAAGAATAAATCAGCTGCTATCCACGCCGCCGGATTGGCAAGACACGCACCATTAAAACCAATATGTGGAATTAAAAGTATTGCAACAAGTGTTCTTGCAAGCATTTCAAATACACCTGCTAATATAGCAAATACCGAAAAGCCCATTCCCTGTATACAGAATCTGTATACATTAACACCTGTAAGCGGGATATAGAACAATGCTGATGCCATTATAAATCTTCTTGTCAATTCTATAATTGCAGTTTCTCCTGCATCAACGAACAGGAGTGCAATATAATCAGCCGAGAAATATAACACCACAAGTGCAACAACACTGTATACTGCACCAATTAACATTGCAGCTTTTATGCCCTTTCCGAGTCTGTCTATCTTTCCAGCACCAACATTCTGTCCTCCGTATGTTGCCATTGTAGAACCAAGTGCATCAAATGGACAGCAGGTAAAGTTAAACATCTTAGAACCAGCTGTCATAGCCGCTACATATGACGAACCAAGTCCATTTACTGCCGCCTGAAGTATTGTACTTCCTATTGCTGTTATCGAATACTGAAGCCCCATAGGAACCCCTATGAAGCACAGGTTGCTTATATGTTTTTTACTTATCACTTTTTCCTGCTTAGTGCCATTAAGTATGTCAAACTTCTTGTACATATATATTGTACAGCCAACTCCTGCTATAAGCTGTGATACAACAGTTGCAACGCCTGCTCCTGCAACACCCATCTTTACATATAATATAAGTATGAAATCCAAAGCTATATTTATGACTGATGACAACACAAGAAAATATACAGGTGTCTTGCTGTCACCAAGCGAACGAATTATACCTGACACAATATTATATAAAAATACGGTTGGAATACCTGCAAATATAATCACAATATAATTATAAGCATGCATAAATATATCATCCGGCGTGTTGAGCAGTCTTAATATCGGAGCACAGAATACAACTGACAATATCGTCATAACAACAGCAAATACTGCACTGCATACATACCCATTAAATACATATTTTCTAAGTTCACTGTATTTCCCTGCACCAAACTGCTGTGCAACCGGAATAGCAAAACCACTGCATATACCCATACAAAAACCAATAATCATAAAATTGATAGAGCTTGTTGCGCCAACACCAGCCAGTGCTGACACACCAAGCGTTTTACCAACTATCATTGTGTCAACAAGATTATAAAATTGCTGAAAAAGCATTCCAAGAAGCATTGGAAATGCAAATCCAAGAATTAATCTAAGGGGTGAACCCTTTGTCATATCCTTTGTCATTGTCTTTCTCCTTGTCCGCTAAAGTGTTCCGTTCTAATTAACCGTCACTCTGCCCATTGTTATTTTATCCAGCAGCTTGTGATTCTCAGTAACATCATATTTAATCTTAATCTTTTCTTTGTAGAAATCGCCATCATAATTAAACAACGAACTGTCGCCCTCAAAGCCTTCTTCCTGTACCTTCTGTGCAGCTCTTGTTACATATTTCTCAACAAGCTTCTTTCGACACAAGATGTTATATATATCATCTTCTGTCAGCTTAGTATTATTATGAGCTTTTTCAGACATATCTTCATAGGTATCGTGTGCATTTGATTTGCACGATTGCTTATCACTATCTGTCAGATATAGATTATATACTGTTGACTCATATTCCATTATATAATCATACTCACATAAATCTATCGCCAGTTGTTTAGCATAATCCCTTGTAAACACACTGTCAAGTGAATTCTTAAAATGTGTATTCCAAAATTCATTAGCATCATCAGGATTATACTGTAACGCCATCTCATTTATCTTCTTTTCCACAACATACACATAATAAGAGAAATCTTTCAAAGTTATGTTCTCACTATTAATTGTTATAACATTTTCCTGTAAATGTTTCTCGTATATGAAATCTTTATTCTTATTATACCTGTATACAAGGAATCCAAGTGCAACTATAAAAGCCGCAAGGATTACCAATGCTATTACTTCTATTTTTTTGTTTTTTAATGCACCTTTTTCACTCATACAAGCCTCCAATCTTTTGTTTAAAAAAGAACCCCTTAACAATTAAATTATATGTTAAGGGGTTCATAACCATAATATCCGGATAATTATCTGTAAAGATAATTACTCAGGTATTTAATTTACAATTACTTGTATAAATCAACAAGCTTGAGTAAATGCTGATATCTCTCATTAGCAACTTCCTCAGACTTAGCAAAGAGTCTTTCTGCTCTTTCTGGGAATGGCTTAACAAGACGTGTATAACGTGCCTCATTGTTAAGGAAATCCTGATATGAGCCATCGCCTTCCTTAGATGTTAATGTGAATGGATTCTTTCCTTCAGCCTTTAATGCAGGGTTGAATGAGAAGAGATTCCAATATCCAGCCTTAACAGCCTTCTTCATTTCATCCTGGCAGTGGTTCATACCACCCTTAGCGATACCGTGAAGTTCGCAAGGAGCATAACCAATGATTAATGATGGTCCGTTGTAGCTTTCAGCTTCTTCGATAGCCTTTAATGCCTGTGCTGGGTTAGCACCAAGAGCAATCTGTGCTACATATACATAGCCATAGCTCATAGCGATTTCAGCAAGTGACTTCTTGCCGATTTCCTTACCAGCTGCAGCGAACTGGCAAACTTCACCGATGTTAGAAGCCTTAGAAGCCTGTCCACCTGTATTAGAATACATTTCTGTATCGAATACCATAACATTTACATTCTCACCTGAAGCAAGTACATGGTCAAGACCACCGAAACCGATATCGTAAGCCCAACCATCACCACCGAAGATCCATACAGATTTCTTAGCAAGGTAATCCTTCTTAGCAAGTACTTCTGGAGCTGTTGGGCATCCATCTGCTGCTGCCTTTTCAAGTTCTGCAATAAGAGCTTCTGTAGCTGGTGTGTTTGCCTTAGTATCATTCTTTGTCTCAAGGTACTTAGCTGCTGCTGCCTTAAAGCTGTCTGTTGCCTTATCAGATGCAGCCATTTCTTCGATCTTGGCAATAGCCTGGTCACGAAGAACCTTCTGTCCAAGATACATACCAAAACCATGTTCTGCGTTATCCTCGAATAATGAGTTAGCCCATGCTGGTCCCTTTAATGTATCCTTGTTTACTGTATATGGTGATGTTGCAGCTGGACCACCCCAGATTGAAGAACAACCTGTAGCGTTAGAAATATACATCTGCTCACCAAATAACTGTGTAATTAATCTTGCGTATGATGTCTCTGCACAACCTGCACAGCTTCCTGAGAACTCAAGGAGTGGCTGGTTATACTGAGAACCGATTGGTGTATTTACTAATGCTGGCTTAATATCCTTCTTACCTACGTTAGCTACAAGATAATCGAATACTGGCTGCTCTTCTGCCTGTGATTCCTGTGGAACCATCTTAAGAGCTTCTCCAGCCTTAGGACATACAGTAACACATTCGCCACATCCCATACAATCTAATGGAGATACTGACATTGTGTACTTCATTGTTGTGTCTGTTGCATGCTTAGAATCAGCAAGCTTAATCTGTGAAGGAGCTTCTGCCTGTTCCTTAGCATCAAGAATGAATGGTCTGATAGTAGCATGTGAACATACGAATGCACAGCTGTTACACTGAACACAGCTTGCTGGATCCCACTCAGGAACCATAACGGCTGTTCCTCTCTTCTCGTATGCTGAAGCACCTGTCTCAAACTGACCATCTGCAATATCCTTAAATGCAGATACTGGAAGGCTGTCACCATCCATCTTTCCGATAGGATCAAGAAGTTCGTTAACCATCTTAACTGTAGCAGGACGTCCTGTTCTTTCAACTGGCTTCTTATCATCAACTGCTGTTGCCCAGTCTGCTGGTACTTCTACCTTATGTACTGCATCAACACCTGCATCGATAGCCTTATAGTTCATCTCAACTACTGCATCACCCTTCTTGCTGTATGACTTCTTAGCAGCTGCCTTCATATATTCAACAGCTTCATCAATAGGCATTACGTTAGCAAGCTTGAAGAATGCTGACTGTAAGATTGTGTTAGTTCTCTTACCCATACCGATTTCAATAGCTTTATCAATAGCGTTGATTGTGTAAAGCTGGATATTATTCTTAGCAATATACTGCTTAGCTTCTGCTGGCATATGCTGATTAAGTTCTTCATCTGACCACTGGCAGTTAATCATAAAGATTCCGCCTGGCTTAACATCCTGAACCATCTTATAACCCTTAACAACATATGAAGGATTATGACATGCTACGAAGTCAGCCTGATTGATATAGTATGGACTTCTGATTGGGTTATCACCAAATCTTAAGTGGCTGATTGTAATACCACCTGTCTTCTTAGAGTCATACTGGAAGTATGCCTGAATATACTTATCTGTATGGTCACCGATGATCTTAGTAGAGTTCTTGTTAGCACCTACTGTACCATCACCACCAAGACCCCAGAACTTACATTCTACTGTACCAGGAGCTGAAGTAATAGGAGCTGGCTTAACCTCTGGAAGTGAAAGGTTAGTAACATCATCAACAATACCGATTGTGAATCTGTTCTTTGGCTCATCCTTCTCTAATTCCTTATATACAGCGAATACTGATGAAGGAGGAGTATCCTTTGAACCTAAACCATAACGTCCACCAACTAATGTGATATCGTTAAGACCTGCTTCACGAAGTGTTGTAGCAACATCAAGGTAAAGTGGCTCACCAAGTGATCCTGGTTCCTTAGTTCTGTCAAGAACAGCAACCTTCTTAGCTGTCTTAGGAAGAACCTTTAAGAGTGCCTTAGATGACCATGGACGGTAAAGTCTTACTTTAACAAGACCAACCTTCTCACCCTTAGCTGTTAAGTAATCAATAACTTCTTCTGCAACGTCGTTGATAGAACCCATAGCTACGATAACTCTGTCTGCATCAGGTGCACCATAGTAGTTAAATAAGTCGTAGTTAGTACCAAGCTTCTCGTTAACCTTCTTCATGTACTTTTCTACTACTTCTGGAAGTTCATCATATACTGTGTTACATGCTTCACGATGCTGGAAGAATACATCTCCGTTTTCATGTGAACCACGCATAGCTGGCTTGTTAGGGTTAAGTGCATGAGCACGGAACTCTTCAACCTTGTCCATTGGGCACATTTCCTTAAGATCTTCGTAATCCCACTTTTCAATCTTCTGAATCTCGTGTGATGTACGGAAACCATCAAAGAAGTTGATGAATGGAACCTTGCCATCAATAGCTGCAAGATGTGCAACTGGGCTTAAGTCCATAACTTCCTGTGGGTTTGTCTCAGCAAGCATAGCAAAACCTGTCTGACGACATGCATAAACATCACTATGATCACCGAAAATGTTAAGTGACTGTGTAGCAACTGTACGAGCTGATACATCAAATACACAAGGAAGCTGTTCAGCAGCAATCTTATACATATTAGGAATCATAAGTAAAAGACCCTGTGAAGCTGTGAATGTTGTTGTAAGAGCACCTGCTGCAAGTGAACCATGTACTGTACCAGCAGCACCTGCTTCAGACTGCATCTCTGTTACCTTTACTGTGTTACCAAAAATATTCTTTCTTCCTGCTGCTGACCACTGGTCAACAACATCCGCCATTGGGCTGGAAGGAGTGATAGGATAGATACCAGCTACTTCTGTAAATGCATACGCAACATGAGCAGCGGCTGTATTACCATCCATTGACTGTTTTTCTCTAGCCATTGTTATATAACCTCCTAAATCGAAATATGAGATAATAATCTCTCTATATATGTATATTAGTATTATTCGACAAAAAAGTAAAGCCATTATCTAAAATCTATTGTACCTATTTTTGTAATATTTGATTATTCAGAATGCAAAAGTATTTTTACTATATTATTAAAATATATCCCAAAAAAATCTTTTTAAAAATTTAATATTTTTTCAAAAAAGTGTTAATTTTTTCTATAAAAAGGAATATAATGCTCTAGTTAGAATAATAAGTCAGGAGATAACACCTATGATTACAAAAGAACTTAAGAACAAAAAGCTTATAATAGTAATTACTTCTGTTGTAGTTGTACTATTGCTTCTTGTAATTTTATTTTTTTCCTTATTTAACATCAATATCATTGTAAATGGAAAAGAGAACGAAACAATAGAATATGGTGATACATATACAGAGGAAGGAGCTTCAGCTTCGTATAATACACTTTCTTTTAAGAATAAATCTGTTGATGTATCAATAAGCGGCGAAGTAGACTGCTCTAAACTCGGAACATACCATATACATTACAAAGCTAAGAAAGGCTTTCTTTCATCGACTAAGACAAGAGAAGTTAAAGTCGTTGATACAGCTGCTCCCGTGATAGAACTTAACACAGTTGAGGGATATTACCCTAAGACAGGTGAAGCTTATAAGGAAGAAGGTTTTACAGCCACTGACAATTATGATGGTGATATTACCGATAAGGTTACACGCCACGAAAAGGACAATGTCGTTACTTACACTGTCAGCGACTCCTCTGGCAATAAGACAACTGTTACAAGAACTGTTGAATATAATGACGGAATTGCTCCTTCACTCACACTCAATGGTGACAGCCATGTAACAATTAAAGCCGGAACTAAATACAAAGATACCGGTGCTGCTGCCACAGATTCCCACGGCAATGACATTTCTGACAGCATAACAGTATCTGGTGAAGTCAAGAATTACCGTTCTGGTGACTATACTTTAACATATACAGCTACTGACAAATTTGGCAACACCAACTCAATTGGCAGAACTGTAACTGTTGAAGCCGTAAAGCAGGCTGACTCTGCCGCTGTCAATCCCGGTTCAAAGGTTGTATACCTTACATTCGACGATGGTCCTGGTGCTTACACACAGCAGCTTCTTGACGTGCTTGCCAAATATAACATAAAAGTTACATTTTTTGTAACCAATGTAAACAGCGGATATCAGAATATGATTGCGAAGGAAGCCGCTGCAGGACATACAGTTGCAATACACAGTGCTTCCCATAATTACCAGCAGATCTATTCAAGTGTTGGTGCTTATTTTGATGATTTGAACGAAATGTCGGATATTATATATTCGCAGACTGGAAGCCGTCCAACATTAGTACGTTTCCCAGGTGGAAGTTCTAATTCTGTCAGCAAGAAATACTGCAAAGGAATTATGACAGAACTTGCAAAAGATGTTACTGACCAAGGCTATAAATACTATGACTGGAACGTATCAAGCGGCGATGCCGGTGGAACAACAAGCACAAGTGAGGTATACCAGAATGTAATCAATGGTATCCAGAGCCATAATGTATCCGTTGTATTACAGCACGATATTAAGAGCTTCAGCGTTGATGCAGTTGAGAGCATAATCCAGTGGGGACTTGCTAACGGATACACATTCCTTCCTTTGACAACATCAAGCCCTGATGTACACCACGGAATTAATAATTAATGAGCAGCAATCAATAATATGAACCCAAAATAATATCAATCAGTATTTAATATTAGAACAAAAAACTATGTATTACATCAGTCTTATCCAATCCTGATGTAATACATAGTTTTTTTATTTTATATCTTTCCTTATTTCCCTGCCCTGTTAAGAGCTGCAAGATAACCAACAGCTGATAGTGCCGCCACATTTCCTTCTCCTGCCGCTTTAACATACTGGTAAGGTACTCCTGTTATATCACCAGCCGCATATAAACCTTTTATATTAGACGCCATACTTTTATCTGTAATTACTTTGTTATCTTCTATCTTAATTCCTGGAACTAACTGGGCTGGCTTCATCGACTCCCTTAATACAAATATTCCGTCTGCCGCAAGTTCTCTGTCCTCCATAATAAGAACCATTTTATCCTCCCTACGCTCAATTGACAGCGGTTTTCCTTTAATAATATCAATATTATCTTTTAATGAATCTTTGCCTGCCTGTAATGTATTTATATCTTTATCCTTATTATAAAGAGGCATATAATACACCTTCTTAGCCGTCTGTGCAAGAAACTCTGCTTCGCTTAAAGCCTCCTCATTAAATCCTATAACTATCGCTTCTCTTTCTTTATATAAAGCGGCATCACAGGTAGCACAATAGCTTACACCACGTCCAAGATTTTCATATTCACCTGCATATGGCTTTGTAACATCTACACCTGTTGCAAGTATAACTGTAAGTGCCTCATAATTATTCTTTTTGCCCTGTATATGAAAATATTTTCCCATTGCATACACTGCATTCACCATATCTTCTGTTATATCTATTGAAAGACTTTTAAGGTGATTGTTAAATGCCTGTGACAGTTCCTTACCTGTAATATCAATAAAACCAGGATAATTCTTTATTATATGTGCCTTTGACACTTTATCACTAATCTTGTTATTACCTATAAGGAGTATTTTCCTGCCTCTTATCTTAGCAGTTATTGCCGCTGACACACCCGCTGGACCTGTTCCTATTATAGCTATATCATATCTTTCCATATCTTAATCCCTTTCCTGCCTTTTATGTTTAATTATATTATTATTAACAAAATGCTTAATATACCAAACATTACTTAATCGTTTTGTCTTTTAATATATTATAGACATACTAACGCATATTATAATAATTGTAAAATCAAAAAAGATGCAGACACATTTTATTGATATCGCACTGCCACTTAACAGCAGTCATATCCAAAATGTATCTACATCTTTATGGGTAATATTAAATCAAATTTATTGGGAATTAGTCATCTTCGCCCTGAAGTGCATCGTATCCTGTTTCACCTGTACGAACCTTTACTACATTTTCCACATCATATACGAATATCTTACCATCACCGATATGACCTGTGTAAAGTACCTTTCTTGCGGCATTGATAACATCCATTACAGGAACTTTGGAAATAACCATTTCAACCTGTACCTTAGGAAGAAGCTGCATTTCCATCTGAACTCCACGGTAATACTCTGGAGCACCCTTCTGAGCGCCACAGCCAAGTACCTGCGTAACTGTCATACCAGTTACTCCGATGTCGTTCATAGCCTTCTTTAACTTTTCGAAACGCTCCTGCTTCATAAGGATTTCTACCTTAGTAATCTTATTCTCATCTGGAATATCAGATGTCTTAATCATAGCTGGAACTGAATTTTCCATACTTTCTGAACCAACTGATACAACATCTTCATATGTTATATCTGGCATACCTGCTGTACCAAGTTCAAATCCTGCATATGCACTTGTAAGTCCGTGCTCACATATATCAAGACCCTTTATTTCCTCTTCCTCTGTAGCTCTAAGTCCAATTGTTGCCTTGATTACAAAGAATACGATTGTCATACATACAGCAGCCCATGCTGCTACTGATACAAAACCTAATAACTGAAGTCCAAGCTGTGTAAATCCGCCACCGTAGAATAAACCTTCTGCCTTAATCGCACCACTCTCAATAGCAATTGCATAACCAGGGGCTTTGCTTGTAGCAAATAAACCAACTGCGATTGTGCCCCATATACCATTCATCATATGAACAGCTACTGCACCAACCGGATCATCAATGTGAAGCTTATAATCAAGAAGCCATACACCAAATACCACCAAAAGACCTGCTACAATACCTATTACTATTGCACCTGCTGCATCTGTTACATCACAAGAAGCTGTAATAGCTACAAGTCCTGCAAGTGAAGCATTAAGACACATTGAAACATCCGGCTTACCATACTTAATCCATGTAAATACCATACAAGTTACAGTTGCAATTGCTGGTGAAACTGTTGTTGTAAGGAATACCGAACCTAAATCCTCAATTGTTGTACAAGCTGCACCATTAAATCCATACCAGCCAAACCATAATATAAATACACCAAGTGCACCAAGTGGAATACTATGTCCTGGGAAAGCATTAACCTTAACTACCTTACCATTTTCATCTTTAACAAATTTACCAATACGAGGTCCTAATATCTTAGCACCTATAATAGCTGATATACCACCAACCATATGTATACAGCAGGAACCTGCGAAATCATGGAAGCCTAACTGTGCTAACCAGCCGCCGCCCCATATCCAGTGTGCTTCAATAGGATATACAAGTGCTGATATAACACCTGAATATACACAATATGAAAGGAACTTTGTTCTCTCTGCCATAGCTCCTGATACAATAGTAGCTGTTGTTGCACAGAATACTAAATTAAATACGAAACTTGAAAAATTGAAATTATCATATGCTTTAAAAATATCAAATCCAGGTTTTCCAATAAAACCTAATAAATCTTCACCTAATAATAAACTGAAACCTATTACTATGAATACTACTGTTCCTATACAGAAGTCCATAAGGTTCTTCATAATAATGTTACCTGCGTTCTTAGCTCTGGTAAAACCAGTCTCAACCATTGCAAATCCTGCCTGCATCCAGAATACTAATGCAGCACCTATAAGAAACCATATACCAAATGTCTGGTCGCTTATCAAGCTTGTTAATTCTTCTATTGCCATATTCGTTTCCTCCCTGTTCGCGCCGGCACATAATATTTATTTATGTACCCTTGACAAATACTTTTTATTGTGGTTGATGAAGTTGATCAGGTTTCATCTGGTATCATAACAGTTGTTACTAAACGGCTGCTTTATTCCTATAGTTAAATAAAACAAAAAAAGACGTGTAACCATATATAATGGATACACGCCTTTGTGCAATCAACTGTTTGATTTATGTGTTTAATTATACATATCTTTCCAAATAAGTATTGAAAAAATCGGACATATTATTGACTTTTTTAATATTTGTTTTATTATTATTTTATAAATGTAATCAAATATACTACTTATCAACATTATTTTAATGTATATAATATCAGAAGTGAAATGACTTTGACACTGATATTATAATAATACCAATTAATGCAATTATAAAATCAGGAGGGTACTTATGAAAGACCATTTACACCAGCCATTATTATTTAATCCAGCAATATATAACAGCTCAGATGGTAAACAGCACATCAATTACAAATATATAACCGTGCCACAGACTATGCTTGTATACGCCATAGACAACACCACCGGCTCTGCAAGTAGGAAAGTATCCACTCTTATTCCATGCTCTAGTGCAGAATGGATAATAGGATATAATAAGAATAACAGCAGTTCTTCCTTCTACTGTATTGGACCAGTAAGCAGACGTTTTGACTATACTTTTGGAGATTTTGATTATTATTTTGGAATTCGTTTTGCGGATAAGGGCTGTTATTTTGCACCATCCGTTGATGACAGCGTGCTTCCAGCTTCAATTGCCAATCAGGTATTTGAATACGAACCTGCCACAGAGTCTTTTGAATACAGACTTATATCTGAATTAATCCAAGCCGAAGATTTTGACGGACAGCTTGAAGCTTTAATATGTTTCCTTAATGACAGCAAAAAATATATAGCTGTCCCTGACAATATCATACATATGGCTAATGAGATAAAGAAAGCTTCCGGCAATATTCATATATCTGATTTATCCGAAATGTCAGGGTACTCTGAACGGCACATTAACAGATTATTCAAATCGGCATATGGTGCAGGTCCTAAAGATTACTGCAAGAATATCAGATTTCAGAAAATCATATCTGATATTATAAATGACCCATACAAAGAAAACAGCGATTATATTGCCAATGCCGGATATTCTGACCAGGCACATTTCCAGAGGGAATTCAAGGCTTACACAGGCATTACACCTAGAACTTTTATTAAGGAATTAACCCCATAATATATTTATAACTATACTGTCAATTAAATTACCTGACTGAATTTTTCAGAGTTATAAAATATGCGTGGTGTTTACCGCCATCCAGACGATAAGCACCACGCATATTTATTTCTACACAAAATCAGACATAACAGTATTGCTTATATCTATGCCTCTGTCTGTAAGTGCTATTCTTGTACCATTCTGCCACAAAAGACCTTTTGCTATATTATCTTTTATCTGCTCTTTATATACACTGTATATATCTTTTCCAAATATATCTTTAAAATCGCATATATCAATCCCAGCAGACTTTCTTAAACCAAGAAACATATATTCAGCCATCTCATCTTCCAGCGTGAGAACCTCTATATTTTCTTTAAGGTCCTGACAGTTATTCTTTATTTCTAAAGAATTCTTAAGAGTTTCTTGGATATTCTTTATATTTTCCACAATACACTCTTTATTGCTTTCTTTATTATCAGCATATTCCACACATAATGCCTTAATATAATTATTAATATCGCTGATGTTAGTATACCTTTTATGATTACATAATGAAGCTGCACCAATTCCAAAACCGATATAATCGGTTCTATCCCAATATTTAAGATTATGCTTACATTCATAACCTGCCTTGGCATAATTGGATATTTCGTATCTTTCATAACCTGCCTGACCTAATATCTCTTTAGTAAGTGCATACATTTTCCTGTCGTCATCATCATCAGGAATATCCGGATAATTGTCTATGTTATCATACAGCCTTGTGCCTTCTTCTATTATAAGACTGTATACAGATATATGCTCTGTATTAAGTGATACAGCCTCCTTTAGCACTCTGGTAAAGCTTTCTATGGTCTGACCCGGAAGTGCTGACATAAGGTCTATATTGATATTAGTAAAGCCTGCATTCCTTGCTATGGCAAGGCTGTTCTTAAACTGTTCAAATGTATGAATTCTTCCAAGCATACGAAGCTCTTTATCATCAGTGCTCTGCAATCCAAAGCTTATTCTGTTAATCCCAGCTTCCCTGTAAATGTATGCTTTTTCACTATTTATTGTACCTGGATTACATTCTATTGTTATCTCTGCATTGCCATCAACACGATATCTTTGCTTTACAGCCTCTAATATATCTTTAATATATTCAGCATTTATTGCTGACGGAGTTCCACCACCGATAAATATTGAAGTTACATTTTTATCAAGACCAGCCTCACTTAATGCTATCTCATTAATTAAAGCTTTAACATAACTGCTTTTCGTCTTATCATCTGCTGGTGCAGATAAGAAATCACAATATATACATTTTTGCATACAAAAGGGGATATGTATATATATCCCCAGTTCATTATTATTCTTCATCTAACTTTAATACACTCATAAATGCTTTCTGTGGTATCTCTACGTTACCAATCTGACGCATTCTCTTCTTTCCTTCCTTCTGCTTTTCAAGAAGCTTCTTCTTACGGGAAATATCACCACCGTAACACTTGGCAAGTACATCCTTACGAAGTGCCTTAACAGTTTCCCTTGCTATAACCCTGCTTCCGATGGCCGCCTGAATAGGAATCTCAAACTGCTGTCTAGGAATTTCCTGCTTAAGCTTCTCGCACATCTTTCTTCCACGTTCCTCCGCACTTCCTGCAAATACAATAAATGAAAGTGCATCCACTTCTTCCTTGTTGATAAGAATATCAAGCTTAACAAGGTTAGACCTCTCATATCCCTTCATTTCATAGTCAAATGAAGCGTAACCTCTTGAGCGTGACTTTAACGCATCAAAGAAGTCATATATTATCTCATTAAGCGGAAGGTCATACTTAAGCAGTGCTCTTGTCTGTTCTATATATTCCATACCGTTGTATACACCACGGCGTTCCTGGCAAAGTTTCATAATAGGTCCAACAAATTCGGTTGTAACCATAATCTCAGCGCTTACCATAGGTTCTTCCATATAGTCTATCTCTGATGGATCAGGCATATTAGACGGATTAGTAAGGTCTATAACTTCACCATTAGTCTTATGGACTTTATATATAACTCCCGGTGCTGTTGTTACAAGGTCAAGGTTATATTCTCTCTCAAGTCTTTCCTGTATAATCTCAAGATGCAAAAGCCCTAAGAAACCACATCTGAAACCAAAACCAAGTGCTATAGATGTCTCAGGCTCAAACTGGAGTGAAGCATCATTAAGCTGAAGCTTCTCCAATGCTTCTCTTAGATCCTGATATTTTGCACCGTCTGCTGGATACAGACCGCAGTACACCATAGGGTTGACCTTCTTATAACCTGGAAGCGGCTCTGATACAGGTCTGTCATTATCTGTAACAGTATCACCAACTCTCGTATCCTGAACATTTTTAATACTTGCTGTAATATATCCAACCATACCTGCACTTAATTCATCGCAAGGTATGAACTGACCAGCTCCGAAGTAACCTACCTCAACTACTTCTTCTACTGCTCCGGTTGCCATCATTCTTATCTTAGTACCCTTCTTTACAGTACCCTCTACTATTCTTACAAATATAATAACACCCTTATATGCATCGTATAATGAGTCAAATATAAGTGCAGATAAAGGATTAGCTGCATCACCTGTAGGTGCTGGAATTTTCTTTACTATCTGTTCAAGAACTTCCTCGATATTAATGCCATTTTTCGCTGAAATTAACGGAGCGTCCTGAGCCTCTATTCCGATAATATCCTCAATCTCATCTTTAACTCTGTCTGGTTCTGCACTTGGAAGATCAATCTTATTAATAACAGGAAATACCTCTAAGTCGTGGTCAAGTGCAAGATATACATTGGCAAGTGTCTGTGCCTCTATGCCCTGTGCCGCATCTACTACAAGTACAGCACCATCACAAGCCGCAAGTGCCCTTGATACCTCATAGTTAAAGTCAACGTGACCTGGAGTATCAATAAGGTTAAATATATATTCTTCGCCGTCCTGAGCCCTGTATACAGTTCTTACTGTCTGCGACTTTATTGTAATTCCCCTCTCCCTCTCAATATCCATATTATCAAGAACCTGCTCCTGCATTTCCCTGCTTGTAAGAAGTCCTGTCTTTTCTATAATTCTGTCGGCAAGAGTTGACTTGCCATGGTCAATATGTGCTATAATACAAAAATTTCTTATGTTCTTCTGATTAATTACTGCCATTCGTATAACCTGCCTGTTCTAAGTATTTCATAATTCCATCAGCTATAAGCTTAGCTGTATTGTCTATATCTGTTGTTACAAGTTTATTATCCTTACTGCTGTACATATTGCCTAACTCTATTATACAGCTCGCTACTTTGCTGTGCTGGTTCAGGTAATAATCTTTGCTCTTATTATCAGGAGTACCCGTATTCACTCCCGATAAGCTTACATCTACTCCATTTAACTCTTCCATAATATCACTCGCAAGGCTTTTAGAGTTAGATGGGGAAGAGGTATGAATCCACGCACTTATTCCCCTACTGCTTCCTGACTTATCAGTAATATCCCTATGAAATGACACAAGTGCCGCTGCTTTGGCGTTATTGCATATCTCTATACGCTTGGTATAATCCACCGATGTATCAGTTGTTCTTGTCATAACAACTGTAACGCCAGCACTTTCAAGCTCATTCTTAACGCTGTCAGCTAAAGATAACATCTGTGTCTTTTCATAGTTAGTTCCGTCGTACTGTCCTGTATCACTTCCACCGTGAGGAGCATCTATACAGACTATTGCCTTAGACGACCAGTTAATTGTCTTATTATTACTTTCTTCGCTATTATCCTCATTGTTCTGCAAAAGCCCATCATCAGTTACCTCATCTGATGTTGTCTTTCCTATATTCATAATTGACCTTATCGAAGCTCCACAGTCAATATATAACATTACGGCAAATATTAATATAGCTGCTAATGAAGCCACTCCGAATATTCTGTCCCACTTAAATGATGTATTATTCTTATTATTCATTATTATCTCTCCAATCCATACCCTTTCTATTTTCTTAGAATACAAGCGGATTGTCAAGTAAAATGTTTAACAGCTTCTCACCATTTCTCTTTTTAATCTCTTTATAATCTTCTTTTCAAGTCTTGATATATATGACTGCGATATTCCAAGCATATCAGCGACCTCTTTTTGTGTCTTTTCCTCTCCATCTTTATCACTAAGACCATATCTTAAATCGACTATAATTCTCTCCCTCTCAGACAAATTGCCAATCGCCCTCTTTAATGCTTTCATCTCAACCTCATTTTCAAGGTCTTTATAACACACATCATCTTCAGTTCCAAGAATATCAGATAACAAAAGTTCATTGCCATCCCAGTCAACATTGAGTGGTTCATCAATTGACACCTCTGCTTTTACCTTGCTATTTCTTCTAAGATACATAAGAATTTCATTCTCTATACATCTTGAAGCATAAGTTGCAAGCTTTATATTCTTATCCCTGTCATATGAATTAATTGCCTTTATAAGACCTATTGTGCCAATTGATATAAGGTCCTCTACTCCAACACCTGTATTATCAAATTTCTTGGCTATGTATACAACAAGTCTTAAGTTATGTTCTATAAGCATTTTCTTAGCATAATCGTCATTATCAGTCTTTAACATTGCCAGCACATTTTTCTCCTCCTCAATATCAAGCGGTGCTGGCAGCACCTCTGTACCTCCTATATAATGAACTTCTCTTGTCCCCATCATATAAAAATTCTTAATAGAAGGTACCACCTTAAGCTGAAAACGATCTGCAACTGCCACTTTAATCACTATCTTACTCCTCTTTTCTACGGTGCTTTCTTTTGTCTTTACAGGAATACGAAAGCACCGCCGACATACCCTGTTTATTATTGCATCATATGTCCCGTGACACTTTTGGGGGTGCATATGATGAGCATCTTTGTGCTCATTATTGCATCATATGTCCATTAATAAGTGCCTGATATTCCCCTGCCTGTGATACGCATACCTCTGACAATCCTATAAGCACATTTTTATAAGCTTTCGTCTTAACATCATTGGATATGTATATGTAATCTGCTGTAATTACCTCTATCATTCCTGTGTCCATACCTACACTCCTGTATGGAATAAGATGATATCTTATTCTGCTGTAATCATTTATCTTAGAAAGAACCTTGTCAAAACATTTCTTATCCATAACATTTACTGGTTTATTACAATAATAATCACTAAGCTGGTTTCCAGTGTCTATCATTCCCTTTAATGTAATACGTTCGTCCCCAATAACCACTGTTACTACATATATCTGCATTTTTCTATTGAGCTTCTCTTTGCTTCGTACCAGTATGATGAGCATAAGATACGCCACGACTGCATATATAACCAACTGCCTGTTGTTTATCATTATATTCTTTATTACAAAGCCAACATATGTATAGTACACGAGTAAATGTATCGCACCGCCAAGAAATACTGCTATGCCAATCATTACCGCTACGCCTTTTAACAAGTCCTTTATATAACTCCTTATAGCAAACCAATTAATCTTTCCTGAACTTCCCTTGATAATATTTAATGGACTATTAATTATCATAAGCATTAATCCAGTGATGATTAAATATGTGCACCAATTAACGAAAAGCCTATATTCATCCGGAATACATATTGCAATGACTGACCATATTGCCCCCAAAGTGGAAGAAAGCAGCAGACGGGGCAGTGATGTATGATAATGCATTATTTTGTTTACCATAACCATAACAATCAAATCCATACAATAATTAATTCCAAATAATACATCAATGTATATTACAATTCACTCTCACCTCCATTGCACAATCAGGTATACCCTGCATAATAGTTTACAGAAAATGCTTTCCTGCAACGAAAATAAGTATACATAACTTAATATGCAAAATTTGTCAAAAGCACAGAGTCACATTAATTTTCTAATATAATTCGCTATGAAATAAAAAAGAATGTGTGAAACACATTCTCGCACCGAGCACGGTCGCTTGCGACAAAATACATCTTCGTGCGAGTGTGCATAATCGGCATATAGTGCCTTTTATGTAATAGGGGATTCTATTGGAATTTCCTATTACATAAAAAAGGAACGCCGAAGCGTTCCTTAATATCAATATTTCATTAACAATAATATAAGCCCAATAAGTATATGAACCGACAACCTATCTGTCAGATTAAATGATTATATTAATTACTTTCTGTTCTTCTGAAGGAAAGTAGGTATTGTAATACCATTAGACTTCACATTGCTTGTAACAGGGGCTGGCTGCTTAAGTCCTGGAAGTGGTGTCTGAGACTGTGCACCTGTCATACCGCCTGCTGGCTGAACTGGTGTCTGTGGAGCCTGATATGTATATGCTGGCTTTACTGCTGGTTTAACAGTCTGTCCAACTCCCTGTGTTGCCTGTGCCTTAGGTGAGAACTTCGCCATTGCAGTATTGACATTCACATCTTCAATACCTGTAGCAATTACAGTTATTGTTACGCTGTCTGTAGCTGTCTCATCATATATAGCACCAAAGATGATATTGGCATTATCACCTGCAAGTTCCTGAACATAGCTTGCAGCCTCATCTGCTTCAACAAGGCTCATATCACCAGATACGTTGATAATAACGTGTGTAGCACCCTCGATTGTTGTCTCAAGAAGTGGGCTTGTAACAGCCTGCTTAACAGCTTCAATAGCCTTATCATCACCTGTAGCATTACCGATACCGATATGTGCGATACCCTTGTCTGACATAACCGTCTTAACATCTGCAAAGTCAAGGTTGATAAGACCTGGTACATTAATAAGGTCTGTAATACCCTGTACTGCCTGCTGTAATACCTCATCAGCCTTCTTTAAGGCATCTGGCATAGTTGTTCTTCTGTCTACTATCTGAAGAAGCTTGTCATTAGGAATTACAATAAGTGTATCCACGTTCTCCTTAAGCTTCTCAATACCCGATTCTGCATTAGTCATTCTTGTTCTTGCCTCAAATCTGAAAGGCTTAGTAACAACACCAACTGTAAGGATACCCATCTGTTTAGAAATCTTAGCAACAACCGGAGCTGCACCTGTACCAGTTCCGCCGCCCATTCCGCAAGTAACGAATACCATATCCGCACCTTTGATAGCTTCTGTTAATTCTTCAACATTCTCTTCTGCTGCCTTCTCACCAATCTCAGGCTGGGCTCCTGCACCAAGTCCCTTAGTAAGCTTCTCACCTATCTGAATAGCTGTTGGAGCTTTACAGAACTGTAATGCCTGGCTATCTGTATTAATACCAATAAATTCTACCCCGCTTATATTCTCATCTATCATTCTATTAACAGCATTATTACCTGCTCCACCTACGCCGATGACTATAATTCTTGCTGATGAATCTGATTCGTTAATTATTTCTACCAAGGTTGTTGCCTCCTTTAATCAATCCTTATACATTTATCTATAATGATATAATTTTTCGCAATAAATATCAACTGATTTTTTCATTTTATTTCACTAAAAATTGAACTTTAAAGCGTACAATTCTGAATATTTACACATCATTTTAGTTTGTTTTAATTATATTCATCTTTTTTGAATATTATAGACGAACTGTCTTTTGTATAATCCTGCATATACAAAGAACCTTTAAGCCCTGCAAATTTGGTTTCCATCTGTTTTAACTCAAAAAGCTTGTCCGTATAATCATCACTCTTTCCAAGGTATACCTTAACCTCGTCTATATACAATATTACATTGTCCGATGAGTCAAAATATACTTTTGAAACATCAAGATTATACTTATCAAAGCTCTGTGTCAGATCAAGTATGTGCCTGAACACTTCATCATCTCCGACTTCAAGCTTGGAATCAAGCACTATTGAATTAAACTTAAGACCTATTATCTCAGGAACTTTTTCAAAAGTTTCTGTTGAACTTTCAACAACAATACCATCTTTGTCAAAATACATATTACAGCCCATATAACGTATATAACCAATAACTGCCTTTTCATAGACTGTTATGTACATACCTCTTGGCCACTGTATTTCAACATCATATTTCTGAATGAAAGGTATTGTCTTTTTCTTATTGCCAAACAGTGTATACAATACAGTGTTTGGTGTGTCATTTCCAAATATTCTGCTTGTCATTTCTTCATTCGAATAATGGGAATTACCCACATATGTTATCTTATCAGTTCTAAATCCAAAATAGACAGCCGCACACGCAGCTATCAGGGCTGCCACAATAATAGATATTATGAACAGCCTTTTTTTCTTTCTCGCCTTTGCCATAACTATCTCTCTAACCTAATCTGACTACTTATATTAAACACAATTCCTAACTCTGCCAGCAGGAACAGACTCGCCGTGCCTCCATAGCTTATAAATGGAAGTGTTACGCCTGTATTAGGAAATACATTGGTTACAACGGCAATATTAACTATTACCTGAATTGCTATATGGGCGAATATTCCAACTGCAAGAAGTGAACCGAACAAATCTGGTGAGTTCTGTGATATATATATAATTCTCCAGAGCATTATTATAAAAAGCATAATAACGCACGCCGCACCAAACAGTCCTAACTCCTCACATATTATTGAAAATATCATATCATTCTGTGACTCTGGTATGAAGCCCAACTTCTGCATACTCTTTCCAAGACCCTTACCAAAAAGTCCGCCAGAACCTATGGCATAAAGCCCCTGCATAGTCTGATAGCCTTTTCCGTCTATGTACTTTTCAGGGTCTACCCATACTAAAAGTCTTGTAAAACGGAACTTCTTAAACTGGACTCCATTTTCAACAGCCTGCTTAAGCCACTGCCTGCCTGCTATATAGCCTGCCATTATAATTCCGATAATTCCGCCGTGAACCCAGTAATTAGGATATACAACAAATGTCATAACAAACACAATTCCACATACTATGATTGCACTACTTAAGTTAGATGTAATTCCAAAAAGCATAGCCGCCGGAATTACTGCACAGCCCAAAAATATTTTCGCTATCTGTGACAGTTTTTTAATCTTTGTTCCTGACGCACACATCTTAGCCGCCGCCATAATAATAACACTTATCTTAACAAGCTCTGCTGGCTGAAAGCTTATCGGACCAATATATATCCATCTTTTAGCACCGTGGCTTTCACGTCCAAATGGAATAACTGCTAACACCATTAAAAGTGATATAACAAATATCCACGGAGCGGCCTTTTTTAAAATATGGTAATCTACAAATCTTGCTATAAAAAACATACACACAAAACCTAACAGGTCAAATATAAGCTGTCTTTTAAAATAGTATTCCGGATTGCCATAATTAATCTGCGCTGTGTAAGAACTTGTACTGTATATCATTGTAAGTCCGAAACCTACAATGAATATAAGCACAAACAAAAGACTGTAATCAAAATAGAATCCATTCTTTCTTTTTCTTCTTTTCTTTGCCATAATTAAAGCTCATTGACATATTGCTTGAACATGTCACCTCTCTGTTCATAATTATCAAACATTCCCCAGCTTGCACACGCTGGTGATAATAATACTGCATCACCTTTGTCTGCGCTGGCTGCACATATATCTACTACCTCTTTTAAATCATTAGCAAATACATAGTCCTTAAATCCGTATTTATCACAGGTCTGGGCTATTTTATTAGCAGTCTGGCCTATAAGAACAAGCTTCTTTACCTTGCCCTTGAAGGCTTTTACATACATATCAAATTCAGAGCCTTTATCATAACCACCACCTATTAATATAGTTGGTCTTACCATAGCCTCAATTGCTTTTACAGAAGCTTCCGGATTAGTTCCCTTGGAATCGTTGTAATACCATACATCATTCTTGGTAGCTACATATTCTATTCTGTGTTCTACAGCCTTGAACTTCTTTACCTGCTGTACAATTATGTCATCAGGTATGCCTGCTGCCTTAGTCATTGCTATAGCAGCACATACATTTTCATAGTTATGTGTTCCAAGAAGGTTCATATCGTGTACATTAAGCATAAGCTCATCTGTGGTGCCATCTGTATATCTTATATCATCTCCCTGAACATATGCACCAATCTCAGGCTTTCTCTTGCTTGAGAACCATACAACCTTAGCTGGACACTCACTTCCAAATCTGTATAATTCTTCGTCCTCCATATTAAGGACACACACATCATCCTTTGTCTGGTTCATAGAAATGTTTTCTTTAGTCTTGGAATAACATTCCATTGTATGATGTCTGTTAAGGTGGTCTGGTGTAATGTTAAGTATCGCACTTACAACCGGATGGAACTTGTGTATTGTTTCTAACTGGAAGCTGCTTATCTCTGCTACTGTATAAGAGTCATTACTTGTATTAAGCACTTCTCCCGTATATGAATTACCTATATTTCCAACAACAAATGTCTTCTCATTATAGGCTTTCACTATCTGTCCTACCAAAGCTGTAGTTGTTGTCTTGCCATTAGTACCTGTTATGGCAATTATTCTGCCTTTATCATAATTATATGCAAGTTCTATCTCGCCCCATACTGGAACTTCTGCTTTCTTAAACTGTTCAACAATAGGACTGTCAACCGGAACGCCCGGACTTATTACAAGAAGGTCGACCTGATTAGTTATATCCTCTGGCAGCTTTCCAATAATAATCTCTGCTTTATTGCCTTTAAGTTTCTTTGATATATCTTCCCTTGAAAGCTTTTCGTTACCGTCATATATAATACAGTCTGCACCAGCTTTGTTAAGAAGGTCTATAGCACCGATTCCACTTATTCCAGTACCAACTACCATTACCTTTTTATTATTTAATTCCATAATGTTCCTCCATTACCACGCATATAATACGTTTTTTAAACAACTGTCTTTATTTTACTCTACACCTATCCATCTGTAAAGCGGATAAACACTGTTTTAACGCTTTATTAACGCATTTTCTTACTTGTTATTAAGGTACGGAAGTATATTTTCATATAACTCTCTTATGACCGGTGCTGCAATTGTACCGCCATAATATACCCCTTCTGGCTCATCAATAAGACACATAGCAATAACCTGTGGATTTTCCACACTTGAAAATCCTATAAATGAAGCGATATACTTTCCAGAGCCTCTCGGAAGCTTCTGTGATGTTGCTGTCTTTCCACCTATTGAAAAGCCCTCTATATATGCATTCTTTCCACCGCCTTCCTCAACTACCTGCCTTAATATGTCCCTCATAGTATCACTTGTTGATTTGTCAATTGTGCTCTCAGTTGTAGAATAATAGAACTCATTATAAGTCTGCCCCGAACCATCACTTGTCTTAACTGCAAAATGTGGTGTAACAAGGTTACCACCATTGACAATTGCTGCCGCCGCACGAAGCATCTGGATAGGTGTTATCTGAAATGACTGTCCGAATGACATTGTTGCAAGCTCTACTTCACCAACGTTTTCTTTATTGTGGATAATCGTTGAAGCCTCACCAGCAATATCTATTCCAGTCTTAGACAAAAGTCCAAGCTTGCCGCAGTAATTATAGAAATTATCAACACCTACCCTTCTTCCCCATTCAATAAATGCAGGGTTGCAGGAATTCATAACTGTATGTGTAAAATCCTGTGTTCCATGGCCCGTTGTCTTATGACACCTTATGCGCCTGTCACCAACAAGCGTTGAACCTGAACAGGTATAGGAGTCACTTAAACTTACAACTTTGGTTTCAAGTGCTGCTGTTGCAGTTACCATTTTAAACACTGAACCTGGCTCATAAGTATCATTAATGCAGAAATTTCTCCACATATTATTAAGAAGATCCATTTTATTGCCTGAACTGCCGTCATCTTCCACCTCGTAATTAAGTACATACGGCTCATTAAGATTATATTCAGGCACGTTGACCATTGCATACAACTCTCCATTATTAGGATTCATAACTATTATTGACACCCGCTTAGCATTTTTCTTTGCAAGCGTTGTATATGCTAACTGCTGGGCATATGACTGTATATTCATATCTATGCTTATATATAAATCCTGACCTCTCTGCGGCTCTAACCTTCCCTCTTTTGCATTTTTTATCTCTGTACCCCATGCATCGGTAAGTGTAAGTATCCTGCCATTATTGCCAGCAAGATATACATCATACTTAGCCTCAAGTCCGACTATTCCCTGATTATCACTTCCTGTAAAGCCAAGCACCTTGGAAGCAAGCGTATCATAAGGATAATATCTTTTATAATCCTCATCTACCTTAACTCCATTTAAGCCAGCTTTCCTTATTATATCTCCTGTATCTTTATCAACATTGGTCTTTATAGTTTCAATTGACGATACCTTTTCAACCTTTTTTCTTACAGCTGCTTCGTCCATATCAAGATTGTCACAAAGCATTTTAATAACTTCTTCCGGCTTATCTATCTGGCTGTGAATAACGGATATTGTACACACAGTCGTATTGTCAGCAAGGACAACTCCATTAGTATCAAGAATTCTTCCGCGCATAGCCTTTATGGCTCTCTCCCTCTCGTGAAGCTCTGTTGCACGCACGCTGTAATATTCAGCCCTGACGGTCATTATATATCCAACTCTTACTGTGAGCAGTGACATTATAAGCACAAGGCTTACTATAACCACCAGAAGCTTCTTTCTATGTCTTGTTCTTACAAAATAACCATATCTCTCATCTTCATTAAGCTTAATTCTTTCTGTCACTAATACAATAACCCCGAATAAACTTACTTATTATTATGAAAGTTTATTCAGGGTTATTCTTATACTTATTATTACTTAACAGCTTAATTAGATGAAGCTGTGCCTGCTGGTATCCCATCAACTGTTAATTCATCAGGACTCGAACTTGTATCCTCATATTCGTCTGAGGCATCCTTGTATACATTCATATATGGAAGAAGCTTTTCAAGTATATTATGTGTAAGTGTAAGCACATCTGCTGAACTTCCTGATGTTCCTGTAGTTCCATATGGCTCATCAATAACTACATATATTGCAAACTTAGGATTTTCTGCTGGTGCGTGTCCTATAAATGATATAATCCACTTGTTATCCTTTCTATCACCCTTCTGGGCTGTTCCTGTCTTACCAGCAACTGAATATCCTGTAACGCCTGCTTTCTTGGCTGTTCCTTCTTCTACTGTATTCTTAAGATATCTTCTTAAAAGCTTTGATGTTGAAGCTGTAATTGTCTGTCTTACAAGATTAGCCTTATATTCCTTTACAACTTCACCATTGGCTGATTCAATTCTCTTTACAATATGTGGCTGGTAAAGCATACCACCATTAATAATTGAACAATATGCCGCCATCATCTGCATCATATTAACATTAATAGTCTGTCCAAATGAATTACAAGCCGCATCAATAGTTGTCATACGGTCACCATATACGATACCTGTTGTCTCACCTGGAAGATCTATTCCGGTTATCTTTCCAAATCCAAACAATGACTGGTAATATGCAAATCTGCTGTTACCCATCTCAAGTGCAAGATGAATCATATACGGGTTGCAGGAATTCATAAGTGCCTGCTCAACTGTAAGTGAACCATGTGAACCTATTGTACTGAACACATGACACTTTAATTTATAATCAGCTACAGTTTCAAATCCCTTGCATACATATGTATCACCATCCTTTACAACACCTTCCTCCAAAGCTGAGGCTACCGTTACTGGTTTAAATGTTGAACCTGGCTCATAACTTTCTGATACACAATAATTAGTCCATAAAGAATACAGGTTATTTCTGTATTCTTCATCAGACATATCTTTAATCTCCTCATCTGTATACATACCAGTTAATTTTCTTGGATCATTAAGATTAAAGGTTGGATAACTAGCCATTCCAAGTATCTCACCATTAGATGGGTCTGCCACTACTACTGCTGTATTCTTTGAAGGCTTTTCTTCATTATATTCTAATATGCATTTCTCAATAATCGACTGTACATTATAATCAAGTGTTGTAACTATATTATTGCCATCAACAGCATTTTTCTGTGTCTCTGTAACCTCAAGACCTTCATCTACATAGCTGTATGTTGTTCCATTAGTACCAGTTAATTCCTCATCATATTGGCTTTCAATTCCAAGCTCACCACCATTAGTGGCACTTGCAAATCCAACAACATCACTTGCAAATGTTCCAAGAGGATATTTTCTTATATAACTGTCCTCAAACCATACACCTTTAATATTCTTTCCCTCAGTTGAGTCTGCCATAAGATTTTTAAAATCAGCTATCTGATCTGTAGTAAGGTTTGATAAAAGCTTCTGATACCTGCTCTGTGAATTCTCACTCACCTTTTGCTCAAGCTCACTTCTGTTTAAATTAAAATATTTACAAAGAGCTGATAATGTAGGTTCTTTATATTCTCCGTCTGAAAGCATAAGCTTGACATCTAATATAAGATTATATACTCTCTCACTGTATGCAAGCACAGTTCCATCACCAGTTAATATCTGACCTCTCTTATAAGGTAGTTCTGTTGATGTATATGTCTGGTGGTCTAACACTGCCTTGGCATATGTCTCTCCGTGTGTATAATTAATTCTGAATACCTGTCCACCTAATGCCATAAGAATTACTACTACCATTACAAGTGCAACCATTCCTTTGGTGTGAACACGTTTAAGCATAACTTTTTTTCTTCTGTACTTATTCTTTTTTAACTGTTCATCGCTTACCATAAGTACCTCTTATTATATTATTTTACCTGAATATTAATTGCTTTCAGGAACATCTTTATACTGCTTTACATATTCGCTCTCTTTAGAATCGTATGTAATAACCTGCTTCTTTTCTGGATACACCATTCCTAATTCATTAACTGCTGTATCATATATAGCATCATAATCTATGCTTGCATTAATATCTGACTCTAATACGTCATTATTCTCCTTTAATGTGCTAAGCTCGCTCTTTAACTCAGCTATCATATCTGAATTAGTCTTAGCTGCTGCCTGAACATTAAGGTACTGATAACATATAAAGAAGACAACTGCAGCAACACTCGCAACTGCAACTGTATACATAAGATTAATCTTATTATTGCGTCTTATCTGCTTCTGTCTCTGCCTTCTTATTTCTCTGTTGATTTCCTTCTGTGTCTGCTGGGATTCATCTGGGGTTTTAAGTGGTTCAGCGATATTTAATTGTCTTACCGCACTACCATATTCATACGGCACTTTGCTTACATTTCTTGAATTTCTTCTGTACTCTGCTCTACTTCTCTTTTCCACTTTACACTACCTCCCATTATACCCTTTCAAATACTCTTAACTTAGAACTCTTTGATCTGCTATTTTCATTAATCTCTTCATCTGTTGGAACTACAGGCTTTCTTGTAATCACCCTGCCCTTCGGTACTTTACCACACACACACGCAGGAAAGCTTGGTGGACAGGTACAAGGATTCTCGTTATTCCTAAACCTTGTCTTTACTATTCTGTCTTCTAAAGAATGAAATGTTATTATGCAAAGTCTTCCTTCTGGCTTAAGCCTGTCAATCATCATATCTATGGAATTCTCTAGCACTTCCAATTCTTTATTAAGTTCAATTCTTATAGCCTGATAAGTTCTCTTAGATGGATGTCCACCTGTCGCCCTTACCTTCATAGGTATAGCTGCCTTTATAATATCGTTAAGCTCAAATGTTGTCTCAATTGGCTTTTCCTGTCTTGCAGCCACTATATGCTTAGCTATATTCTTAGCAAACCTGTCCTCACCATAATCTCTTATTATTCTGTAAAGATCAAATTCGCTGTATTCATTAACAATATCTTTAGCTGTAATCTCCTGTCTTTGATCCATTCTCATATCAAGTGCAGTGTCCACATTATATGTAAACCCTCTGTCAGCCGCATCTAACTGATATGATGAAACACCCAGATCCAGCATAATTCCATCAACTTTATCTATTCCTAACTCATCAAGGACTTTGTCCATATTACAGTAATTATTTCTTACGATTGTAACCCTGTCCATATATGGTTCTAATCTCTTACTTGCTGCCTTTATGGCATCTTCGTCCTGATCTATTCCTATCAATCTTCCACCCTCGGAAAGTCTTCCTGCGATTTCGTATGAATGTCCGCCGCCGCCAAGAGTTCCGTCAACATATATGCCATCGGGTTTAATATTCAATTCATCTACCGTCTCATATAAAAGAACTGACTTATGCTTAAACTCCATACTAATCTCCTTTCCGCCTGCTATATCAGCAATTAATTATATGGTGAATCCCAGACTGTCCATATTCTCTGCGACCTCGTCCATATTGTCATCATAATTGCTTATACTGTCATTCCAGCTTTCTTTACTCCATATCTCTATCCTGCTTCCAACACCTACAAATACTACATCCTTCTGTAACGAAGCAAACTCTCTTAATACAGATGGTATAAGAATTCTTCCCTGCTTGTCTAATTCGACATCTGCTGCTCCTGCAAGAAAGAATCTTGTAAATGTTCTGGCATTCTTATTAGTAAGAGGCAGTGTCTTAAGCTTCTCCTCGAATCTCTGCCACTCTTCATTAGTGTATACAAATAAACAGTTATCAAGTCCCTTAGTGATAATAAAATTATCCCCAAGGCTTTCGCGGAACTTCGCAGGAACGATTATTCTGCCTTTGGCATCTATTGTATGTCCATATTCGCCCATAAACATAGCAATCGTTCCTCCTTTCCCCCACTTGTAACCACTTGCTACCACTTTTCTCCACTTTGAGAACAATTCTATACTGATTTTGTGCAAAATACAAGTGTTTTCCACTAATTTATAAAATTTTTTTAAACTTTTGCACTATATTATGCCCGTAAAATATACAATCATATGTATATACACATAAAAATAGTAATTTTAACACTCACACCATCTGATTGTATGTAATTAGTTGAGCTTTAGGAAAAGATATGTTAAAATACAGGTTGCGTTACTGCGTATATTTACTAAACATAAATCTGCATATGATACACATTTATGTTGGAAATGAGGAGAATATATGAAACTTGGAATAGTTGGTCTTCCTAATGTTGGAAAGAGTACACTTTTTAATTCTTTAACTAAGGCTGGAGCAGAATCAGCCAATTATCCATTCTGTACAATAGACCCTAATGTAGGAATTGTTGCCGTACCAGATGAAAGACTTGATAAGCTTGCAGCACTTTATAATTCAGCAAAGATTACACCTGCCGTTATCGAATTCGTTGATATAGCTGGTCTTGTTAAGGGTGCTTCTAAAGGTGAAGGTCTTGGTAACCAGTTCCTTGCTAATATAAGAGAAGTTGATGCAATCGTTCACGTTGTCAGATGTTTTGAGGACTCTAATATTGTTCACGTTGATGGTTCTGTCAACCCTGTAAGAGATATTGAGACAATCAACCTTGAATTAATCTTTTCTGATATGGAAGTTCTTGAAAGACGTCTTGCTAAGCAGAAGCGTGCTTCCTACAATAATAAGGACATTGCTAAAGAATGTGACCTTATCGAAAGACTTCTTAAGTTCCTTGAGGCTGGTAATCTTGCCAAGAACTTTGAATGTGAAGATGAAGACGAAGAATCATTTATGAGAGAATACAATCTTCTTACAAGCAAACCTGTTATATTCGCTGCTAATGTATCAGAAGATGACCTTGCCGATGATGGTGCTAACAATGAATATGTACAGAGTGTACGTGAATATTCTAAAAAGGATAACTGCGAAGTATTCGTTATATGTGCACAGATTGAACAGGAAATCTCAGAACTTGATGATGATGAAAAGAAAATGTTCTTAGAGGACCTTGGAATTAGTTCTTCTGGTCTTGATAAGCTTATCGCTGCAAGCTACAGAATATTAGGTCTTATAAGTTACTTAACTGCTGGTGAGACAGAGACAAGAGCCTGGACAATAACTAACGGAACTAAAGCTCCTGGTGCTGCAGGTAAAATCCACAGCGATTTCGAGAGAGGCTTTATCAAAGCAGAAGTTGTCAACTATAAGGATTTACTTGACTGTGGCTCTTATACTAAAGCCAAGGAAAAAGGTCTTGTACGTATGGAAGGTAAAGACTATGTTGTTAAAGACGGCGATGTAATATTATTCCGTTTCAACGTATAATAATATTAGTACATTAATAATTATATATTTATAATAATATAAGTTCTACAAGTCAGATAATATAGGATTTGTTCCAACTTCTGAACTTCTGACAAAGAATTATATAAAAGATGGTGGCACGAATTAACGTGTCACCATCTTTTTATCTACAGGACATAATTTTAATATGTGCTCATTATCTCCTTAAATCTCTTAACATTAGCTCCTGCATCATTCTTAAACACAGCCGAACCTGCAACTATTACATTAGCTCCAGCTTCAAGCACTGATACGAGATTTTCTATATTAATTCCACCATCTATCTCAATATCTACGTTATCAAGACCTTTTTCTATAAGCTTTGCTTTAATCTGCTTAACCTTTTCTAATGACTCCGGTATGAACTTCTGTCCGCCAAAGCCAGGATGAACGCTCATAACAAGCACCATATCCACCAATGAAAGATAAGGCTCAATAGCCTTTACTGGTGTCTCTGGATTAAGTGTAATAGCTGCTTTGACACCACATTCCCGTATCTTTTCAATTGTGGCAACAACATCTTCGCACGCCTCAACGTGGACAGTTATTATATCCGCACCACATTTTACAAATTCTTCTATATAACGGATTGGTTCTTCGATCATAAGATGAACATCAAATACTCTGCTTGTACAGCTTCTTATTGATTTGATAACAGGCATACCATAGGAAATGCTTGGAACAAACCTGCCGTCCATAACATCAATATGTATATACTCTGCTCCTGCTTCATCAATTGCTTTAATATCTTTCTCAAGATTTTTAAAATCTGCTGATAATATTGAAGGTGATAATATAGTCATTATATTCCTCATTTCTGTGTAATTAATATTATTTAACCTATACCGCCAGCCCTGGCATATAGATAATCAATTATCGCTAATCTATAATTAATATTTCTTCTTGTTCTTTACCTCGTCATATATCTCTACATAACTTGTATAACGTCTTCTGCTTATTAATCCTGCCTCAACCGCTTCCTTAACCCTGCAGTCAGGCTCATTAATATGAACACAGCCATTAAATCTGCACTGCCCTTCATATTCACTGAATTCCTCAAAATAAAATCTTATCTGTTCCTTTTCAAGTTCTGGAATATTAAGAGATGTAAAGCCCGGCGTGTCGCATATATATGTAGCATCGCTCACATTAAATATCTCCGAATGTCTTGTTGTATGCCTTCCTCTTCCAATCCTGCTCACATCACCAGTTGCACTCACTTCCTGCGGAAGTATAAGATTGGTAAGTGACGACTTGCCAACACCCGAGGGTCCAGCTAATATTGTCGTCTTTTTCTCAAGCGTCTTAAGAACTATGTCTATTCCTTTATTATCATAAGTACTTATAAATATGACTTTACAGCCACATTTTTCATATATGTCAGAAAGCTCTTCTAATGTGTCATCTTCTGCCAGATCTATTTTGTTAAACACTACAACTGTAGGCACATTCTGATAATCCATCATCATTATAAATCTGTCCAAAAGATTATAATTAGGTTCTGGTGATTTTACAGCAAATATTACCATAGCCTGATCTATATTCGCAGAAGCTGGTCTTATAAGCTCATTCTTTCTTGGAAGTATCTGTATGATATTACCTGTCATCTTATCGTTATCTATTATATCTATAATAACATTATCCCCGACAAGCGGCTTTATCTTTTTATTCCTGAATATTCCTTTTGCCTTACATTCATATATACCACAGGATTCTATATGGACATAATAAAATCCTGCAATTCCCTTTATTATCTTTCCCTGCATAAGACTTCCTATACTCTAATTGCTTGTATTGCCCGTTCCTGTATTAGAACTGCCATTGCCACTTGATGTATTGCTTCCACTGCTATTGCCCGATGTGTTAGAACCACTATTATTGCCGTTACTATTGCTATTGCCGTTACTGTTGTTATTGCTGTTACTATTACTGCTGCCTGAACCTGATGCTGTAGTAGAAGTTGTTGAGCTTGTATAGTGGCTTACATATATAGTTATAGTTGTTCCAGACTCTACAGTGTCACCACCAGAGTAAGGTGTCTGTGAAGTAACAGTACCATATGATGCCTTAGATGAAGTCTCATATTTTACTGATACCTTAAGCCCGGCTGCCTCGATAGACTGATTGGCAAGGCTTTCTGTCATTCCTATTACATTAGGAACTGTGGCTTTAGTTACCTGCTTTCCACGGCTTACTTCTATTGTAACTGTTGTACCTTCTGTTACTGTTCCAGATGGGCTGTATTTAACAACCTTTCCGGCTTCTACTGTACTGCTGTATACATAATCAACAGAAACGACAAGATTAACATTTTCAATAAGCTCTTTTGCTTCTTCTTCTGTCTTACCCTTTACATTAGGAACTGTGACATTCTTAGTTTCCCTGCCACTGCTTATTGTAAGAACAATCTGTGAGTTCTTCTCAACCTTAGAACCACCTACATTGCCCTGGTTTATTACACTGTTCTCTGCAACTGTATCTGAACTCTGTGTCACGGCTTTATAGCCAAGACCAACTTTATTAAGTGCACTTATTGCATCGTCCTTAGTCATTCCAACTACATTTGGTACTGTAACCATATCTGATGCCTTTGAATTGCCAGACACAGCAGTTGTAACCTGATTAGAAGCCTGACTGTTATTGTTAGATGAACTCTTGCCGCTTCCTATAAGCTTTACAACAACAAATATTGTGATAATAAGAATTATAACTGCAATTCCTATACCGATACATTTCATAATAAGCTCTAACTTATCATTACTCTCATCATCAATATCGTTATCATCTTCTTCCTCATCTATATTATCATCAATATCTGCAAATGTATCCTCACCTAATAAGCCGTCATCTTCTTCCTGCTCATCTATATCCTCATCATCTGAATCAGTCTGTGCATAGTTATCATTAACTGATGTATCGTACATAGGAGCAAGCTTTACAAAATCGTCCTCCGGCATAACAAGTGACTTCTTTAAATCTACTATAAGGTCATAGGCAGACTGATAACGCCTGTCTGTCTTCTTCTGTGTACATTTAAGAACTATCTTATCAACACTTACTGGTATTCCCTCAACAAGCTGAGATGGTGCTGGTATTGTATCCTGAATATGCTGTACAGCTACTGATACTGCTGTATCTCCGTCAAATGGAACTGTTCCAGTGAGCATTTCAAATAATGTAATACCAAGTGAATATATATCACTTCTCTCATCCGAATAGCCGCCTCTTGCCTGTTCTGGTGATATATAATGTACAGACCCCATAGAAGCTGATGTATTAATTGTTGCTGTTGAAGCTACCTTGGCAATACCGAAATCAGTAACCTTAACCTTGCCCTCTTTAGATATAATTATATTCTGTGGCTTAATATCCCTATGGACAATATTATGTTTATGAGCTGCATCCATACCATTAGCTACCTGTATAGCAATGCTTACAGCCTCTTTATATGGAAGTTTGCCTCTCTTTTCAATATACTTCTTAAGGGTAACTCCCTCAACAAGTTCCATAACTATGTAATATATGCCATTCTCAACACCGACATCATACACATTTACAACATTAGGATTAGTAAGTCCGGCAGCTGACTGGGCCTCAGCCCAGAATTTGCTTACAAATGTCTTATCCTGGCTAAATTCTGACTTCATAACTTTAATTGCAACATATCTGTTAAGCTTGTGGCATTTGGCTTTGTATACATCTGCCATTCCGCCTGTACCAATCTGTTCAATTATCTCATATCTGTCAGCTAAAAACATTCCTTCTCTTAACATCATTAAATTACCTCTCTGCCTATGGTTCAATTAAAATCACTGATATGTTATCTCTGCCACCATTATCATTGGCCCTGCTTACAAGCCTTTCTGCGGCTTCCCTGATATCGTGGCTGCTCTTTATTATATGAAATATCTCCTGGTCTTCTAACATATTAGTCAATCCATCAGAACACATAAGTATCATATCTTCCTTTTTAAGATCAACTGAAAACATCTCGGCTTCGACGGTGTCATAGCCACCTATTGCCCTTGTGATAACATTCTTTTTCTCATGGGTTCTTGCAGCTTTTCTGTCAATTTCGCCCCGCTGTACCATTTCTTCCACCCACGAATGGTCTCTTGTAATCTGGATTATATCTTCTCCGATTACATACAATCTGCTGTCACCCACATTGGCTACTCTTAAAGTATTGTCAAATATGCTGGCTACCACTAATGTAGTTCCCATTCCATTATATTCTTCCGACTCGCCTGCCTTTCTAAGAAGCAGTGTGTTGACAAGCTTAATGTTATTATCTATTGTTGCTAAAGGATCTTTGCCTTCTGACTCTTTTAATAATTCAACAAGCGTTTCAACTGTATATCTTGACGCTGTGTCACCAGCTTTATGTCCTCCCATACCGTCTGCCACAATAAACAGATTAGGCAGACACCCTATATCATCAAGCTTTGCATAGACATAGTCCTGATTGACATTTCTTTCAATTCCTACATCTGTTGTTGCAAATGCGTTCATTTCATTCTCCATCCATTCTTTAATGTATCAGTTTTACTATTAATGAATAGTATCCCATATCAATATATATTATCATACCAGCTATAAAAATGCGACATATTTCAGCCACTTTTTATGCAGCTGGCTCTATATGGCAGAATTCTCATCTATATGATTCTGCCTCAACTGTCCACAGGCACCGTCTATATCGCGCCCCATCTCACGTCTGACAGTCGCATTAATTCCTTTTCTTTCAAGCATATCCTTAAAATTCTTTATAGAATTCTTCTCTGACTGCTCATAATCTCTTTCCTTAATCGGATTAACCGGTATCAGATTAATATGACAGTTAAGCCCTTTTACAAGCTCTATAAGCTCATTGGCACATTCTTTAGTATCATTAACGCCCTTAACCAGACTATATTCAAATGATATTCTTCGTCCTGTCTTATCAAGATAATACCTGCACGCATCCATAATCTCTGCTATGCTGTATTTATTAGCAATAGGCATCATAGTCTTTCTTAACTCATCATTAGGTGCGTGAAGCGATATTGCAAGTGTTATCTGTAACTTAAGATCTGCCAGTTCTTTTATCTTAGGCACAATTCCACATGTTGATACTGTTATATTTCTCTGGCTTATATTAAGTCCTCTTTCACTGTTAAGCAGTTCTATGAATTTAATAACATTATCGTAATTATCCATAGGCTCACCAGAACCCATTATAACAACATTGCTTACTCTCTCATTAGTATCCCTGCTTATTCTGTATATCTGGTCAAGCATTTCTGATGGTAAAAGATTTCTTACACATCCATTAAGAGTTGATGCACAGAAACGACAGCCCATTTTACAGCCCACCTGTGATGAAATACATACCGAATTGCCGTGATGATACTTCATAAATACACTTTCTATAAGATTGCCGTCATAAAGCTCAAAAAGGTACTTTCTAGTGCCGTCTATCCTTGACTCCTGCATTTTTACAATCTTAAGACTTGTATACAAGGTATCTTCCTTTAAAGTATTCTTAAGCTTATCGGAAATATTGGTCATCTCATCATAACTTTCTGCCAGTTTCTCGTGCATCCACGAATATAACTGGGCAGCTCTGAATTTCTTTTCATTAATACTCTCAACATATTGTACAAGTTCATTGTAATTCAATGATTTTATATCAGTCTTATGCGGCATAACCATACTCCATTCCATTTATCTGTTATTTCTTAAATATATTTACATTCCCCTGTTTAACTCTTAATAAGACGAGCGACAAAGAATCCGTCCATTCCTGAATTATTGGCAGGAAGCAGCTGATGATACTCTCCGTCTTTCGTAAAGCCTGATTCTTTACATATCCAGTCGGCATTATCCTCATTTTCTGCCCTGTTAATTGTACAAGTACTATACATTAACACTCCACCACTCTTAACATAGCGTGATACGACCTTTAAAATATCTCTTTGAAGATCTACAAGTGACTGCAATTTTTCAGGCGAAGCATTATATTTTATATCCGGCTTTCTTCCTATTATCCCAAGACCTGAACAAGGAAGGTCAGCTATAACAATATCAGCTTTATTAATCAGACTTTCATCACAATCAAGTGCATCATATACCTGTGTCTGTATATTAGTGATATTAAGCCTCTTAATATTCTCATCAATAAGTGCAACCTTGTAATCTGACAAATCTCTGGCGATTACCCTGCCGCAATCCCCCTGTTCTGACATCTTAAGTGCGGCATTAATTGACTTTCCGCCCGGTGCACCGCATACGTCAACTATTGTATCTCCCGCTTTTGGTGCTGTGTATTCACCTGCAAGCATTGAGCTGATATCCTGAATCTGATACATACCATCCTGAAAGCTTTTAAGCCCTGCGATATAATCATAATCGGATATCTCATACGCATATGGTATATTCTCTACTTCTTTTACTGTCACATTCTCACGCTGAAGAAGTTCTTTAATCTGTTCCCTGGAAGCCTTTGATGTATTACATCTTATATATGTCTTCTTCTCACACTTCATACCCTCAAGCACGGATTTAACAGTATCTATTGACATCTGCCCTGACCACAGCTCAATTATCCACATTGGCATAGAATACTTAACAGACAGATATTCATATGGACTTTTATTATAATCTGGATATTCAATATTGTCTTTATTGCGTGATATATTTCTTAACACACCATTAACAAAACCCTTAAGCCCCGCAAATCCCCTCTTTACAGCAAGCTTGACAGCCTCATTACAAGCTGCACTATCAGGCACATTATCCATATATATTATCTGATATACACCCATTCTTACAATTCTTCTTATAACAGGCTTCATCTTCTTAACTGGTGTCTTTGAATACTTGTTAATAATATAATCTAATTCTATCTGGCTCTCTATAATGCCTAAAGACAGCTTATTGATAAATGATCTTTTACTCTTATCAAGATACTGGTACTTTAAAAGTGCATTGTTGATTATTATATGTGAAAATTCATTGTTACTCTCTATTTCTTCCAAAATATCGAGTACAACCGCTCTTAAATTAACTTCCATACAGATTATTCTCCATTATAATATAACTAATTACCCTAATGCAGTCCCTTCTTCAACGTGGCTTCCAAGAAGAAAGGCATCTGTTGACATTCTCTTCTTACCCTCAAGCTGAAGTTCATTAACCTTAAGATAATCTTTTCCGCATTTTATAATAAATGTCTTCTTATCTACATAACATACTGTTCCAGCTTCACATTCCTTTGAAACATTATTGTTATTTATAATATCATCACTGTCATTCACAACATCTGCATCCCATATTTTTAACATTTTGCCATTAAGATGTGTAAATGCACTTGGCCAGGGATTAAGTCCTCTTATAAGGCACTCAATCTGTCTGGCACTCTTAGTAAAATCAAGCTCTCCCATTGACTTTTTAAGCATTTTGACATATGAGCTTTCAGCTTCGTTCTGCTTTTCTGGTATAATGCTTCCAGTCTCAAGTCCTTCAAGTGTCTTAATAAGAAGCTTAGCACCAACTATGCTTAATCTGTCAAAAAGGCTTCCGCCTGTCTCTTTCTTATCAAGTTTAACCTTATCTACCAAAAGAATATCTCCTGTATCAAGCCCCTCATCCATCTTCATAGTCGTAACACCGGAATACTCACATCCGTCTATTACTGCCCACTGGATTGGAGAGGCACCCCTGTACTTAGGAAGCAGTGAAGCGTGTACATTAATACATCCAAGACGTGGCATATCAATAATACTCTTAGGCAATAGCTGTCCAAATGCAACAACAACAAACACATCTGCATTATATTTTCTTAATTCTTCAACAAATGCTTCATCTCTTGCTCTTTCTGGCTGAAGAACCTGTATATTATTCTTAACAGCTTCTTCCTTAACAGGTGAAAATACAAGCTCCTTGCTTCTTCCCTTTGGCTTATCCGGCTGTGTCACAACAGCCACTACATCATACTGGTTATCAATAAGTTCCTTTAACGTCCCAACTGCAAAGTCAGGAGTTCCCATAAATACAACCTTCAATATTAATCTTCCTCCGTTTCAGTTTCCATAAGTGGACCTTCTGCCTTATCAACATACATTACTCCGTCAAGATGATCAATCTCGTGTAAAAGACATCTTGCAAGAAGTTCTTCACCCTCAACGATAATCTCTTCCATATCTTCATTAAGTGCCTTAACCTTGGCATAAGATGGTCTTGTCACGATACCAACCTTACCCGGAACACTAAGACAGCCCTCCTGTCCTGTCTGTGAACCACTTGTCTCAAGAACTACAGGGTTAATAAGCACTATTGGATCATCACCACAGTCAATTACTACTAATCTCTTTCTTATTCCTACCTGTGGAGCTGCAAGTCCAACTCCATTAGCCTCATACATTGTTTCAAACATGTCATCAATAAGTTCCTGTATTCTAGGTGTCATCTCAGTTATTTCTTTTGCTTCTTTTCTTAATATCTCATCACCTAATGTTCTTATATTTCTGATTGCCATAACTTCCTCCATAATCAAATAACATATGCGTATGTTTAATTAACATCATATGCAATGTTAATATTCTTGTAATCTGAACTGCCATTAATATTATTATCCAGCATATCCATAATTAGTTCAAGTGCTTTAAAGCTTGAACTTCTTAAATATATCTGCTTCGTGTATATATCTTTAATCTTGTATATAGAAGCATTTGATGGACCAAGTACTATAATCTTGTCATCTTTAACAGTATTGTTATCCTGAATATACTGCTGTATCAAAGCTTTAATATTTCCTGCACGCTCTGATAACAGCTTCTCATTAATACTGCTTATGTTAATCTTTACCATATTATTAACAGGTGGATATGAAAGCAGCTTCCTGTAAGACATTTCCTGCTCATAAAAACTCTTATAATTCTGCTCCGCCGCACATAACAAGCCATAATTATCAGGTGAATATGTCTGTATTACAACTTCACCCTTTCTTTCTCCTCGTCCAGCTCTTCCTGCCGCCTGTGTTATAAGCTGGAATGTACGCTCAACAGCCTTATAATCACTTGCATACAAGGATATATCTGCCGCTACGACTCCGACAAGAGTAACCTTTGGAAAATCGTGTCCCTTTACTATCATCTGCGTGCCTATAAGTATATCTGCCTGTTCTGTCGCAAATGCACTTAATATATTCTCGTGTCCGCCTTTGCCTTTGGTTGTATCCATATCCATTCTTAATACCCTTGCCGCAGGAAACATCTTATTAACTGCATCCTCTACAGCCTCTGTTCCTGCCTTAAAGCCAAGAATATACTTAGAACCACATTCAGGGCATAACGATACATTAGGAGTCTCGTATCCACAATAATGACATACAAGCTTTCCATTCCTGTGAAGTGTCATAGATACATCACAATGCGGACATTTCATAACATAGCCGCACGACCTGCACGAAACAAATCCGGCAGTTCCCCTTTTATTAAGAAACAGCATTATCTGTTCGTGTTTATTAAGCCTGTCACTTATAAGCTCATACAGCTTTCTTGAAAATATTGTCCTGTTACCTGTCTTTAACTCCTGTCTCATATCAGCTATATATACCTGTGGCAGGCTTGCCTCTCCTGCCCTGTTATTAAGCTCTATAAGCTTATACTCGCCTGCTTCTGCCCTGTAATAGCTGTCAATTGATGGTGTTGCAGAGCCTAGTATAACAGAAGCTCCCGCCTCCTTTGCAATATGTATTGCAAGGTCTTTGGCGTGATATCTTGGGACTTGCTCTGATATATACGCACCCTCGTGTTCCTCATCTATAACAATAAGTCCAAGATTAGGAAACTGTGTAAACAATGCCGATCTTGGACCTATCATAATACTTATTTCACCTTTAAGTGCTCTTACGAACTGGTCATATCTCTCACCTTTTGACATTCTTGAATTAATAATAGACACTTTATCCCCAAATCTGTGATAAAATCTCTGAACAGTCTGAAATGTAAGTGCTATCTCAGGTATAAGCATTATAACCTGCCGTCCGGAATTAATAGTATGTTCAATAACATCAAGATACACTTCTGTCTTTCCGCTTCCGGTTACTCCTCGTATAAGATATGTATTGAACGCTCTATTATCATAATCCTCCACTATTGTATCAACGGCTCTTTGCTGTTCCTCGTTAAGCACAACCTTTTTATTAAAAATGTGCTTATCAGACACAGGATTTCTATAGTAACTTTCAACCTTGACATTTATAATTCCGTCTGCTTCAAGTGCCTTTACTGTTGCTGGCGAAATATTAAGCTTGTCTTTTACTATCTCCATATCAATAACAGGTTCATCAATAAGTGCACACATAAGCCTGTACTTGGCTTTCGCTTTTTTCTCATATATGCTTATAAGTTCTTGTGCCTTTTTAGTATCAACCAAAAGGCAGACAGACTTTTTCTGCCTATGTCCGACCTCGTCCTTAACCGGAATAACCGTCTTTAATGCCTGATTCATAGTACAGCCATAATGCCGTTTCAGCCACGCTGCAAGCTTTATCATACTTTTAGCGACATTTACTTTTCCTGTAACAACACTGTCAATGCTCTTTATCTTATCAACAGGATATGATGGCTTATCAGTTAAACCAATTACATATCCTGTTATAATTCTGTTACCTTTTCCAAAAGGCACTCTTACAGATGTTCCGATATCAACACTACCATCCATATCATCAGGCACAGCATATTGGAATGTCTTATCAAGCTGTTCGTGTGAAATATCTATTATTATATCAGCGTACATTTTTCTCCTTTAATTCTTCAAGAACTTCTGATATAAGAACACGTTCGTCCATAGGATATTTAACGCCTTTTATCTCCTGATAATCTTCGTGTCCCTTACCTGCAAGCACGATAATATCTCCAGGTTCACCATTCTCAATAGCATATTTAATAGCTTCTTTTCTGTCTGCAATATCAATATGCTTACCTGTAGTCCTGTTAATTCCAGTCTTAATATCTTCCATAATAGCAAGAGGCTCTTCAAATCTTGGATTATCAGATGTTATAATCGTAAGGTCTGCTAATCTTCCAGACACTTCACCCATCTCAAATCTTCTCTCTTTAGAGCGGTTGCCACCACAGCCAAACAGGCATACAAGTCTATGTGGATTGTACTCTTTAAGTGTCTTTAAAATACTCTCTAAGGACATCGCATTATGAGCATAATCAATCATAAGAGTAAACTTATCAGATACTGGAACAAGCTCTATTCTTCCTTTAACCTTTACATCTTTCAATACATTTTCAACAATAGCATTATCCACATTAAAATGTCTTGTAACAGCTATTGCACACAATGAATTATATACTGAGAACATTCCCGGAAGTGAAAGTTCCACATCCATATTGACAAGACCACTACACTTATAAGTAAGACCTATCTTTCCTCTCTCATGGAACAACTTGATATCACTTGCCTTTATGTCTGAATCTTCTGATATGCCATACTTCTCAACACTGCATACAGAGTCTCTTAATATATCAGCTGTATGCTTATCATCTGCATTGACTATTCCTGTCTTGCACTGCTTAAAAAGCTTAGCCTTACATTCAAGGTACTCCTCAAATGAAGCGTGCTCATTAGGACCGATATGATCAGGCTCAAGATTAGTAAATACTCCGATGTCAAATACAATACCTGCAGTTCTGTCAAGCTTTAAGCCCTGTGAGGATACCTCCATAACTACTGCCTTACATCCCTCATCAACCATTTTCCTGAAGGTTTTATGAATCTGTATTGACTCAGGTGTTGTATTGCAGGACGGAACAGCCTCATCTCCTATAACTGTCTCGATAGTTCCGATAAGACCTGTCTTTATTCCACACGCACAAAGAACATTCTTTATCATATAAGTTGTAGTTGTCTTACCCTTAGTTCCTGTAATTCCAATTGTAAACAACTTCTTATCAGGATTGCCATAAAATGCTGCTGACATAAGTGCAAGGGCAAGTCTTGTATTATCACATTCTATAACTGCTGCCGGTATCTTCTCTGTATTATACTGTGATCCCTTCTGTACAACTATTACAGCCGCCTTATCCTTAACCTGCTCTATATATTTATGTCCATCGCTTACCGAACCAACTATGCAGACAAAGATACCTCCGTCTGTTACTTTTCTTGAGTCAGAAGCAATACCTGTAACAGTTGTATTAATATCACCATTAACAACTGTATATTCAAAATGTTCTACTTCATTAGCTCTGCATATATCCAAAATATCTTTTAACTGCATAACTGCTCCTTTCTTTTCAAGACACCTAGAATAATCCTGTTATCTTCTCATTCTCTTCATCATAATCAATGCCTTCTGCCGCTGGCACTTTAGGAAGTCCTGGCATAGTAAGAACTTTTCCTGTAAGTGCTACAACAAAGCCTGCACCAGCATCAACATACACTTCTCTAATATTAATTGTAAAACCTTCTGGTCTTCCTAACTTAGATGCATCATCAGACAAAGAATACTGTGTCTTAGCCATACATACAGGAAGATTTCCAAAGCCCATCTGTGTAATATGGTCAAGTTCCTTCTTAGCCTTAGAATCATATGTAACACCATCTGCTCCATATATTTCTTTAGCTATTGTCATAATCTTATCCTCTAATGGAAGTTCATCTTCATATAAAGGCTTAAAATTGCTCTTCTTATCAAATGAAGCAAGCACCTTATCTGCAAGTTCTATTCCGCCTGCTCCGCCGTCTGCCCATACATTAGATAATGCAAATTCACAGCCTAATTCTTCACAGTGCTTCTTTATGAATTCATATTCTTCCTCTGTATCTGTCACAAATGAGTTGAGTGTAACAACTACAGGTACACCATACTTGTGAATATTCTCAATATGTTTATCAAGGTTTACTATACCATTCTTTAAAGCTTCCATATCTGGCTTTGATAATTCCTGCTTAGGAACTCCACCATTATATTTTAATGCCTTAACAGTAGCTACAATAACAACTGCATCAGGCTTAAGTCCAGCCTTTCTGCACTTAATATCAATGAACTTCTCAGCTCCAAGATCTGCACCGAAACCAGCCTCAGTAACAGCAATATCTGCCAGCTTTAAAGCAAGCTTTGTTGCTCTTACAGAATTACATCCGTGTGCAATATTGGCAAATGGTCCACCGTGTACAAGCACAGGTGTATTCTCTAGTGTCTGAATCATATTAGGCTTTATTGCATCTTTTAATAAAGCTGCCATAGCTCCTGTTGCCTTTAAATCCTTGGCTGTAACAGGATCTCCTGCATAATTATATGCAACAATTATCTTGTCAATTCTTTCCTTTAAATCTTTCATATCCTCAGCAAGACAGAGTATAGCCATAATCTCTGAGGCTACTGTAATTATAAAATGATCTTCTCTTGTAACACCATTAGGCTTGTCACCAAGTCCGATTACGATATTCCTAAGAGTTCTATCATTCATATCCATACATCTCTTCCATACAATCCTCTTAGTATCTATTCCAAGAGCATTACCCTGATGTATATGATTATCAAGCATTGCTGCAAGAAGGTTGTTAGCTGATGTTATCGCGTGGAAATCACCAGTAAAATGCAAATTAAGATCTTCCATAGGAACAGCCTGTGCGTATCCGCCGCCGGCAGCTCCTCCCTTTATACCAAAGCAAGGTCCTAATGATGGTTCTCTTAATGCAGCAATTGCACTTATTCCTTTCTGGTTAAGTGCTTCTGTGAGTCCAAGACTTATTGTAGTCTTTCCCTCACCTGCCGGAGTTGGATTGATAGCTGTAATAAGAACAAGCTTTCCATCTTCGTTATTCTCTACTCTGTGGATAAGCTCATCTGATAACTTAGCCTTATACTTTCCATACATTTCAAGTTCGTCTTCTGTTACTCCAACCTTTGCCGCAACATCTTTAATATTCTCTAAATGTGCTTCCTGTGCTATCTGAATATCGCTCTTAATTTCCATAATTTCATCCTTTCCCGCAGCGTAATTATAATGACAGGACTAATGCCCTGACTATGATACTTATGCTACTACATATATCATATATAATCTATTTTGTACATATATTCATTATATATTTTTAATAAATTCTTCAAATTCCTCTGCTGTCATAAGCACCTTCCTTGGCTTAGTGCCAATCTCTGGTCCTACAACACCGGCATCTGCTAACTGGTCCATTATTCGTCCTGCCCTGTTGAAGCCAATCTTAAACTGTCTTTGTAACATTCCAATTGAACCTCTCTCTTTCTCAATAACAAAACGTCCTGCATCTGCAAATAATGAATCTCTGTCATCCTGCTGTTCTGCTGCCTGTCCACCGGCTTTTGAAGCTATGGCAGTCTCCGTTATGCTCTCATCGTAATTAACCTCGCCTGACATATTATCTTTAAGGAACTGAACAACCTTTGACACTTCTTCATCTGACACAAATGCTCCCTGAACTCTGATTGGCTTAGGTATATTAGATGGGAAGTATAACATATCGCCTTTACCTAACAGCTTTTCTGCACCATTCATATCAAGTATAGTTCTTGAGTCAACACCCGATGACACGGAAAATGCTATTCTTGACGGTACATTTGCCTTAATAAGTCCAGTTATTACATTAACCGATGGACGCTGTGTTGCTATAACCATATGGATACCTGCCGCTCTTGCAAGCTGTGCAAGCCTGCATATTGCATCTTCGACCTCTCCTGGTGCTACCATCATAAGATCTGCAAGCTCATCAATAATTATAACTATCTCTGGCAGCTTTTCAACAGGAATTTCACCTTCTTTGAATTCCATCTTTGCAGCTATGTCATTATAGCCCTTAAGATTACGTGCACCAACACCTGCAAACTTCTTATATCTTGTATTCATCTCATTGACTGCCCAGTTAAGAGCACCTGCCGCCTTCTTAGGCTCTGTCACAACCGGAAGCAGCAAATGTGGTATTCCATTATATATGCTTAACTCAACAACCTTAGGGTCAACCATAATAAGCTTTACTTCATCAGGGCGTGCCTTATATAAAATACTCATTATAATTGTGTTAATACATACTGATTTACCTGAACCAGTAGCTCCTGCAATAAGAAGGTGAGGCATTCTTGCTATATCTGCAACAATGGTCTTTCCTGCTATATCCTTACCTGCTGCAAATGCAATCTTTGACGAAGTATTCTTAAATGTATCAGTTTCTATTAGCTCTCTTAAGAATACACTGCCTGCCTCTTTATTAGGAACTTCTATTCCTATGGCTGATTTGCCTGGAATAGGTGCTTCTATTCTTATATCTGCTGCCGCAAGGCTTAACTTAATATCATCTGCTAAAGATACTATCCTGCTTACCTTAACACCAAGCTCAGGCTTTAATTCGTATCTTGTTACTGATGGTCCGCAGCTTATATCTGTAATATCGACCTTAACACCAAAGTTCTGCAATGTCTGCTTTAATGTGATTGCTGTATCCCTGTTCTCACGCTCAAGATTAGAAGCTTTCGAATTAGTATTGCGGTTAAGCAGGCTGACTGGCGGGAACTTATACTGCTTAGAACTTTCAGCCGATGAATCAGCTGTATTTTCTTTAACCTGCATATCCTCTGTCTCAGATGGATTAAACACATCTGACGTATTATCCGTATCTGATGTATTAGTCATATCTGATACATTAGCCATACCTGATATATTAGCCACACCTGATATATCAGTCATATCTGTTACATTAACCATACCTGATACATTAGCCATACCTGATATATCAGTCATATCTGATACATCTTCTGACATATTATCATCTTTATCAGGTATGTCATATGACTCGTCCAAATCAACCATCTCGTCCCGATGTTCGCTTTCATTTTCTTCTGACGCACTATCTGTATGCAGCTCCCATACTGGCTCTCTGCTTATACGAGGCATAGGTGTAATCAACGGATCATATATATCATCACTATACATATCATCTTCATTATCCACGGCCTCTATCTCTGTTATATCTATATCTGAACCTTCATTCCTGTTATCATCATATATTGTAAGGTCATTAGTAACACCCCTAACAACATTATTCATACGTGCATTAGCAGAGGCTTCTTCTCTTGCTTCTTTCTGTGCCATTCTTACACGATTGGAATGTTCCTTATATTCTGAATAATCTTTTCTTGCCTCACTTACTATCCTCTCTCCGCTATTACGGATACCTTTGATAAATGATTTCTCTGTAATAACGATTATACAGATAATAGCAAGAATTATAAGTATAACTAAAGAACCTGCCATACCCAGTGGATTTAACATCTTACATAATATCCCTCCAAACAGGCCGCCTCCAGTCTTATACTCTGAACAATATGTAAAATATGTACCAACCGGCTCTTTTATATCCGGCACATTAGTAACTCTCTGCCACAAAGCTGCCGCAATAACCGACAATACATATGCCATAGCTGCTTTAATCTTCATAACTCCGATAATATCTTTATTGGCAAGCATAAACATAATACTTACAGCTATAATCACCGGAACTATATAAGCAGCAATTCCAAATAATCCAAACATAAACCATTTAATTGAACGCCCAACAATTCCTGCCATATTAAAATTACTGAGCAGGAGGATAATTGTACACGCTAAAGCTATTAAAAGAACTATCTCATCCCTTAGCTGGTTATTCATCTGCGATGAATTGCTTCCTGTATTCCTTGAAGATGAACTTCTCGAACCAGAACCTCTTGTATTAGAGCTTTTCGTGCCATTTCCTTTGGAATTAGAGCTTTTCTTAGTTGTATTGCTATTTCCTGAATATGAAGTTTTACCTGATTTGCTGTTAGACGTCGTCTTTCTTTTGGTACTGCTGGTCTTCTTGCCTGTACTTTTACTTCTGCCTGAAGCCATATATCTAACTCCTCCATATACTACTATTAAAATTAGGTAATAACAGCTTGTGTATACACACTTATATTGCATACATAAGCTATCAACACCTGACTAATACTAATATATGGGGATGCCACATTCGTGACAACCCCATCCTAAGCATTAATAATTAATCTTCATCATCACTTGCAGCTTCTGCAAATCCCTGACGTTTTCTTGCCATCTCATCGCTCTCAAGATACTCATCGTAAGTTGTAATCTTATCAATAAGCTGCCCTGATGGAACGATTTCCATAATTCTGTTAGCTGTAGTCTGAATGAACTGATGATCGTGTGATGTGAAAAGTGCCACACCTGGGAACTTAATCAGTCCATTATTAAGTGCTGTAATAGACTCCATATCAAGGTGGTTAGTAGGGTCATCAAATATAAGTACATTAGAACCCATAATCATCATCTTGGATATAAGACATCTAACCTTCTCTCCACCGGAAAGTACCTTAACCTTCTTAACACCATCATCTCCAGCAAATAACATACGTCCAAGGAAACCTCTTACATATGTAGGATCTGGATCTGGTGAATACTGTGTAAGCCATTCAACAATTGTATCCTCTCTGTTGAACTCTGCCGCACTATCCTTAGGGAAATATGCCTGTGAAGTTGTTACACCCCATTTGTATGAACCCTCATCTGGCTCCATATTACCTGTAAGAATATTAAATAAAGTTGTAGTTGCTAATTCATTAGAACCAACAAATGCAATCTTGTCATCTTTATTAACAATAAATGATATATTATCAAGCACCTTAACACCATCAATTGTCTTAGAAATACCTTCAACCTGAAGTACTTCATTACCAATCTCTCTTGCTGGTCTGAAATCTATATAAGGATACTTTCTGCTTGATGGTCTGATTTCATCAAGTTCAATCTTCTCTAATGCTCTCTTTCTTGAAGTAGCCTGCTTAGACTTAGACGCATTAGCTGAGAATCTCTGAATAAAATCCTGAAGTTCCTTAATCTTTTCTTCCTTCTTCTTATTAGCTTCCTTCATCTGCTTAATAATAAGCTGGCTTGATTCATACCAAAAATCATAGTTACCAGCATAAAGCTGGATTTTGGCATAATCAATATCTGCAATCTGTGTACATACCTTATTAAGGAAATATCTGTCGTGTGATACAACGATAACAGTATTATCAAAATTAATAAGGAATTCTTCAAGCCACGCAATAGCATCAAGATCAAGGTGGTTAGTAGGCTCATCTAATAAAAGAATATCAGGATTACCAAATAAAGCCTTAGCAAGAAGAACCTTAACCTTCTCACTACCATTAAGTTCTGACATAAGCTTATAATGAAGATCTGTAGTAATTCCAAGCCCGTTAAGAAGCTGTGCAGCATCTGATTCTGCTTCCCAGCCATTCATATCAGCGAACTCTGCTTCAAGCTCACTTGCCTTATTACCATCTTCCTCTGTGAAATCTTCTTTAGCATATATTGCTTCTTTTTCTTTCATTATTTCATAAAGGCGTGTGTTACCCATAATAACAGTATCTAATACAGTGTACTCATCATACTTGAAGTGGTCCTGTTCAAGGAATGATAATCTCTGACCTGGTGTAATAGATACATCTCCCTTACTTGGTTCAATCTGACCAGTAAGTATTTTTAAAAATGTTGACTTACCTGCACCATTAGCACCGATAAGACCATAGCAGTTACCTTCTGTAAACTTAATATTTACATCTTCAAAAAGGGCCTTTTTACCTATACGAAGTGTTACATTGTTTGCACTAATCATTAATCATAACCTCCAGTAATGTTAAACATTACAATTATAGATGGAATTGGGATTAATTGCAAGTATTCTGATTGAATATATCATTGACAACATTACACACAATATCATCAGCAAGCTGATACATCTTACAATTCATCTCATAATTGTCCTCGCACTCCTCACAATCACATATAATACTTTCAAGCCAGCCACCTCTTTTCGGCAAATTCTTAATCTTAATATGATTGTTGACTACATATAATTTAATCTTCCCCTGTTCTGACAATTTCTTAACAAGTTCCAGATAATATACCCCTTTAATGTCATTAAGCATTTCATATGATATAAACAACACAACATACCTGTGCTTAATAAACAGTTCATTATTCTTTCTTGTATTCATCTGCCACAGCAGATTATTAACCCTCCCTTCCTCAAATACATTCAATACATTAATACCCTTAAATTCTAAATGTTCCATCAGACTATCCATATCTGAATTCTTCTTTTGCATCCCCATTAAAAGCAAAACAACACCTCCTGATAATTATTATAACCATATTCTACCACATAATTATATATATTATCGAGAGATGTTGTAATTCATCAAATATATGTTGTAATTGAACCACTTATTGTTGTGCAGGTTCCATTATATGTCACCCAGTTAAGCTGTTATTGTAGTTCCTGCCTTTCCGTCTAAGCCTTCTTTAGCCTGCTCAAGATTAGCAATAACTGCCTTTCTGTCTGAATCAGCTGCAACAAATCTAATTGATGCATCTACCTTAGGGAATGTTGTCTTAGCTGGGAAATGTCCAGCTTTAATATACTGGTGAAGATCTGCTGCTGATACATTGTCAAATACCTTCTCGTCAGCTGTTCCCTTTCCAATTGTTAGCTTATCATAAGCTGTAAGAAATAATAATGTATCTGCTCCGACAAGTTCTGCAAGCTTAGCTGCTGTGTAATCCTTCTCTATAATAGCTGATGCACCCTTAAGGTGTGAACCTTGCTGTAATACTGGAATTCCACCACCACCGGCAGCAATAACAATCTGATCTGCCGAAAGAAGTGCCTTAACAGCATCAATCTCATATATATCAATAGGCATTGGAGCTGCAATTATTCTTCTGAACCTGCCTGGTTCTTCTTCAACTACATAGTTACCCTTTTCTTCCTCTGCTTCGGCTTCTTCCTTAGTCATATATCTTCCGATTATCTTAGAAGGCTCAGAAAATGCTATATCAAAAGGATCAACTCTTACCTGAGTTATAATTGTTGAAACTGTCTTATAGATACCTCTGTTAAGAAGCTCCTCCCTGATTGCATTCTGTAAATCATAACCTATATAGCCTTCACTCATAGCACCACATACTGACATAGGAGCAACAGTCCTGTCTTCTGGCTCAAGTCTTGCAAATTCTGTCATAGCTGTCTGAATCATACCAACCTGAGGACCATTGCTGTGTGTAATTACTATCTGATACTTAGCTTCTACTAAATCTGCAATAGCCTTAGCTGCTTTCTTAACATTTGCCTGCTGTTCTGGGAATGTTTCTCCGAAAGCATTTCTTCCTAATGCAACAACAATTCTTTTCTTGTCCATAACGCAACCTCTCACTTTTCACGAATATTATACATATTATCAATGCCTTTAATCTTACATAAAAACTTTCTACTCGAAAATCTCAGATAAAAGCAATTCCAATTACTTAAATGTATTATGTATTTGAATATTATATAAGATTTTAATACAAAAAGCAAATATAAGACATCAATAATCAACGCACCAATCACAATTATTATGAATAAAATATTTATATAGAGCATAACTGAGGATAGATATGAATAATAATATAGGTGTTGCTGTACTTGATACAGGCATATATAAGCATATAGATTTTGGAAACCGGATAATCGCATTTAAAGATTTTATTAATAATAGAGCATTTCCATATGATGACAGCGGTCACGGCACGCACGTTTCAGGCATAATTGCAGGCGATGGCTATGCAAGTCACGGCCGATTCAAAGGAATAGCCCCTATGAGCCAGATTATATCTGTTAAGGTGCTTGACTCCAACGGCAATGGCAATATAGAAAATGTAATTAAAGGCACTAAATGGATAATCAATAATAAAGATATTTACAATATAAAAATAGTAAATATTTCCTTTGGCACTACCCACAACCCCTCCAATACTTCTGAACTAATAAAAAATGTGGAAAATATGTGGAATGAAGGCATTATTGTTGTCGCCGCTGCCGGTAATAGCGGTCCAAAGCCCCACAGCATAACCGCACCCGGCACAAGCCGCCTTGTCATTACCGTTGGCTCTATTGATGATAAGACATTTAATTCCGGCCGCGGTCCTACTCTTGATGGCATTCTTAAGCCCGAACTTGTTGTCACTGGCTCTAATATCACAGCGTGCAGTAATAAAAAAAATGGATATTCCACCAAAAGCGGAACATCCATGTCTGCACCAATTGTAAGCGGTGCAATCGCCCGTGTTCTTAATAATCACGATTATACTCCTGACGAAATCCGCCAACGGCTTAAAAAATGCTGTCACAAAGTCAATCTTGCCACCAATCAGCAGGGCTGGGGACATCTTGATATAATACAATTTATTAAAGGCCCTTGACCTTATAAAGCCAGAACGAATAAGCAACACTTCCTATGCCTGTCACAAGAAATACAGCCATAAATATAATAATTGTCACTTCATCACTCAATACATTATTAAGCAATGCAATTATTATTGAAATAACACCTGCCACAACATATACCTTACCTGCCATTCTATGTGTCATATTCCAATTCTCTTCGCTATTTAATGTCCACGGAACTTTAATTCCTATTGTATAATTCTGTTTCAACTTTGGCATATAATTACCAAGCCCTATGAACATAACACCAATGATAAAAAATACTGCCATTGTCATACTTACTTTACCACCAAGTGCTATTATATATATAAGTACATTAATTAAAATGGTAATCAATGGAACAATCCATATTGATACAAGTATAGGTTTATGATGAATCTGCTCTTTTCTTGGGTCAATATATAATTTAATAAGCACACCAATCTGGATAATTGCACACAGACAAGGCATTATAAATATTCCCTCAGCCTTAGTCGTTAATCTGTCTATACCACCATTAATCCCCCAATGAATAGGCAATTCATCGGGAAGCTTATTCCATAACGCCAATCCTATAATAATTGGAAGCAATGTAACGACAACCGATATTACTGCCATTGAAAGGCTTATATTAGAATTATTACAGCTATTATCATTTTGATAATCAGTATTATTATCTTTCATAGATACTCTTCCTCCTAATTTTCTTTATTCTTTAAATCAGATAACCACATCATCAGTTCCTCTAGTACTGTGAGATTTAATTCATAGTAAATAAAATTCTTTTTTCTATTTTCTCTTATTAAATCTGCCTTTTTTAATACTTTCAAATGATATGATACTGTGGCTTGTGTCATATCGAACTGTTTAGCAATCTCTCCCGCCGAAAGAGGCTTATTCTTTAACATCTCTAAAATATCCCTCCTTGCCGGGTCAGATAATGCCTTAAAAGTATCTGCAAATGCCAAACATATCACTTCCTAACTTTGTCTAATTATTGTTCCATTCCGTGCTGTATTATAATTATAATTTATACTATTTAGAAAAATATCTAATTAGAAATCCATCTAAATAGTAATACATATTATTTATAAAGTCAATATGTATTATCTATTTTCTTACATTTGTTAATTATCTCCTTTATCTGAAATTGAATATAAGTTTTTTATCAATATATTTTAACCACCATCGAAGTTATTTCAAAAAAGATTAAACCGCCCTCAGCCATTGAAATAAAATCAAATAAAGAAGGTCTTAAAAATCAAAAACTGCATAATTCTCCTCCATTCCAGGTGGGAATTTGCGTATTTTGACTTTTAAGACCTTCTTTATTATGACATTCTAAGCTTTGAATATTTTAAACATTTAGAATTTTAAATTTTTCTATTTTAAAATTCTAAATGTTCTTTAAAGCAAATTATTGATTATAGGATATATATTAATAAATCCCTCTTTCTGCTGTTCTGCCATCTGTCTTGTATATTGAAGTACATCTAACATAAAATACTGAATTGCAATCATTGCAAGTGCTAATACTATAATTACAACAAGTGGTATCCACTTATGCTGCTTTAACCTGTCCATTAATTTGCCGTTATTCTTACCGCCCGCTCTATTACCATTGTTCTTATTATTCTTAAAATAGCTGCTGTCTACCATATACGCTCCTGAATATATTATTAATTATGCTATAATAATTGATTATATACATATCTTCTTAATGATAACATTATATTATTTCTGACGCAATATTTATAATTATGATTTACATAAGTTTAATAAATAGCTTTATCTTTTAGTCATATCGCATAAGTTGCTTTGACAATAAGCTGATAAACTTTATTTCATAAGATACTTAATTAAAATAAAAAAAGCTTTTACATTATCTCCTAATGCAAAAACTATCTTCTAACTTATATAAAATTATAACAGGGGTGGAGAGAATCGAACTCCCACCAAAGGTTTTGGAGACCCCTATGATACCACTTCACCACACCCCTATCTAAAGGAATTAATTGCTCCTTCAAAACTGCACATTAAATATATCTTATACATCCGTATCCTGTCAAGTACTTTCGTACTTTCCTTAAGAATAACTCTCTTTGTTCTATCCAAACCTTAACCTCTTTCGGTTAAGCCCTCGACCTATTAGTACAGATCAGCTCCATATGTCACCACACTTCCACCTTCTGCCTATCTACCTCGTCGTCTTCAAGGGGTCTTACTAGATTACTCTATGGGATATCTCATCTTGAGGGGGGCTTCACGCTTAGATGCCTTCAGCGTTTATC